>ERZ1026796.685-NODE-685-length-25445-cov-4.678924_pt1 | contig 25445 bp, 17 predicted proteins | sample MGYA00520874_ERZ1026796 | MGnify/ENA primary metagenome ERZ1026796 (study PRJEB33270, sample SAMEA104284474) | anaerobic digester metagenome | biome: Anaerobic digester microbiome; feature: mesophilic sludge digester; material: Anaerobic digester biomass | place...
AGGCGTTAGCCGATGGTGCGCACCCGAAGGGCCGCAAGCGCCGGAGCGGCCAGGACTCACGAACTGAATGCAAAAGCCAGGACGCGGAAGGAGACGTTGGAGGTGGTTTGTGGTTCGTGGCGTTTGAGCGCGGAACGAAGTGGAGCGCGAACTGATGGTTACGTCGAGCGGAGCGAGCCAGAATTGTCTGTTGGGCGTCGAGGTCCAGTGAGAGCTGGTCCTCGTCGCATCTGGTGTTTGTGTGCTCGCCTGGTCGGCATTGGGCGTCGCGCCCCGGCGGCGGGACGGACGACGCAACGGATGGTGACTGAGCGGATGAATGGGACCGAACGCACCGCTGATGACGAGCCAACGCCAGACGAACGGCTGCCACCACGGGAGACGAGGACGGAACTGCTCAGGAGAACCGCACGCAACCCAGAACCGCACCGGCAACGTAACGCGCTGGAAATAGAACCCGGCAACGCGACCCTGAAACCGCTCCCACCGACCGCCAACCAACAGGAACCAATACCACCGAACCTGCCACTGTATTTTTTTTATTTCTTTCATCACCTTTTCTTTGAAAGAAATAAAAAAAATGCAGTGGCAGTTGGCTGGCGGCGTGATGTTGGAAGGCCAACACGCATCGACAGCCCGAAGGAGTCCATTCACCATATTTGTCTTTGTCCGGAGCGAAGTGGCAGGGCGGCGGACGAGAAGCAGGGAGCGTGACAGCCCCGCATCCATTACCACATCACTGATCTGTCTTTGCGGGGCTGGCGCGCTCCCTGCCGGCCGCCGCCCGAACGAAGCGGTCTGGGCGCACGCGCATGATGTTCGAATGCCACTGGCTTGGTGCGCATTGGAGGGCGCTGGCCACCTGCGCCGCCTGCTGCTTTCCGCCTGCGCCGGGCAGGCGGCCAGGCGGCGCGGGTGTGCCAGCATGAATGCGCGAAGCGGGAGCACGTTCGGCGGCCAACGAGGTTGGAATCTGGATGCGCATTCGATGGCGCGAAGCGGGGGGATGTTGGAGTACGGACGAGCGAAGCAGCCGGCGTGACAGGCGTTAGCCTGGCGCGCCGGGTGCTCGCGGACGTTCGACTTGGTTGAGGCGTATCGACGGCGCGAAGCGGGGGGACGTTGGACTACGCGCCAGCTTGGAATCGCGACTGGCGTTCGTGGTCGCGAAGCGGAGGGACGTTGGCTCGCTCGGTGACGTCCGAATTGCCCAGGGCGAGCAGCCAGCGTGACAGCCCCGCATCCATTAACACATCTCTAACTTTGTCTTTGCGGGGCTGGCGCGATGGCTGCGGTCGGCGTGGTTCGAATCGCCCAGCGCGAGCCGCAGGTCCCCGGAGCCCGCATTGCGTCAGCACTGCGGGCGGAGGGGCCTGCGGCGGTCGTGTGCCTGGAATCCGTCAATCGGTTTCTGAACTTTTTTTTGCCCGTCCAGGTATCTCAAAGTCCTCTCGGTGCCCGCTAATGTAGGTCGGGCTTCTGAGTGCGGCCTGGCGCGAAAAAAGTCGTGGTAGCGTCGAGTCGTGCCGGTGAACTCTACACATCCTGATTACGACGCCGCGGCCACGGAGTGGGCGCGGGCGCGGGATGTGCTTGCGGGTGAGGATGCGGTGAAAGCTGGCGGGGAGAAGTATCTGCCGCGGCTGGATGCGCAGACGGATCAGGAGTTCGATGCGTATGTAAAGCGCGCTTCGTATTTCAATGCGAGCGCGCGCACTTCTGAAGCCTACATCGGACTGATGTTTCGTCGCCCGCCGTTTGTAAAGCTGCCCGCTGATGGTGCTGGTGTTGGCCGGGCGCTTGGGGTGTTCCAAAACGACGCGGACATGCTGGGCACCACGCTGACTGGCTACGCCAAGGTGGTGGTGGGTGACGTGATCGGTCTGGGTCGCGCCGGCACGTTGGTGGATTGGGAGGACCAAGTCGAGCAGCGAGCCTATGTGGTGTTCTATCGCGCTGAGCAGATCATCAACTGGCGCGTGGAGCGGGTGAATGGTCGCAACGTGCCGACCCTGATCGTCCTGAAAGAGCAGGCGCTTCCGAAGCTTGGTCCTGATGATGACGAATTTGCCCTCCAGCTCGTGGACCAGGTGCGAGTCTTGAAGCTGGTGCCGGGTGATGGCGGCGACGCTGCCGGGCGGCGTCCCTACGAGTGTCACGTCGAGGTTTGGCAGCCCAAGAAGGTCCAGCGCAGGGGCGCCAAGGTTGAGTGGCAGATGGTGGAGAGCAGGATTCCGTTGCGGCTGGGCAAGCCGCTGCCGCTGATTCCGTTTGTGTTTCATGGGCCGCGGCATACGCGGCCGGAGATTGAACGCGGGCCGTTGGAGGACATCATCGCGGTAAACCTCGACCATTACCGTCTGAATGCTGATTTCAAGCATGGTCTTCATTTCACCGCGCTGCCGACTGCCTGGGTGAGCGGCTTCGACAAGGGCGCCTCGCTGCGCATTGGGTCGAGCACGGCGTGGGTGAGCGAGACACCTGGTGCGACCGCTGGATTTCTTGAGTTCACCGGCCAGGGGTTGACGACCTTTGAGCGCGCCATGGACCGCGACGAGCGGCTGATGGCCATCCTGGGTTCGCGGATGCTGGAGGACATGAAGAAAGTCGGCGAGACCGCGACCGCGATCGAGCTCCGCCAGGCTGGTGAATACAGCATCCTCGGCAATGTGGCCTTGATCGTGAGCGAGTCGCTGACGCAGGTCCTGCGGTGGGTTTATTGGTGGAACTCGACTGAGGAACTGCCTGATGACGTGAGGGGCGAGCAAGTGTTGGTGCAGCTCAACACTGATTTCAGTGCCAAGGGTCTGGCGAGCCAGGATGTGCAGGCGATTGTCGCAGCCTGGCAGGCTGGCGCGATCAGCCAGGACACCATGTTTGATTTGTTCCGTCGTGGTGAGGTCCTGCCGGAGGGCAGGACCAACACGGAGGAGGCCAGCCTGATCGAGACGGCTAAGCCGCCTGCCGCTGCGGCGAAGAGTGTAGCGCCGGCGCAAGCCGCCGGCGGGCAGAACTGAGTTATGGCACTGAAATACAAGTTCAAATCGAAGGATGAAATCCCTGCGGAGCAGCAGGGCCTCTACGTCGAGCGTGATGGTTCCTGGGTGCTGGACGTGGATGGCGCGGTGGACAAGTCCAAGTTGGATGAGTTCCGCACCAACAACATCACCCTGAGCAACCAGCTCGCCGAGCAGAAGAAGCGTTTTGAGGGCATTGACCCTGACGAAGTGCGGCGCGTGGCTGATGAGAAGCGCCGGCTTGAGGAAGCGCAGCAGCTCAAAGCTGGTGAGACCGAGAAGGTCGTTGAGGCGCGCGTTGCTTCCGTGCGTGGTGAGTTGCAAAAGCAGGTTTCGGCGCTGGCGTCGGAGCGGGACGCGCTCAACTCGCGGCTGGTGACCATTCAGATTGATCAGGGCGTGGTGGGCGCTGCGACGAAGCGCGGGCTGCGTGCCAGTGCGATTCCTGACATCACCGCCCGCGCTCGAAACGTGTTCCGCCTGGTGGGTGGTGTGCCGACCGCTTTTGAGGCCGATGGACAGACCGTGCGCGTGGGCAAGGATGGCAGCGCGGCAATGACTTTGGATGAGTGGGTCGAGCAGCAGGTTGCTGACGCTCCTCATCTGTTTGAATCCAACGCGGGTAAAGCAGCGGCATTGTGCCCGTTGTCAGCATCAGTTGCACCAGCAAAAGCTGGGGTGCGAGCTAGGGGTTCCATACGCAGGAGGGTGGCGGCTCGTAGGTGAAGCGGCCGGCGAGGCCGGTGCGGGCGGTGGAGCGGACGTTTTTGGAGTACCGGGCTGAAGGGGTGATTATATATTTGGCGATGTGTTCGGAAAAAGCGCGTAGCGCCTGGTGCGGATGGCCGTGGTCGTCGGTTGCCTTGGAGAGTTGTTCCTGAAGGCGGGTGATAGCTGCACGGACGGAGCGGACCAGTTTTTCGGCGTTGCCTTGGCTGCGGGTTGAGTGCGTCTTCTGAAATTCGTGGAGTTCGGCCAGGTAGCGCTCCGCTTCGGCCTTTTCCGGCTCGGTGGCGTCGGGGTCATCGAGCACAGCTTCCCATTCCTGCTCCTTGGCGCGGATGCGTTGGGCGAGGACTGCGTCGTCCAAGCTGTGGCTGCGGTCCTGGGTGCGGCCCGGGGCTTGAACTGGGGTCTGGAGCTGGGCGCCACCGTGGGCGGGTTCGGAGGCGGAGTTGGGCGATTCTGCAAGGGTGACCTTGGCAACAAGGTCAATGGCGTGGAGCGGGCCGTCGTCCGGGTGCCTGAGCAGGTAGGCAACGTAGCGGATGCCTTTGGTGTCCGGGATGGTTGCGGGGGCGCCGCTGATTACCAGACTCCAGAGTTTGCCCTCCCGGCGAATCGTGTAGTTGGGCGGCCGGTGGCCGGGTGTGGACGCGGGATCACGACCGAGCCGCGCGAAGCACGGCTTGGGGTCCTTTGTCCCCACCAGCGTCCCTTTCGGGGCGGGCTGAAGGAACTGAGATAGCGCGAGGTGGGCCGAGCGGTGCCGGCGGAGGGCGAAGTCTATGTTCTGCGAGACATGGCGCCCGGTGGGCGTGAGCAGGAGAAATGGCGTCGGCATGGTCGCGACCAGGCCGGCAACCTGGGTGAGAAGGGCGGGCTCATCCGCACCTATAATAAGTATGGCAGGAAATTGGTCTTTGCCGTGGGTGCCAACGGCGTGGGCACCGGGCGCGGTGTGGAGCTGGCCTGGCGGCGGCTCGTCGAGCCGGAGGGCCTCCCGGAGCGCCGTGCCCAGCCTGTCGGTGCTGAGTTCGTGAATGGCGACCTGCTCGGTGGCGAGGCGAATTGGGGGGCAGTTGCCGAGGCGGCAGGTGCAGCGGGCCGCCATGGTATCGTGGTCAATGGGCCGGAGTTCGTGCCAGCAGCGGCATGGTGGCTGGTGGGTGCACGGGTAGGTGCCGGCGTGGCGGCTGGTCGGATCGAGGAACGGCTGGGCATGGGGGAAGTCCGCCCCCATGAGGCTCTGCCACTCGGCCAGCACGGCGGCTGGTGTTTTGAGTGCGTCGAGGCTATGCCACAAGCCGTTCTTCATTGGACTCGCCGTTGCGGGCAATGAATCCCTGCCGCTCCAGCCAGGGCTGGAGGACGACTGCGTCGTCGTCACGGCCAAAAAGGGCGTAGTTCGAGGGGCGGATGGTGACCATGCGCGGGCGTTTGGCGTCGCTGAACTGGATGGAGAACTTGGCCAGGCGAATTTCAGAGGTCTCCGGGAGTGTGAACTTGCGGGCCTCGAATACTGAAAAAACGTCTTCGGCGCGGATGCGGTCGCGGGACCAGTGGGCGCCAGGGTCAGCGAACTCGATTTCTTTCAGCGTCACGCCGAGGAGGCGAGGGATACCACCGCAGGCGATGGACTTGCGGCCGGCGCGCAGGGGGTCGAGGGTCCATTTTTCGCGGCTGGCCGGGAAGTGGTCGAGGTTGCCGAACAGGTGTTTTCCGAACAGGAGTCTGAACAGCTCGGGTTCGTGCCGGCAATCGGCATGGACTCGCATTTCGCCGGCCTTGGAGTCGTACACGACCAGGTCGTGGCGCTCGGGGCGGTAGATCATGCTGCCGGAGTGATTGTCTTTGATGTCAACGCAGCCTTCGCGCTTTATGGGCTCGGCGTGGCGGATGTAGAACCAGTACTCATGGTCTTTCTGGCGAAGGAAGATTTTGGCCGTGCGCCCGCGCTGGTGTTGCTCATACCAATCGTTGAGTTCCTTCTCCAGGGCGCTGAGGTCCTTGGGGGGCTTGAATGACCGCTTGGCATCACGGCCAACGTAAAAGGTGAACGACCGGTAGCGTTCGACCGACTTCTCGGCGTGGAGTTCCTGGAAGAGGGCCGGGGCCTTGGTCAGGAGCTGGGCCGCGATGTCGGTGGGCGAGGAGCCGGGCTGGAACGTAAACTCCAACTGGCGGGCTTTGACGGTCTCGATGATATGGTCCATGGCGTCATGGCCGGACATCTGTTTGACCAGGTGGAACTTCTCGACCAGCTCGGGCGGAATGTCATCCGGGCAAAGGAACATGGACGCCAGGTGGTCGTAGTCGAGTTCGGCCTCGCGGCCGGTTGGCGGCAGGGTGATCCCCCTCGTGGTTAGATAGGGGCGGTGGTCCTCCATCAACGCCAACAGGTGTGTCGGCGCGATTTCTTTGAGGGCGTCGGGGTCTGAGTAACGGCGGATGTTTACGGTGGTCATTCTCGGGGTCCCTTGTGTTGCCTGCGTTAGGAGACGATTTTGGCCGCTGTGGCGGCCAGGCTGCGGACCACCGGGATGATAACTGCGGCTACGCCACCCGATAACCGAAAGATGGTGTCGAGGTCCTCGCCGAGCTGCTCTGCTTCAGGCTTAGCGGGGCCGTCGCCGTTTTCGGCTTGGGGTTTGCGACGCTTGGCCTCCTGGAGCATCCCCAGGGTGACGAGGGCGAGGCCGTTTTTGTAATAATGGCGGAGCAATTTGCGCTCGGACTCATCCTTGGCGCGGGCCAGCTCGTTGGTGAGGAATATGTTCTCCATGTTTACGAAGGCCTCCAGCGGGTCGCCGTTCTGGCCGCCCGTGAAGCGCAGGCCGGAGTGTTCGTCGAACTTGTTGGCCGGCCATTCCGGTTTCATGATTTCGTAGAGCTTCGGGAGACTGATACCACCGCCTTCCGGTTCTTTGGGCTTACGCTCGCGCTCCGGCGGGTTCTCGGGCGTGAGCTCTTTCGGGGTGATGCGCAGCTTGAATTTGCAGGTGAACGGGTTTGTCTCGCGGCTCGGGTCGGTGACCTGGACCTGGACGTCTATAAGGTCGCCGACTTCGCAATTGACTGGCGGGCAGAACTTGGCGGAGCAGCTACCGTGGTAGAGCCTGTAGCCCTGGTTGAAACTGGGCGGGACGACGGAGAACTGGCCGGGCTCGTCGCCGCGGGAGAAATAGTCGTCAACAGCGTCAGTTTCAAACTCCACCCGGCAAGTGCGGTTGATGGGACAATCCTTAACCAGGTTTTCTTTCTTAAGGCGGAAGTAGGTCGGAAAGCGTTTGCCGACGTAGGGCGGCGCTTCTTTGGCCTTGCCATAGGGGGTCTTTAGCCGGTCCCCCACGCCGAACAGCGAGGCCAGGGTGGGGTCGTCGTTGATAAGCTCCTGGAGCAGGTCGAGCGGCTGATCCGCTTCGACGGTCTTGGTGATGGCGGCCTCCTTTCTGGCATTGTTCAGCAGGCGCAGGCCTTCGTGGTTCTTCAGGAACTCCTTGATTTCGTTTTCCACGAAATCCCGGTCTTCGGCTTCGACCAGGCGGTCGCGCGAGGTCATGAAGAAATCTTCGCGGAAGTCGGTGGGCATTTCGGTGGCGTCAACAACCAGGAGCAGGTAATCCTCCAGGAAGGTGTAGTTCAGTTTGCGGGCAACGAAGGTGGCCGGCAGGCTGCCGTGTACCTGGCCGTTTACGGTGAACAGCACTCCCTTAGGAAGATGGCGGGTGTCGATGTCGCTGCCATCGGGCTTCTTGTCCTTGAACACCTTCAACTCAACGGGGATGGTGCCGATGCCGCGTGGCAGTGCAATCGAGCCGCTCGCCGGGCCGAGGTCGAGGTCAATGTTCTCGTCGATGGAACCACCGGACACGGTGGTGCTATAATAATTGGCGCGGTAGCCCTGGCGGGTCTCGGTGACACGGATGGGGAGTACCAGGTTGTGAAGGTACTTGTTGAGCTGATACCGGGGGTCACGTGTGGCGATGCCGCTGGCATTCCATTGGTAAGCGTAAAGCTTGATGCATGAGCCGCTCTTTAGGGGCTGAGTGTAGGGCGTCGGCGGTTTGTTGACTGCTCCCTCGCCGGCCAGCACTGTGACCGCGTCGGCGGGGAAGGAGGGAACACGGCCAGCCGGCGCGTAGTAAACGTACATGGAGCTTTTCCTGGAGCTGGTGTCTGTTGGCCGCAACCGCCGAACCAAGGTGAATCCCCAGTGGGTGTTGGTGGGGTCTTGTTTCTTGGCGCTCAGTCCCGGCGCGCGGCGCGAGACAATTAGCTGGTAATTCTGCTGGCCGCAGAACCGGAGGGCGCCGGTGCCGCCCGCGTTGTATTTGCCCTGAACAAAGTGAATGTGGAGTTTGTTGGAGCGGGCAATGGAAAGAAAGGTATCGGGAAAGTCCACCGGCGCTTGGCCTTCGCCGTCGTCAACGATGAGGTAGTTGGGCACTTCCTTGCTGCCGACCGCAATGAGTTGCACCCGCTTTGCTAACGCGGTGCGGTCGGGAGCCGGGATGTTCTCAAGGCGGCCGTTCGGGATTTTGAAAAACTGTTTGGCAGCGTCGGCCATGGACTGCGGTGCAGCGCTGGAGGTCGGGTCTATGCCGCGCTTGAGGCATTCGTATATCAGAACGGAATCAATTCCGTTGACCATTTTTTCGACCAGGGCGGCGCCGGCCGCGCTTTGCTGGTTGCCGGCGGCGCTCCAGTTATTTTCCATCTCGCCGAGGGGCAGCCAGTCGGCTTCGTTTTGCAGCATCCCTCGTTTCTGGAGGGTGTTCGTTAGTTCTTCCTCGGTCTCGCAGTGGAGTAGCGCGTAGAACAGCTCTTCACTGGGGGATCGGGGTGTTTGTTTCTTGGTAGTGTTTGCTTCGTTCTTGTTACTCATACCTGAATTGGTGGTGTTGGTTAGGGTTGCTGTGTGCTCTGGGCCTGTGTGTCCAACCATTGGGCGCCGAGGTCCGTAATTTCGTAAGTGACTTTGGTCCCGTCACGCTGGCGTTTGACCAGGTTCAGGTCTGCCATGCGCGAGACCGTGCCGCTGCGCTGTGTGCTGATGAAAGCTGGCGAGACATCGGTCTTTTCCTTGGCGTTCTCTCGCACATAGGCGTCCAGTGCATCGGGCGTGTTAGCGCCGGTGCGCATGCCGGTCAGAATCGTGGTAAACGCCGAGGCCTCTACAGGGACGCTTTGGGCGATGTGCCGGATAGCCCACGCGGTTTCGTCGGCACTCAGCTTCTCCAGTGGCTTTTGGGCAGGCTGGGAGTCAAGGAGCGGGTTGGGCATGTTGGCGAAGTCGAGGCAGGGCTGGGTTGGCAGCAGCATGGTCTTGTTCTTCACCCGGCGAACGCCGGCGAACTTCCACTGGATCAGCATACCGGTGAGATTCCCTTGCGTGCTCTCGTAGGCGGCGAAGTGATTGGCGTAGCGGGTGATTGCCTTTTCCGAGTCCGGCTCGGGGAAACCTGTGCTGAGCAGCTCATCCTTGCCGTGACCGAACCGTTGGTCGATTTCGGTGAGGAATGTATATACCGCGGCGGCGCGCTTGCTGATTTCCGTTGCGGCTTCGAACAGCTCGACCTCGCCCTGGCGCTCGGCGACGAGCGCGACAAAGAAGCGCGCGTTGACTTTGGCTGGCAGAACGCGGTTCTGCTGGCCGAAGACCCAGCGTTCGACAGGGACGCGTTGACCGGGGAGGAAGAGGTCGTGGGGCAAGTCGGCCAGGATTTTGGCTGGGACCGGCGGGGGTTTGGGGCACGGGGGACTGGCTGGTGCATGGTGCTTGAAAGATACCTTGGCCGGAATGCGTGGCGGTTCCGGGGTGGTGGCCTCCTGTTCGACCAGGACTGGTGCTGCTGGTGAACTAGCACGGCGCTTTGGCAACGGACTCCGGGGAGTCGCCGTGGCTTCCTGTTCTGCCAATAAGAGATTCTCCAAGGCGACCGTCACGACGGCATTAAAATCGGAGTAGTTGCCGTGCGAAATAAGTTCGTCCACTCGCGCCTTCAAATTTTCAGATAAACGAACGTAGATTAACATAACGCGCTCAGAGTAATCTTTATTTCCAAAGAAGGCAACATCTTTTTTACAAGTTAGCTTCTTTTGTATTACAAGTCAGCCCTAAACTGTAGGAATAGGCCAAAAATCGAGGTTGTTGATGCCGTAGCAAGAGGAGAAAAAAATCGTGGGCGGCCCGAAAGTATGGGGTACCGGGCGGCTGAAAGGGGAGGCGATCCGCAATGGTTGTGCGGATTTGGACGGGCTGGACTGGAAAACTACGCCGTGAGGGGCACCAGGCCGGGCTTTGGCCGGTGGATGAGAAGGACCTCTTTGCTGGCGGGGATCTTCCCGAGCTTGATGGCGTACCATTTTCGGCCCGGGACATGGCGCCAGAGCCTACCGGAGACAACGTATTCCGCCTTTAAATCAACGAGGACTTCTTCGAGCCCGGCCTGGTCCATGGCGCGCAGGAAGCTGGGCAGTTGCCAGTCGGGCTCTGAGAAAGCGACCAGTTGGAAAATGAGGGCTTCCGGGGCGAGTAGTTGCCGGACCGATGTGAAAACACCCTGAAGGCGGGCGAAGTAGGTCTGGAGCCCCGACTCATGCCGGCCGCCGAGCATATAAAACGAGGCGCCTGCACCGTCGCGCTGATTGGCCAGCCAGAAGGGGGCAGGTGTTTCCTTGCGACCGTTGATTTGCCAACGGTGATAAACGACATGAACGCCTGGGTACGGTGGCGATGTTACCACCAGTTTGGCCGGGAGCCACGAGCGTGGGATGCGGCCCTCTTCGTCACTTCCATCAGCGTCTCGGTTTACGATGCGGCGAAGGGAACCGAGCCGATGACGGGGCAAGCCGTTTGCCGTGGCCGCGGCCGAGAGAAATGTGAAGTGTGACTGCGTCGCAGTGCGAAGACGGGCAGCAAGCTCCGACCGGAGCGCAGCCCTATCCGGGGTGTGGGTTTTGCAATCGAGCGCCCATTGACCAATGGACAGTAGAATCAGGCGGGCGAAGTTCTGCTGGCGCCGTTTGGGGAGCAGAGCGATCCGCTCTACGGCCCAGGTGAAGAAATCGCGGACCTCGGGGGGAACGTTTCTTTCGTAGTGTTCGCGCTCCTCTGGCGAGAAGGCATCGCCGTGGTGAGTGGCTGCGTGGCCATGGGCGTCGAGTTGCTCAAGCCAAGCGTCGAAGGCGTTCTTGTCGTGGACTGAGATTGGTGTTGTCTTGGCGCGGGCGATGAAGGTCGCCAGGGAACTGACGTCCATTCCGGCAGCGCGCCGTTGTGTGCTTATGGCTTCGACCAGTGTGGTGCCACCGCCGCAAAATGGGTCCAGCACAAGGTCGCCCTTGCGGGAAAAGGCTTTGATGACCTCGCGAGGAAACGAGGGGGTAAAGCGCGCGGGATATTTGTAGAGGCTGTGTGGGGCCTCATCCACCTTGTCCTGGTCCAGCACGGCGTGGACCACCGACTCGGGCAGATGGATACGCTCGCATGTATGCGTGCTCATGGCTTTCGGCGGCTGAGCGGGTTTCCGAGGTCCAATAGTAGTTGCGGGTCCTCCGCCCTGTCGAGCACGCCCTGCAGTGCCCAGTGAACGATGTACTGCATGGACAATCGGGGGCGATGGGCCGCGGCGATGCGCTGGAGTTTCTTATACTCCGGCACTGATAACGAAACGGAAAAGCGTTTGTTTTTTGTGCGCATAGCGTGTCACCGAGTGTCACCAATTTTAACCAAAATGCACCACGGGGTCAACGCAGAAATTTTTCGTGAGAGTGAGGCCGTGCCCGTTTTGCATTGGCTGGGCTGTCGGTGCGTGGTATTAGGACTGCGGCTTGTTATGGACCTGCTGGCCTACTGGCGAATCGATAATTACCGTCGCGACATCGAGGGCGGCGCCGGTTTCCATTTCAACTCCCGACAACCTCGCCTCCACACGGCAATTGAGATTGGAGAGACCCTCTGGCTGTTCACGCGGCTGGCGGGGAAGTCTGGGTTGTCTGAATACCGCCTCCTGGCGCGGTTGGTGGTGCGTTCGAAAACGATCAATGCTCCCGGATATCGCTACGGGTCATACCGTGTGTGGGGAGACCGGGCGCAATCGCAGTATTACCAAGCTACTCTGGCGCCGGAGCACGACGTATATGAGTTGTTTCGCTTGCTGGCGATGGACTCTGGAAGTCTGAAGGATTGCACGCGCGCCACCATGGCTCAGGCTGTCCAAACGATCAGGGGACTGAAGCCGGAAGGGTCCAAGCTCCTGGCCTCTTTCGCGGCCCAGCTACCGCAGGAGCGGCGAGCCTTGGCTGTGGCAGATGAAGTTGCGCTGGAGAAGGCTCTGGCCCGCGAGCCATCGCAGCTGCCGCTGATTCTGGAAGACAAGTCATTGGCCTACTCTGTAGCAACGAAAGCGGAACTCCTGCGGTCAGCACCTCGGAACCGGCAGCTTGTTGACGAACTGAACCGCTTATACGGCGGGCGTTGCCAGCTCTGCGGGTTTGACAGTCCGACTGTTTACGCGGTGGACTCCGCTGAGTCGCACCATATATGGTATCGCTCCCGAGGAGGGCCGGATACCGCAGAGAATCTCGCTCTGCTTTGCCCTAACCACCATACCGTGGTGCATGCGACTGATGCCACGTTCGATTATGCAAAGTTGCACTTCGTTTTTCCGAATGGGCGAGTGGAGCCGCTTTGTCTCAATCGGCACCTGAAGCGGCGACCGGTCGGGTGAAGCTGGGGCTCCCCTGGCCAACATTGCTCAGCGGGCGCCTGGCGTCAGTTTCTTGGGCTCTCTCACCGCGACAGGTTTCACTTCAGCCGCCAGCAGTTTCTTTATTGCCTGAATGTCCTGGAGAGCGGTTTTGGCGGTGGATTTGGCGGCGATTTCGGCGGCCTGCTCAGCCGGGGTTTTGGTCTTACCGTTGGTCAGGAGGCCGGGCATGGCGGCGTTCAGCGCCTGGCGGAAGGCTTCGCGACCGGGCTGGAAGTAGTGTTTCAGGACGATCTCGGTTGTCTTGTGGCCGGTGACCTTTTGGACCAACTCCAAGGGCACACCAGCGGTCAGGGCGAGCGTTACCCAGGTAACCCGAAAGCTGTGGAAATCGCGGACACTGGCATTACGGCCACCGTCCTGGCGCTCGGTGCGGAGAAGGCTGGTGTCGGTTTTGATAGCGGCCGTAAGGCTGCCGCCCTGGGGCCGGCCGCGAACGATGCGGCACTTAACGTGCGCTTCGATTTCATTCAGGTAGCCGGAGACGGTGCCCTTGCTGACGGCCGCGGCAGCGAGCAGCGCTTTGGTTTTGGTCTTCTCCATGTAGAGGTCGAAAACGGTTTTCATGTGGTGCCTCTTTGGCGAGTCTGGCAAGGAAGCGATGTAATCGTGCCCGAGGCGTTTTGCTTCCGCCAGGGGGAGTTCAGGGAGACCGGCGGGTTTGGGCTGGGCTTCCCGGAGGGCGAGGGCGAGGACTTTCTTCACGCGCCAAGTGATACCGTCGGGGTTCTCAAGATACATGGCGGCCTGAGAGGGAAAGACGTAATCTTTGCCCTGCCCTACCAGATCAGCCAGTTCGTCGTAGAGGGGCGGGAAGATTGGGATATCGACGGTCTGGCCGGTCTTGTTCGTCTTTACGGTGATGAACCGGCGGCTGAGGTCAACGTCCCTCCAGTGAAGCAGGCAGCAGTCGCCGCGCCGCATGGCGGTGCAGATGCCAGTGACGATTATCGGGCGGATAAACTCGTCGGCCTTTGCGGAGTCCATGATGGCCTTCAGTTCTTCGGGCGTGAAGGGTTTCCGGAATATTGTTTCGGTGTCGCGCGTCGGCACGTCGGCGAACGGGTTGAAGGCGCCGAAGGGGAGTAGGTGTTTGAATGTGGCGCGCAGGAGTTTGAGGGTGTCGTTCCAGGTCTTGGCGGTGACCTGGCGCTCGGCCTCGGCCTCCAAAAAAGCGCGGGCCACAGGGCGGGTGACTTCGTCGATTGAGGCGACCTTCGGATGCTCGGCCGCGATGAATCCCGTAAAGCGTTTGAGCACGGACTCGCACTGGGTGGCGTAGCCGGCGCTGGGGTTTCGCTTGCGCGGGATCTTGGCCCACTCCGCGGGCAGGTCGGTGAGTTTGACGGACTTCAACTGCTCGCCGGTTTTGGCTTCGTAGTACTTCTCGACCATGCGGGTTGCACTGGCCTTGGACCGGGCCTCGGCGATGATGCCGTCGAGCTTGGCCTGGGCCAGGCCACGGGAGCGCTCGAAGGCGGTGTCGCCTTCGTCGCGGAGCGAGAGGGATGCAGGCGCCTTGCCGGCGATCTTAATGCCGAGGTTCGGGCGGAGCAGCTTGCCGTTGACTTCGTAGCGACCGTACCAGGTCTTGCGCAGGCGGCCGTCGCGTTGGCGTCTGAGTTCGAGTGGCATATTTGGCCTTTCTATTGCGCTGGACGGGCGGGATGGCACAATGCGCACCAAGTGACACGCCCTGAACAGCGGTTAGACATAGAAAACCACAATTCATACCACACAGCAAGCTAAAAAGTGAGAAATACCCAAGAAATATGGCGTATTTAGCAGTAGCCGTTGAGGCTCATAACCTGAAGGTCGCTGGTTCAAATCCAGCCCCCGCAACCAATTTACGGGCCTGAAACTCACGTTTCAGGCCCGTTGTTCAATTCTTCTGCTCGCAATGGGCATTGCTATCTTTACGATGGTAAGTGCGGGTGGCGCAAAACCTGTCTTGTGGGTCAACTCGGCCTGCAGGTTTGTGCCACATTATGCTTGCCTTCAGGCAGTGCTATGTGAAAATAACTGTGCAGTCATTAACCATTAATCAGTAGCAGCTAGTTTGGCAGATTATCACCGCATGAATGAACTTCAGTCGGGGAGGGCTAATTGAGTCGCCCCTATCCCTTTCGCTCGCGTTACTCCCGAGAACCCCTCCACCGCCGTAATGGCAAGATCCGCGCGCGTGAGGTGCGCGTGTTGGACGAAAACCGGCAGCAGCTTGGAGTGATGACCCTCAATGAAGCCTTGCGCATTGCGATGAGCAAGGGACTCGACTTGGTGGAGATTGCGCCCAATGCCACGCCTTCCGTGTGCCGAATCGTGGATTATGGCAGGTTCATGTACGAGGAGGCCAAGCGAAACAAAGACTCCGCCGGGCGGCAAGCGGCGAGCAAAATGAAGGAGATTCAGCTCTCGCCGACGATTGATCCGCATGATTTCGAAACCAAGCTGAACAGGGCTGTGGATTTTCTATGCGAGGACATGAAGGTGCGGATCAAACTGCGCTTTCGTGGTCGTCAGAAAGCGCACACGGAATTTGGGTTTGAGGTCGTGAACCGCTTCGTCAAGGAAGTCGCCCCGTGGGGGCAGGCGGATTCGCCGCCGAAGATGCTCGGAGACCGCGATCTCAACGCTGTGATTAGTCCTCTTCCTCGCAACAAACGCGCCCGGAACCCCCGGCAGGAAGCGTCAACAGAGGTCCCGGAACGGGCTGCAACGGGTCAGCAATCGGAATCAGCGGCAGCGTCAGCAAATTCGGGCGCGGTTTCCTGAGTTATTGGGGCCTATTTCAAATCCGGGCCCGGTAACCGGATAAAAGTGGCGCCGGAAACCGAGACTCTCCACTTGGACGAAGCGACTCTGTACGAGGTTGGGACAGCAGTTTCGTGACTATTGGGAGCGGAAAGGTGGGGTGGCCGACGGGATTTGAACCCGCGACAGCCAGATCCACAATCTGGGGCTCTAACCAGGCTGAGCTACGGCCACCAACCCGCCCGAGCGTAGATTTCCACGGGCAGAACGTCAAGTCCGCAGCTTTAAAAAAACCCCGCCGTTGCCGTGTGCGACCTTCCTGCGGAACCTAATTGCAACAGTGGGACAAGCGGGCTGTTTTCGACGTCCATTGAAGGCATGCCGGCCACACCTCGGCTACGCGTCCGTTTAATCGTTCAACTTACAGTTCGAGTTCTAAGTCGTTGATCACGAACAGGGCAGGGTAAATTCTGCGCTGGGCCTGGTAAAGAACGCAACTCCTATGCCGCAGTACTTGTGCCAATCTCAATTCTGAGAAACGGGGAGGGCCTCACGAATACGGTTCACCACTTTTGCGCCGTGCCATAGCCACGGACGAAGCCGATGCACTGGCCCACTTCCGGAGTCGAATTTTCCCAGTGGTATTCGTATTCGATAGCGACGTTGCCGGCAAAACCTTGCACCTTCAACTCATGCAAAAGTGCCGGAATATCGGAAACCCCAGTGCCAAACGGCACATCATGCGCACCGGGACCCATCTCATTCAAATCTTTGAGGTGGCTGCTGACAATCCGTCCCTTGAGGATGCGCAGGCACTCCACCGGTTTGAGGTGGGAGCGAACCCAATGGCCGCTGTCGGCACAGGCTCCAATACGGGCATCCCGGTCTTTGACGACCGATAAAACGTAGTTCGGATCCCACATGCGATATCCTGGATCATTGGCGCGCTTCGGATGGTTATGAAAACCCACCTTGAGATCATATTCCCGAACCAGCTTCTCGATGGTATCAATCGCCTCAACAGATTCGGTGGTGATGGCATACAGCCCCAGCGCTTTGGCGAACGTAAAAATCTTGCGGGCCTCCGCTTCGTCGCGGGGAATGCTGACCACGCCGTAGTTGACTGCTGTGACTCTGGCTGCGGCGAGCTTGTCTTTGACCTTTTGAATCGTTTCGGGAGAAGCGTGGTGGTCCCACTTGACGCCGGGTTCCTCCGGGCTAAGCCGTTGGCCGGGGTAGAACTCGATAACCTTGCCGCCGGCCTGAGCCGTCTTTTCGATAGCTTCAAAGACCGTAAACCGATTGAAGGTATAGGCCTGACAGCCAATGGCAAATCCGCCGGTCTTGCAGGCGTCAGGGATTTTAGTTTCGCCGCGCAACAACGACGGCATCCCTAGGGAGACGACCAGGCAGCACTGGCTCAGGAAAAGAATGAGTTTTCGCTTCATACGCGTTTAATTAAGTCTCGTTAGCCGTCAAAGGCAATACCAATTCCGAGTTCCAGGTATCAGGCGCCCCACGCGGAGCAAAGCTGCCAGACTCGGCTGGCCGCGCCCAAAACTAACTGGAGACAGGCTCGTGCTTCGGCAGAATTGGAACGGACGTGGCGGGCGCGCATTGAAACAATCTCTAAGAAAAAAGCCGAACCCTCTTTTTCGGAGTTCGGCTTTCATAAAAGACCTGGCGGCGACCTACTCTCGCGGAATCTATAAAACCACTACCATCGGCAAGACTGCGTTTGACGGCCGTGTTCGGAATGGGAACGGGTCGGACCACAGCTTCAAGGCCACCAAGAAATCTCAAGGAACATCGCCAACCCTGGCGGTTTCTCTGAAAACTGCACACAGGCGAACAACCGGATTACAATTCGCGAGTTAAAATCGCTCTTGCCCTTCGAGGAAGGGAAAGAAGCGATCAAGCCGCACGACCGATTAGTATTAGTCCGCTGAACGGATCACTCCGCTTACACGCCTAACCTATCAACCCGGTAGTCTGCCGGGGGTCTTTAGGAACCTTGCGGTTCGGGAAACATTATCTTGGGATGAGCTTGGCACTTAGATGCATTCAGCGCTTATCTCTTCCGCACATGGCTACGCAACGCTGCCGCTGACGCGACAATTGCCACACCAGAAGTGCGTCAAATCTGGTCCTCTCGTACTAAGATTTGAACCCCTCAAGTTTCCTGCGCCCACAGTGGATAAGGACCGAACTGTCTCACGACGTTCTGAACCCAACTCGCGTGCCGCTTTAACCGGCGAACAGCCGGACCCTTGGGACCTTCTTCAGCCCCAGGATGCGACGAGTCGACATCGAGGTGCCAAACCGAGTCGTCGATATGAACTCTTGGACTCGATCAGCCTGTTATCCCTAGCGTACCTTTTGTCCGTTGAGCGACGGCAATTCCACATTAAACCGTCGGATCATTTGGGCCTGCTTTCGCACCTGCTCGACTTGTTGGTCTCACAGTTAACCTGGCTTCTACCCATACGCTCGACGCATGGTTGCCAACCATGCTGAGCCAAGCTTAGCGCTCCTCCGTTACTCTTTCGGAGGAAACCGCCCCAGTCAAACTGACCCGCACGCACGGTCCCTCATCTGGATGACAGAGTGAGGTTAGAATCCTAATTAGCCAAGAGTGGTGTTTCACATTGCGACTCCACGGGAACCGAGGCCCCCGCTTCGAAGTCTCCCACCTACGCTACGCATGAATAATCAAGACACAATACGAGCTTACAGTAAAGGTGCATAGGGTCTTTCCGTCCTACTGCGGGCAGGCGGCATCTTCACCGCCGTTACAGTTTCGCCGAGATCCTCTCCGAGACAGTCGTTCGGTCGTTACACGATTCGTGCAGGTCGGAACTTACCCGACAAGGAATTTCGCTACCTTAGGACCGTTATAGTTACGGCCGACATTCACTGGGACTTAAAGACCGAGCTTCGCCTTGCGGCTAACAAGATCTCTTAATCTTTCAGCATTGGTCACGTGTCACACCCTATACGTCGTCTTCACGACTTGGCAGAGTGCTGTGCTTTTGTTAAACAGTCGCCAAACGCAATTTACTGAGGCCCGCCAAGGCTACATTGCTGCAACCTTTTTGGGCACCCCTTCTCCCGAAGTTACGGGGCTAATGTGCCGAGTTCCTTAGAGAGGTTTCTCTCGCGCGCCTGAGTGCGCTTACACTCACCCACCTGTGTCGGTTTGCGGTACGGGCGAATAAGACATACTATGCAACTTTTCTCGGCAACTTCTCCACCGGTGCGCTTCGGCCGAAGCCTAAGCTCAGCATTCGATTGCCTAGCCGATGTGTTCCGTTGCGTCATCGCATAGCTAATTCTTACCCGGCGCAGGAATATTTAACCTGCTGTGCATCCGCTACGCCTTACGGCCTCGCGTTAGCTCCCGGCTAACCCTGGGAGGACGAACCTGGCCCAGGAAACCTTGGGTTTACGGCGACCAGGATTCTCACCTGGTTTATCGCTACTCGTGTCTGCATTCTCACTAATCAGCGCTCCACCGTCCGTTTCCGTCCGGCTTCGCCGCGCTGATTACGCTCTCCTACCACTCGCAGGATTCGAAAATCCTGCGAATCCATAGCTTCGGTATGTGATTTAATCGCCAATCATTTTCGGCGCGACATCGCTCGATGAGTCAGCTGTTACGCACTGTTTAAATGATGGCTGCCTCTAAGCCAACATCCTCACTGTCTAAGCAACGTCACATCCTTTCCACTTAATCACATTGGGGCACCTTAGCTGATGGTCTGGACTGTTTTCCTCTCGGCAATGAACCTTATCGCCCACTGCCTAACTGCTGTGATACTGAGATCCATGGCATTCGGAGTTTGATTGGTTTTGGTAACCTGGTGGGGTCCCTAAGCCATTCAGTGCTCTACCTCCATGGAGTACTTCCACAACACTCGCCCTCAAGCGATTTCGGAGAGAACCAGCTATCACGGGGTTTGATTAGTCTTTCGCTCCTACTCTCAAGTCATCTCAGGATTTTTCAACATCCACGAGTTCGGTCCTTCACCTGGTATTACCCAGGCTTCAACCTGCTCAAGAGTAGATCACCTCCGCTTCGGGTCTATTGCCCGCGACTTGGTCGCGCTATTGGCACTCGGTTTCCCTTCGCCTCCGCCGCAGAACGGCTTAAGCTGGCCACGGACAATAACTCGCAGACTCATTATGCAAAAGGCAGGCAGTCACCGGCTCCATTCCGAAGTCAGGCCCCAGCCTTCCGGCCGGAACGGGCTCCGGAATGGAGCCGGCTCCTACACATTGTAGGCATATGGTTTCAGGTACTATTTCACTCCGCTAGCAGCGGTTCTTTTCACCTTTCCCTCGCGGTACTAGTTCACTATCGGTTGCCAAGGAGTATTTAGCCTTATCCGGTGGTCCGGACGGATTCATGCAGAGTTTCACGTGCACCGCATTACTTGGGATACCTCTAGGGGGCTTTGAACTTCGCTCACCCGGCTGTCACGGTCTCTGGCCCAACTTTCCAGATGGTTAAGCTCGCTCGCCACCTCCCACATTAAGGTCCCTCAACCCCGGGAAGACTAGTCCTCCCGGTTTAGGCTGTTCCGCTTTCGCTCGCCACTACTGACGGAATCGCTTCGTTTTCTTTTCCTGGGGTTACTGAGATGTTTCACTTCACCCCGTCTTGCCTCGCCGGACTATGAATTCATCCGGCGATACTCCAGTGTTACCTGGAGTGGGTTTTCCCATTCGGAGATCCACGGATCAAAGCCTGCTTGCGGCTCCCCGTGGCTTATCGCAACTTACTACGTCCTTCATCGCCTCTTGGCACCAAGGCATCCACCATAAGCCCTTAGTAGCTTGATCACAAAGTTACCTCGCTGCCCCCCTCGACAGGGAGCAACAAGAACTCAGCGAACTGTAATTTGCCCTAGTTATCTACCTATGTGCAGTTGTCAAAGAACACCGCCGACTGACTTGCGGCCGGAGATGCAGCTCCGGCCGGTCCGGGCCGGCAAACCGTTATGCAAGTGGTTTTCCGCGCGCCACGGCGCGACGGAGTGGTGGGCGTGACTGGAGTTGAACCAGTGACCCTGCGCTTATCAAGCGCATGCTCTAACCAACTGAGCTACACGCCCATGAAAATTGGTGGAGCTGAGGAGATTCGAACTCCTGACCTATAGCTTGCAAAGCTACCGCTCTACCAACTGAGCTACAGCCCCACTTCCGAAAGGCTGAAGGCTGAAGGCCGTCGCGGCAATGCTTTACAGCTTCAGGTTCAGCGCCTGATAGAGTTCGATTCTCTAACCACTTGCCAAAGAGCATCTGCTCATTGGAAAACTGAACTGTGCGATAAGCCGAGCCTTATCAACTCCGCAGAGTTGACCGACCTAGGAGCGCGGTTTTTACCCCGCCTCCATGCTTCTCCTTAGAAAGGAGGTGATCCAGCCGCAGGTTCCCCTACGGCTACCTTGTTACGACTTCATCCCAATCACCATCCATACCTTCGGCACCTGCTTCCTTGCGGTTAACGCGGTGACTTCGGGTACAGCCGGCTTTCATGATGTGACGGGCGGTGTGTACAAGGCCTGGGAACGTATTCACGGCGCCGTAGCTGATGCGCCATTACTAGCGATTCCAACTTCATGCCGTCGAGTTGCAGACGACAATCTGAACTGGGCCCGGTTTTTGGGGATTTGCTCCACCTGACGGTCTCGCTTCCCTTTGTACCGGGCATTGTAGTACGTGTGCAGCCCTGGCCGTAAGGGCCATGCTGACTTGACGTCATCCCCACCTTCCTCCTCGTTTAAGCGAGGCAGTCTGTCCAGAGTGCTCCCGACTCTCGCCGGGGTGGCAACAGGACACAAGGGTTGCGCTCGTTGCGGGACTTAACCCAACATCTCACGACACGAGCTGACGACAGCCATGCAGCACCTGTGTACGCTGATATTGCTATCTCGTCAGGCTTTCACCCTTCTACTACGTACATGTCAAGGCCAGGTAAGGTTCTTCGCGTTGCATCGAATTGAGCCACATACTCCACCGCTTGTGCAGGCCCCCGTCAATTTCTTTGAGTTTTAATCTTGCGACCGTACTCCCCAGGCGGCACGTTTAACGCGTTAGCTACGCCACAAAAGGGGTCGATTCCTTTTACAGCAAACGTGCACCGTTTACAGCTAGGACTACCAGGGTATCTAATCCTGTTTGCTCCCCTAGCTTTCGTGCCTCAGTGTCAGGAGTTGTCCAGGGACTCGCCTTCGCCACTGGTGTTCCACTTGATATCTACGCATTTCACTGCTACACCAAGTATTCCAGTCCCCCCTCCAACCCTCGAGCAGGGTAGTTTCCAATGCACTTTCCGAGTTGAGCTCGGAGATTTCACATCCGACTTACCCCACCACCTACGCACCCTTTACGCCCAGTAAATCCGAACAACGCTTGGGACCTCTGTATTACCGCGGCTGCTGGCACAGAGTTAGCCGTCCCTTCCTCTTTCGCTACTATCAGGCTATCATCTTTTAAATAATAACGTTTGCTCGCGAATGACAGGGGTTTACGGGCCGAAGCCATTCATCCCCCACGCGGCGTCGCTCCATCAGGCTTTCGCCCATTGTGAAAAATTCTCGACTGCTGCCACCCGTAGGTGTCTGGACCGTGTCTCAGTTCCAGTGTGGCTGGTCGTCCTCTCAGACCAGCTACCCGTCTTAGCCTTGGTGGGCCGTTACCTCACCAACTAGCTGATAGGCCGCGGGCTCATCATGAAGCGCCAGGCCTTTCGGTCCCCAGCTTTGAAAACCAGGAGATGCCTCCCGCTTTTCACATCCGGCATTAGCTCGTCTTTCAACAAGTTATTCCAGACTTCATGGCAGATTACCCACGTATTACTCACCCTTGCGCCGCTCCAACTACGGAATATTGCTACCCCGTAATCATCGCTCGACTTGCATGTCTTATCCACGCCGCCAGCGTTCGTTCTGAGCCAGAATCAAACTCTCCGTCAAAAAACGTTAGTTGATTCGACTTTTGTCCGGTCGTGAGACCGGACGGTCTTTTGGTTTAAAACTCTCCAAACGGATCCCTACTAACAAGACCCGCCTGAAGGGGCTCTTAACTTATCGCACAATTCAATTTTCAATGAGCAGCGGGTGTCACCACCCGTAAAATTCTTTTCCCGGACAAGCTCGCCAGCTCGTGCTCTTTTCCCGCGCCGATCCCGGCTCAACCCGTCCGCGGGACCATTTTGTGCCCGCTTCCCTCTCGTTACCGAGGGACAAAAATCCCGAGCGCCGACTTAATCACTCTTAACTCGGCCTCTCGGACCTTTGTTAATTTCGCGGCCACTTTATCAGAGCCGCGCCGGATGTCAAAAACTTTTTTCAGCTTTTTTTACCGGAGCTGCTTACTCGCAACTGCCAACAATCTACACACATTCCGGAGGCAGTCAAAATCTTTTTTCAACTTTTTTTCGCCGTCCAAAAACCAGACTCACAAAGAACCAGAAGCACCCATCCTAGCACAGCCCAAAATCCGCGCAAGTGTTTTCTCAACTTTTTTTGCTGCCAATTTTACAGCCCCCGGCCGCACCGGATTCCGCCCCAAAAATCCAAGCTCAAAAACCGGGTTGGGCGCGAGCATTTCCGCCAGGATCAGCCGGTTGGTAACGCTCGATGCATCCCCCGGCGGGACCGTCATCAGCACCGTCGTAAAATCTTTAATTCCAACCTGCTGCAACGCCGCCCCGGTGAGCAGCGTGTGATTAAGGGTGCCCAGGCGATTGCGGGAAACCACGATGACCTCGCTCCCGATTGCCACAATCAAATCTCGCACCGTAAACCCCTTCCCCAACGGCACGAGCAAACCGCCAATCCCCTCGATGAGCAGACATTCGCAGCGACACGCCATGCGCTTGAGATGCCGCCGGACCTCGGCCAAGCGGATGATATGGCGTCGGCGCGCCGCCGCCAGCGGAGCCAGCGGCGCGGAAAAAAAGAAAGGCGCGATTTCGTCCGCCGCGAGTTCGCCGTCCTGCAGGGCGCCCAAAAATTCCGCATCCGCCCGGCTGCCGGAGCAGAACGGTTTGACCGCCAGGGCGTGGCAGCCCCGCCGCCGCAAATGGTGCAGGAGCAGCCCGGTCAACAACGTCTTCCCCACGCCGGTATCGCTGCCCGTGACAAAAATGATGCGCGCCAAGCCAGATCTGTTCACGGCGGAGCATTAGCACAGCCGCCGCCAAACGGACAGACCTAAAGCGCTCCCGGCCGCTGCCAGGCTTCCAGCCAATACAGGGTCAACCTGCCACTGCCCCAGCTTGAGCCGATCTAGAAACAACGCGGCTGAAAGTCCCCCGCCCTGCGCAGACCCCAGGACAAATCCGCAACCGCAACTGCCCAGCCTCGCGTCTTCTCGCCGAAGAAGCCGGGCCACCCGAAGCCAGCCGCCAACCGCCTCCGTTTCCGGCAGCCCGAAGGCCGCGCAACGAACTCCCGCAGGCTTGACCCGGCAGCCGGAATGCGCGAAAATCTTCCGGAATGTGACGATTCCCTCTGGGAGGAGGCGCTGGTGAGACAAACGCCGCCCGGCGGGTAGTTGGCAAAACTCAAAATACGTTCGTTAATGTCGAAAGCAAAACCATGATTACGATTCGTTCATTCGTCGTCCTCGGCCTGTCACTGATCCTGGGCCTTACCATCTTCGGCTTTCAAATTGGCCGCGCCGTGCGGACGGGGCGCGAGTTCGACCGCTGCCTGACCGTCAAAGGATTGTCAGAGCGGGAAGTGAAAGCCACGCTGGCAATCTGGCCAATCCAGTTTTCCACCGTCGCCGAGGAGCTGGCGACCCTCAAGTCGGCGATGGAATCCAACCGCGTCGTCGTCACCTCGTTTTTACAAGCCCGCGGCATATCCCCCGACGAAATCGTGCACGGCCTGCCGGTCGTCAACGATCGCCAGGACGAGCGCATTCACGCCAACCGCCCCGCCCTGGTGCGCTATCGCGGCGTAACCACTCTGGTCGTGCGGAGCGCCAACGTGGACGTAGTCAAGAAAGCCATTCAGGATGCCGATGCGTTGCTGGATCAAGGCATCACCCTGGTGGGCAATGAGTTTGCGGATCGAACCGAGTTTATCTTCAACGCGGTGAATGAGATCAAGCCGGACATGATCCGGGAGGCCACCGCCAACGCGCGGGCGGCGGCGGAAAAGTTCGCCCAGGACTCCCACAGCAAAGTCGGCCGCATCCGCCGGGCAACCCAGGGCGCCCTGGAAATCGAAAACCGGGATGCGGCCTCGCCCGAAAAGAAGGTTCTCCGCGTCGTGACGACCGTTGATTTCTTCCTGGATTGAAACCGCCGGCCCCGCGCCCGTGCGCCGGGGCCGCCCACGGACAGGATATTGCATGCGACTGAACAAATTCGACGCGCGCGCGTGAACCGCCAGCCCGCGCGCCCCGGCGGTTTCACGCTGATTGAGCTGCTGGTGGTGATTGCCATTATTGGCCTCCTGGCCGCGCTCCTGCTGCCGGCGCTCGCCAAAAGCAAACTCAAAGCCCAGGCCATCCAGTGCATGAACAACCACCGCCAATTGTGCCTGGCCTGGCGCATGTATTCAGATGACAACCAGGACCGCCTGCTCTACGCCAGCGAAGACTACGCCAACCCCGCCACCTTGGCGGAAACCTGGGTGACCGGCACACTCAATTTCAGCCCCTGGAACCCCTCGAACTGGGACCCGAACCAGGACATCACCCAAAGCCCCCTCTGGCCCTATTGCGGCCGCAACCTGGGCATCTGGAAATGCCCTTCCGACCGCTCCTTTGTCGAAGTCGGCGGCGAGTGCAAACCCCGCGTGCGCACGATGTCCATGAACATCTTCCTCGGCGGCTGGGGCGGAACGGATGGCAACTGGGGCCCCGTTTTCAGCGACTACCTCATTTACCTGAAACAAGGAGAATTGCAGGTGCCCGGCCCCGCCAAAATCTTCGTCTTCCTCGATATGCGCCCGGACAGCATTGATATGGGAAATTTTGGCACCCGCATGGCCGGTTATCCCAACACCCCCTCCCGCTACGGCTTCTTTGACCTGCCGGGCTTCTATCATCACCTGGCCGGCGGCTTCTCCTTTGCCGACGGCCACTCCGAACTACGCCGCTGGCGCGACCCCCGCACCACGCCCCCGCTCGTGGAAGGCGGCCTGGTGCCGGATATGTT
>ERZ1026796.690-NODE-690-length-25403-cov-3.353933_pt1 | contig 25403 bp, 27 predicted proteins | sample MGYA00520874_ERZ1026796 | MGnify/ENA primary metagenome ERZ1026796 (study PRJEB33270, sample SAMEA104284474) | anaerobic digester metagenome | biome: Anaerobic digester microbiome; feature: mesophilic sludge digester; material: Anaerobic digester biomass | place...
GCGGGGCACTGGCCAGCACCTCGTCGGCACTGCCGTCGAACCTGTGCAGCACCAGCGATGCCACACCTGCGGTCGACGACGCGAAGGCCAGCAATCGGCCGCCCTGAGCCAGGCGCGGCTCGGTGAGGTCGTTGCCACCGACGCAACGCTCTGCTGCGATCGGCGACATGGCGAGCACTGTAGAAGCTGAGCGAGGCGCTCGCCGCTCCTGCCGGACGTAATTCGCTGGACATGGCACCTTCGACCAGGGCACCATGTGCCCCGTCCAGAACGCCAACCCGGAAGGAGGTGCCCCATGTTGCAGCAGCTGAAGCTCCGCTCTCTGGGAGCGCGCCCCGTTGGTAGCGCTCCGCTCGCCGGCGCCTGACACCCGCCAGCATCCGCCGGCCCCTCGCGGGCACGGCCGTACCGCACGGCTCCATCGAGCCGTCGTCGCGCCACCGGGCGCGACATCTCCCCCATCACTTGCCACATCACGGCAGCACCATCTCCTTGGAGCACTCCAATGTTCACGCACTCATCCACACTCATGCACCAGCTCGTCCGCGATCGCCACAGTCGCGTCCGCAAGGGTCGCGATCGCACCCGGCTTCGCCGGCCACGGCCATCCGCCGACGACCCACTGGTGCCTGTGCCGATCCATCGGTAACACCTCGCGCGGGGCGCGGTCTCGAGGCTCTTGAGGCCGCGCCCCTCGCCAACCACTACGGTGGGGTTCGATGATCACCAACTCGCAGAAGCCTGATCGCAACCTCGCGCTCGAACTGGTGCGTGTCACCGAGTCGGCCGCACTCGCCGCCTCCCGCTGGGTCGGCCGCGGCGACAAGAACGGTGCCGATGGCGCCGCCGTCGATGCCATGCGCACCGTCCTCGCATCGGTACCGATGGATGGCATCGTCGTCATCGGTGAAGGTGAGAAGGACGAAGCGCCGATGCTGTTCAACGGCGAGCGAGTCGGCGACGGCACAGCCCCCTTCACGGATGTCGCCGTCGACCCCATCGACGGCACCACGCTCACCGCCTACGGCCGGGCCAACGCCATCGCCGTCATCGCCGTCAGCGAGCGGGGCACCATGTTCAACCCCGGTCCGTGCGTGTACATGCACAAGATCGCGGTGGGGCCCGAGGCCGCCGGCTCCATCGACATCACCGCCACGCCCACGCAGAACCTGCGCTGGATCGCGAAGGCCAAAGGCGAGGCCGTGCGCGACCTCACGGTGGTCATCCTCGATCGCCCGCGACACGACGACCTCATCGCGGAAGTGCGCTCCACCGGCGCCCGCGTGAAGTTGATCGGCGATGGCGACATCTTCGGCGCCATCGCCACCGGCTGGCCCGATGCGGGCGTCGACGTGCTCATCGGCATCGGCGGCACGCCCGAAGGCGTCATCTCCGCAGCTGCGTTGAAGGGCATGGGCGGCGAGATCCAGGGGCTGCTCGCTCCGCGCAACGATGCCGAGCGCGACGACGCCATCGCAGCGGGCTACGACCTGTCACGAGTGCTCACCACCGACGATCTCGTACAGGGTGACAACTGCTTCTTCGCCGCCACCGGCATCACCGACGGTGAGCTGATGCGCGGCGTGCGGTACGAGCACGGTGGCGCACGCACCCAGAGCCTGGTGATGCGCTCCCGCAGCGGCACCGTGCGCATGATCGACGCGCGGCACCGCATCGACAAGTTGGCCTCGTTCGCCTCCGTCGAGTACTAGCCGCGCTGCACCAAGCTGCTCAGCCGGCGAGTGAGGCCTCGCGGGGTGACCCCTGCTGCGGCGGCCATTCCCTTGTACAGCACACCGGGCACGGACAACGCCTTGCCCTTGGCCACATCGTCGAGGCCGGCCTTGGCCACTTCGTCGGGCTCGAGCCAGGCGAACTTCGGGTACTGGGTTGCGTAGCTCTCGGTGCTGCTGACGCTCTGGAACTCGGTGCGGGTGAGCCCCGGGCACAGCGCTGTCACGTGCACGCCGGTACCCCGAACCTCTTCGTGAAGGCTCTCGCTGAGGCTGGTGACGTATGCCTTGGTCGCGGCGTACACGGCCAGCTTCGGCGCCGGCTGGAAGCTGACCACGCTGCTCACGTTGAGCAGGTAGCCGCGCCCGCGCGGCACCATCACACCCAGTGCGGCACGGCTGAGACGAGTGAGCGCGGCGACGTTGAGCTGCACCTCGGCATCGAGGCGATCCGGGTCGAGCTCGTGGAACTCGCCGGACGTGCCGAAGCCGGCGTTGTTGACCACCAGGTCGATGGGCGCGGCCTCGTGCTCGACGCGCGCGACCACTGCAGCCAGCCCGGCGGCCGAACCGAGGTCGGCCGCGAGCACCTCGATCGAGGGAAAGCGCTCGGCCAGCGCGTGCAAGCGGTCGCTGCGGCGGGCGACCACGACCGTGGGCACACCGGCCGCGCCGAGCAGCTCGGCCATTGCCTCGCCGATGCCGCTGGATGCACCGGTGACGAGTGCTGAGGTGAACGGAAAGGTTGAAGCCATGCCGCCAGGCTATGCCTGGCACCTCGACGGCCGCACGCGACGGCGAGGGTCAGTGTGAGCCCTGCGGGGTGCCGGCCAGGCCGCCGGAGGCCGACAGGCGGGCGTGTGCCCGACCGAGCGCGGAGACGGCCTCCGCGTCGTGTTCGCGACGCAGCAGTTCCTCGGCGGAGTCCTTGGCCCTCAGTGCGCGAGCGCGGTCGACGTGCTCGCCGAGCTCGGCGGTGTCGCTGAGGATGCTGACGGTGTTGCCGCTGACCTGCACGAAACCGCCGTGCACCGCCACGTCGAGCACCTGGCCATCGGCCAGCGTGATGCGCGTGTGGTTCTCCACCAACGCCCCCAGGAACGGGGCATGGCCGGGCAGGAAGGCGATCTCGCCACCACCAAGGGTGCGCGTGATGACCTGCGTGGCCTCGCCGGAGAAGATGATCCGCTCCGGCGACACCAGCTCGACCTGCATGGTGGCCATGGTCAGGCCGCGCCCTCGTGCAGGGTCTTGGCCTTGGCCAGCACCTGCTCGACACCACCGACGTTCAGGAACGCCTGCTCGGGCACTTCGTCGAGCTCACCGTTGACGATGGCTTCGAAGCTCTCCACCGTCTCGGCCACCGGCACGGTCTCGCCGGAGACGCCGGTGAACACCTCGGCCACGTAGAACGGCTGGCTGAGGAAGCGCTGCACCTTGCGAGCACGCGACACCGTGAGGCGGTCTTCTTCCGACAGCTCGTCGAGACCGAGGATGGCGATGATGTCCTGCAGTTCCTTGTAGCGCTGCAGGATCTCCTGCACGCGACGCGCCACCGTGTAGTGACGATCGCCCACCACTTCGGGCTGCAGGATGGTCGACGTGGAGGCCAACGGGTCGACCGCCGGGTAGATGCCCAACGAGGCGATCTGGCGGCTCAGCTCGGTGGTGGCATCGAGGAAGGTGAAGGTGGTGAACGGCGCCGGGTCGGTGTAGTCGTCGGCAGGCACGTACACGGCCTGCAACGACGTGATCGAACGACCGCGGGTGGAGGTGATGCGCTCCTGCAGTTGGCCCATCTCGTCGGCCAGGGTGGGCTGGTAGCCCACGGCCGACGGCATGCGACCCAGCAGAGTGGACACTTCCGAACCTGCCTGCACGAAACGGAAGATGTTGTCGACGAAGAGCAGCACGTCCTGGTTCTGCACGTCGCGGAAGTACTCGGCCATGGTGAGCGCCGAGAGGGCGACGCGCAGGCGCACGCCCGGCGGCTCGTCCATCTGGCCGAAGACGAGGGCTGCCTTCTCGAACACACCCGACTCGGTCATCTCGATCATCAAGTCGGTGCCCTCACGGGTGCGCTCGCCGACACCGGCGAACACCGACACACCACCGTGGTTCTGCGCCACGCGGCGGATCATCTCGGTGATGAGCACGGTCTTGCCGACGCCGGCACCACCGAACAAGCCGATCTTGCCACCGGCGACGTACGGGGTGAGCAGGTCGATGACCTTGATGCCGGTCTCGAACAAGCGCTTCGACGGCTCGAGGGCGGCGAAGTCGGGAGCCGGGCGGTGGATCTCCCACCGCTCGATGTCGTCGAAGTCGGCGTTGTCGGCGTCGAGCACCTCGCCCCACACGTTCCACACGTGGCCGAGGGTGCGGTCGCCGACGGGCACGCTGATGCCGCGCCCGGTGTCGCGCACGGAAGTGCCACGGGTGAGGCCGTCGGTGGGCTTCATGCACACGGCACGCACACGGCTGTTGCCCAGTTGCTGAGCAACCTCGGCCAGCACGGTGACGGGCTGGCCGTCGACGTTGACGGTGAACTCGAGCGCGTTGTTCAGTTCGGGCAGCGAGCCCGGCTGGAACTCGACGTCGATCACGGGGCCGGCGATGCCGACCACGCGGCCGTCTTTGCGATCTGTGTCAGTGATGGTCATGGCAGTAGCTCTTTCTTGCTTCAGTCGCCAGAGTGCTGGGTGGAGGAGACGGATGTTGCGTCGGTGAGCGGGCCCAGCTCGATGAGCTGCACCTGCCGTTGCGACTTGCCGCCCGAGAGGGCTTCGGCACCACTGACGATCTCCATGATCTCGGTGGTGATGCTGTCCTGGCGGGCACGGTTCATGATGCGACTGAGGTTCTTGATCAGTTCCTCGGCGTTGTCGGTTGCGCTCTTCATCGCTCGTTGGCGGAAGGCGTGTTCGCTGGCTGCGGCGTTGAGCAGCGCGGCATAGATGCGGGCCTCCACGTAGCGCGGCAGCAACGTGTCGAGGATGGTGCCGGGATCCGGCTCGAACTCGTAGTCGGCCGGGGTGCCGGCGGCATCGGGCGCCTTGCCGTCGCCGCCCGCCACGGTCTCGCGATCCAGTGGCACCAGCGGGCGCAGCACCACTTCCTGCGAGCCGGCGCTGATGAAGCGTGTGTAGACCAGCTCGACGCGATCGAACTCGCCGGCAACGTAGCGCGCCACCACGTCCTGGCCGATCTCGCGAGCGTGCGCATACGTGGGGCTGTCGCTGAAGCCGCCGTAGGACGTGGCGATGTTGTAGCCGCGGAACTTGAAGTAGCCCTCGGCCTTGCGGCCGATGGTGACCAATGCGTAGTCCTTGCCGTCGAGCACGTCGGCCTTCACTTCGCCCTCGGCCGCACGCTGCACGCCCGAGTTGTAGCCGCCACACAGCCCACGGTCGGCGGTGATGACCACGTAGGCCGTGGTGCGCACTTCGCCGCGCCCCGACAGCAGCGGCGACTGCGAAGAGCCGCCGGCCGCTGCCAGATCCTTGACGACCTCGGTGATCTGGTCGCTGTAGGGCACAGCGGCGGCAACACGTTGTTGCGCCTTCACGATGCGCGAGGCGGCGATGAGCTCCATGGCGCGCGTGATCTTCTTCGTGGCCTGGACGCTGCGAATGCGCCCTCTGAGGATTCGCTCTTGACCACCAGCCATTACTGGTGCCCTCGCTCGTCGGCCCTGCGGTTCTCCTCGCGCGGGTACGCCTCGTCGCTGGCGCTTCCCTCGGCGCGGGCCGCAGAAGTGGTGTACCGGGTGCCCAGCATCATTCTGTCGCGAGGGTCTTGTTGCTGTGGGCTTCGCCGAGCTCGGCCGCATCGGTGGCCAGCACGTCGGCGGCCGCCTTGGCGGTGGCTGCACTGGCGGCCACGAACGTCTCCTTGAAGGAGGCGATGATGTCGGCCAGTTCGGCGGGCACATCGGCCTTGGGGTTGCTGCGCATGCCGGCCAGCAGGCCGCCCTGGGTGCTGCGCACGTGCGCCAGCAACTCGCCTTCGAAGCGGCGAACATCGGGCACGGGCAGGCTGTCGAGGTAGCCCTTGGTACCGGCGAACACGACCACGACCTGCTCTTCCACGGGCATCGGGCTGTTGAGCGGCTGCTTGAGCAACTCGACCAAGCGGTAGCCACGCTCGAGCTGCGCCTTGGAGATGGCGTCGAGCTCGGAGCCGAAGGTGGCGAACGCCTCCAGCTCGCGGAACTGAGCAAGATCCAGCTTCAGGGTGCCCGACACGCTCTTCATCGCTTTGATCTGTGCCGCGCCACCCACGCGTGACACCGAGATGCCCACGTCGACAGCCGGGCGCACACCCGACTTGAACAGGTTGTCCTGCAGGTACACCTGGCCGTCGGTGATCGAGATCACGTTGGTGGGGATGTACGCCGACACGTCGCCGGCCTTGGTCTCGATGACCGGCAGCGCCGTGAGCGACCCGGCGCCACGCTCGTCGCTGAGCTTGGCGGCACGCTCGAGCAGGCGGCTGTGCAGGTAGAACACGTCGCCGGGATACGCCTCGCGGCCCGGCGGGCGGCGCAGCAGCAGCGACACCTGGCGGTAGGCCTCGGCCTGCTTGGAGAGGTCGTCGTACACGATGAGCGCGTGCTCGCCGTTCTCCATCCAGTGCTGGCCCATGGCGCAACCACCGTAGGGAGCGAGGTACTTGAAGGGCGCCGGGTCGGAGGCCGGAGCGGCCACGACGACGGTGTACTCCATTGCGCCGTACTGGCGCAGGGTCTCCACCGTCTGCGCGACCGTGGACCCCTTCTGGCCGATGGCGACGTAGATGCACTTCACACCCAGACCGCGCTGGTTGATGATGGCGTCGATGGCCACCGTGGTCTTGCCGGTCTTGCGGTCGCCGATGATCAGCTGACGCTGGCCACGACCGATGGGGGTCATCGCGTCGATCGACTTGATGCCGGTCTGCAGCGGCTCGTGCACCGGCTTGCGGCCCATGATGCCGGGCGCCTGGATCTCCACGCGGCGCTGGATGCCGCCGACGATGTCGCCCTTGCCGTCGATCGGCTGGCCCAGCGCGTTGACCACGCGACCGAGCATGGCGTCACCCACCGGCACCGACAAGATGCGGCCGGTGGCCTTCACGGTCTGGCCCTCTTCGATCTCGAAGCCTTCACCCAGCACCACGGCGCCGATGGATTCTTCGTCGAGGTTCAATGCCAGGCCGACGGTGCCATCCTCGAACTCGAGCAGCTCGTTGACGGCGCAGTCGGGCAGCCCGCTGATGCGGGCGATGCCGTCGCCCACCTGCGTGACGCGGCCAACGGTGCGGGCCTCGAGCGAGGGCTCGAAACCATCGAGGTTCTTCTTCAGCGCCGCTGCGATGTCGCCGGCGCTCAGTGTCAGTTCAGCCATGTTCTTCGTTGCTCCGATTTTGGCGTATGTCGTTCATTGTTGACAGCTACAGGCGGGACTTCAGCTGGTCGATGCGGGTACGGACGCTGCCGTCGATGACGGTGTCGCCCACGGTGGCCACGATGCCGCCCAGTACGGACGGATCGACCACGACTTTCAGGTTGACCTGTTTGCCGGTGGCGTTGACCAGTGCAGCTGCGAGGCGCGTCTGCTGGTCGGCGGTGAGTGCCACCGCGGTACGTACTTCGGCGACTTCCTGGTGCTTGGCCGAGCTGGCACGGGCCACCAGCAGATCGACGATTGCCGGCAGGTCACGAGTGCGACCCGACCCGACGACCATCGAGATCAGCTGAGTGGTGGTGCTGGTGGCCTTGCCACCGAGGAGGTCTTCGATGATCGCCTGGCGCTTGGCCGGCGGGATCTGCTCGTCGGAGAGAGCGGTGCGCAGTGCATCGCTGCTCTCGAAGCTGCGGGCGAAGCGGAAGAGCTCGTCCTCCACCTCGTCGAGCGTGCCTTCGGCGCGGGCGATCTCGAACAGGCCACGTGCGTAGCCTTCGATGCGGTTGTCGCTCATGCGCTCGCTCCAACCGTCTCGAATGCTCGTCTCCGCTCGCTGGAGCGGCGGGTCTGGTTGTCGCTCATGCGCTCGCTCCAACTCGTGCAATGAAGTTCTCGATCAGTTCTTGCTGGGTGGCGTCGTCGAGCGACCCGGTGACCACGTGGTCGACGGCGGCCGCCGAGAGGCGGGCGATCTCCGCACGCAGCTCGTCGCCCACGCGACCTTGGGCACTGGCGATGTCGGTGACGGCCTTGGCCTCCACATCGGCGACTTCGACGGCCAGGCGGGCCCGACCATCTTCCAGCACCGCTGCGGCTTGGGTCTCGGCGTCACTGAGCAGGCGAGCCCGCTCGGCGGCGATGTCGCCCTTGGCGGCACGGATGCCGGCGGCCTCGGTCGCTGCGGCCGACTTGTCGGCGGCGGCGGCATCGAGCTCTTTCTGGATCTTCTCGGTGCGAGCGGCGAAGCTCTTCTTGACGAGCGGGCCGCCGAACTTGAACAGCGCGTAGAAGATGATCAGCGAGGCGAGCCCGCCGTAGATGATCTCGGCAGTTTCGGGGAGCAACCAGTGGTGCGTGGTGACGTCGCCGTTCGAGTCGGTGACGATCTCCTCGCTCATCAGGCGGCCGGCGGTGGCGATGATGCCCAGAACGTTCATCGTGCCATCACCTCGCTGACGGCTCGATCGACGATGTCGGCGGCCGGGCGACGCCCGGTTGCCAGCTCGCCGGCGCGGCCGGCGACATCACTGACGGCCGCATGGATCTGATCGCGTGCTGCGGTGCGGACTGCATCGGCCTGTGCCACTGCCGCGGTGCGTCGCTCGGCGATGCCGGCGTTCACTTCGGCGAGCGTGGCCTGACGTTCCGCTTCCAGCGTCTGGCGAGCGGCATCGACCACCCGCGCAGCGTCGGCCTTGATGCCGGCCAGCTGCGCTTCGTAGTCGGCCACCTCGGCGCGAGCCGACGACCGCTCGGCGTCGGCCGTCTCGTGCGAGGAACGGATGCCCTCGTAGCGGGCGTCCATGCCCTTCTTCACCTTCGGGAAGAGCACGAACCGCATCAGCAGCGCGAACACGACGAACGAGCCCGCGCCCCACGCGAGCTCTTTCATTTCGGGAACGATGGGCCCCGGATCCTTGCTCACTGCGACCTCTGCTTCACCGGTACCGGCAGCAGAAACGAAGTGAACCGTGGACCCGTGCCAGTCAATGGCTTGGAGGTGTACGACGGCGGAATGCACGTCAGCTCCTTCGGATAGGACGGACAATTTCGAAACGGCTCAGAGACCGATGAGGATGAAGACCACGAAGCCGATGAGGGCGAGGGCTTCGGTGAAGGCGATGCCGAGGAACATGGTGGTACGCACCATGCCGGCGGCTTCGGGCTGACGAGCCATCGCTTCGACGGACTTGCCGACGAGGTAACCGATGCCGATGCCGGGGCCGATGGCTGCGAGGCCGTAGGCGAAACCGGCTGACGCAGCAGCGGATGCTGCCTTGTCGGCGTCGGCCTGCTGCTGGTCGAATGCGGCACCGATGAGGTGGCTGAATGCTTCCATTTTCTGCAATTCTCCTAGTGAGGTTCTGGGTAGTGGAGACGGGTTGAACGAGCGGACGGCTCAGTGTTCGGGATGTGCCGCCCCGCCGATGTAGACGGCGGTGAGGATGGTGAAGATGTATGCCTGCAGGAACGCCACCAGCACCTCGAAGGCGGTGAGGAAGACGAGCATGAAGAACGGCAGGATGGCCATCGGCTTGAGCAGGAACTGCTGCGTCTCGGCCGTGATCAGCGAACTGGTGAGCAAGGCGAACGTGACCAGCAGGATGTGGCCGGCCAGCATGTTGGCGAAGAGTCGCACCGTCAGCGAGAACGGGCGCACGATGATGTTCGAGATGAACTCGATGACGCCCACCAGCGGCTTCAGCGCCACCGGCACACCTGGCGGCCAGATGGTGTTGGTGAGGTACTTGATGCCCTGGTGCTTCAAGCCGACGCCGTTGTAGATGACCCACACCAGCAACGCCAGGAACATCGGGATGGCCATGCGGGCGGTGGCCGGCATCTGCAGGAACGGGATGATGCCCGGCACGTTGCACAGGTAGATGAAGATGAACAGGCTGAGCAGGAACGGTGTCCAGCCCAGGCCGTCCTTGCCCATCGTCTGCATGACGATGCCGTTCTCGATGAACTCCACCGAGGTCTCGGCCAGGTTGCGCACGCCCTTGGGCGCTTCCAGCGGGTTCTTGCGACCGGCGAGGATGAAGATCACGGAGCCGATCACTGCGGCCGCGACCGCGATGAGGGCGATCTTGTTGAACGTGCTGAACAGATCTTTCCAGCGCAAGATCGAGTTGATCTCTGGGAAGGAGAAGGCTTCGGCGATCACGACGTGTTCCTGTGGTTCGGTGGGGCAGGGGTTCGAATGAGGCAGTGCGAATGGATGAGGGGCAGGCGATTACTGGCGAGCGGGCTTCAGGCCGGGATGAGCAAGTGACAGCGCAACGTACTTCATCTCCCAGATCAGCAGACCGAGGTGCGTCACGATGATGGTCGTTCCGAGTGCTGGAAGTGAAATCCAACCGGTGTCCTTGACCAGAAACACCGCCAAGAAGATGAGCCCGAGGCGGATGAGGTAGCCGAACAGCACGGCACCCATCATGAGACCAAGGCTGATGCGAGCAGTGGTGGCAACCAGCGTGGCGGCAAGCGTGAAGTTGACCAGCACGATGGCGATCGCATACGCACTGCTGTAGGCGCCGTTCATGCCCCAGACGAAACCGCACACCACGATCATCAGCGGCGCCACGATGAGCCCACGGCGAACCATGTCCCTGGTGACACCGACCTCGGGCGCCGGGCCGGTGAGGCGGGTGGTGGCAACGAGCGCGTCGCTCATGCTGCCTGTCCGTCTGCTGTACGACCGTCTGCTGTACGACCGTCTGCTGTACGACCGTCGGTCTTGTAGCGGGGCTGGCTCTGCATGGCGGCGGCGCGTTCGGCTTCGTGCACCTTCATCGTGGCGGTGTACTCGAAGTACATCTTGATGAACTGGCCCACGACACTGAAGACGACGAGGCCGATCGTGAACGCCGGACGGGTGCCCAGCCAACGATCGAGGCCGTACCCGATGCCCAGGAACACCAGCACCACCAGCGCGAAGTCCATGCCGCGGCCCAGCGTCTGGCCGGACTGCTGGTGCTCAGCGATCGTGCGCTGGTCGGGAAGGACTTTCAACGGGTGGAGGTTCCTCGGGATGCGCGCCGGACACGACGTTGTGACCAAGCTTGTGAACGCGCACACAATCTAGTCCGCGAACAGCCCCCCGGCGCAAACCCGGCGCAGAAGTGTGGGCATCACGACCGGCGGCGGCGGATCTGCGGGTGCAGGATCGTGTACAGCACGAGCCCCAGCATCGCCGCACCGATGGGGATGTAGCTGACGCCGCTGCCGGAGAACACCGGGTACAGCACGAACGCGGAGAGCAACGCGGTCCACGCCCACAGGATGAGCACGCTGCGCCGCTGGCCGTGGCCCATCTCCATCAGGCGGTGGTGCAGGTGCCCCTTGTCGGCCGACGCCACGCCCTGACGACGAGCGGCGCGGCGCACGATCGCGAACAGCGTGTCGAGGATGGGGACACCCAGGATGAACAGCGGGATCACCAACGGAGCCAGGAAGAAGTAGGTCTGCCCACCGACGCCCGGATTGGTGGGGTCGGCGCGGCCGCCCACGACGCTGGTGCTCACCGCCAAGAGCAACCCCAGCAGCAGCGCACCACCGTCGCCCATGAAGATGCGCGCCGGGTTGAAGTTGTGCGGCAGGAAGCCGATGCAGATGCCCACGGTGAGGATGGCGACGAGCGACCCGATGTTGGGCTGCGTGATCATGCCGGGGATGTCGCCGAGGCGTTGGCTGTAGAGGAAGAACGCGCCCGCCCCGATGGCGACGATGCCGGCAGCGAGACCGTCGAGGCCGTCGATGAGGTTGATCGCGTTGGTCATGCCCAGCAACCAGATGACGGTGATGAGCGGCACCCAGTCGTCGCTGAGGATGTACACGTCGAGGAACGGCACGCGGAAGTAGAACATCGTGACGCCGTACCAGACCAGCACCACACCCGCCACGATGGTGCCCATCACCTTCGCCGGCGCGGAGATCTCGCGGACGTCGTCGATGAAGCCGACCACGAAGATGACCGTGGCCGCGAACAGCACGCCGCGCGGTTCGGTGAACTGCGCGAACAACGGATCGAACGTGTCCATCAACCGCGCTGCACCGAACGCCGCGACGAAGCCGATGAACATCGCGATGCCACCGACATCGGGGGTGGCAACGGTGTGCACGCGACGCTCGTCGGGCTCCACCACCCACCCCATCCGGCGAGCGACGCGGCCGACGATGGGCGTGGTGACGAACGTGACGACCGCCGCGATGGCGCCGATCACCAGGTAGGCGCCGGTGCCCGGCATCAGGTTCGCCGGCGTTGCGGGTCGTGCACGTCGAAGCCCTGCATCCCGAACCAGCCGGCGGCCACCAGGGCCAGCACGGCATAGATGGGCGCCGACGGCGACTGCGTGAGTGCGTGGCCCACCACCTCCGCCATCCAATCGAAGTAGGGCACCAACGGGATGTGCTTGACATCGCCGTTGGCCTTGAACCAGCTCACCACGAGGTGCCGGTTCACGTAGTACATCGCCAGCAGCAGCGAGACCAGGGTGATGGCCAGCGAGACCAGCGCGGCCGCGCGCCCCGGCCGGCGCATGCCACGGTGCACACCGAACGCGACAGCGACACCGAACGCCGGCAGCAGGTACGTCTGCATGGACGTGGTGCCGATGACCACCAGGTACCACACCACGCCGGCGAGCAGGCCCGCCGCCACCCCGGACAACACGCCTCGGCGCAGCGAGCGCGCGGGTACGGGTTGGTCAGCGACGTTGCTCACGAGCGGCAACTGTAGCGATCAGCTGTACGCAGGGAACTGCGCGCACAACGCCGCCACGTCGGCCTTCGCGGCGGCGACCGCAGCCGCGTCGGTGCGGTGCCGCAGGATGCGCGCGATCAGCTCGGCGATCTGCGCCATCTGCGGCTCCTTCATCCCCTGCGTGGTGACCGACGGCGTGCCGATGCGCACGCCACTGGTGACGAACGGGCTGCGCGGGTCGTTGGGGATGGTGTTCTTGTTGAGCGTGACACCGCCCAGGTCGAGCACGGCCTGTGCTTCTTTGCCGGTGAGCTCGGCGTCGAACGGGCGCAGGTCGACCACCATCATGTGGATGTCGGTACCGCCGCTCACGAGACGGAAGCCTTGGGCTACCAGTGCCTCGGCGAGCGCGCTCGCGTTCTTCACGATCTGCTGCGCGTACTGCTTGAACTCGGGTTGCAGCGCCTCGTGGAAGGCGACCGCCTTGCCGGCGATGACGTGCTCGAGCGGGCCGCCCTGCCAACCGGGGAACACGGCCTTGTCGATGGCTGTCGCGAGCGCTGCCGTGCTGAGGATGCAACCACCGCGCGGGCCGCGCAGCGTCTTGTGCGTGGTGAACGTGACGATGTCGGCGTAGGGCACCGGGTTGGGGTGCTCGCCGCCGGCGATGAGGCCGGCGATGTGGGCCGCGTCGAACAGGAACAGCGCACCCACCTCGTCGGCGATCGCCTTGAACGCCGCCGGGTCGATGCGCCGCGGGTAGCTGGTGGTGCCGGCCACGATCAGCTTCGGCCGGTGCTGAAGTGCGAGGTCGCGCACCTGATCCATGTCGATGCGTTCGTCGCCGGGGGTGACCTGGTAGGCGACGAAGTGGTACAGCTTGCCGCTGACGTTGACCGGCGAGCCGTGCGTGAGGTGACCCCCATGGTCGAGGCTGAGGCCCAGCACCGTGTCGCCCGGCTGCAGGATGGCCTGGTATGCGCACATGTTGGCGTTGGCGCCGCTGTGCGGCTGCACGTTGGCGTGGTCGGCGCCGAACAGCTGCTTCACGCGCTCGATGGCCAGGGCCTCGATCTCGTCGACGATCAGGTTGCCGCCGTAGTAGCGCTTGCCCGGATATCCCTCTGCGTACTTGTTGGTGAGGGCACTGCCCACGGCACGCATCACGGCCGGCGAGGTGAAGTTCTCGCTGGCGATCAGCTGCAGCCCGGTGCACTGCCGTTGCACCTCTGCATCGATGAGGTCGAAGACGACGGTGTCGGGCTTGGTATCGCTGGGGAAGGGCATGTCGTCAGTGCTCCGGCTGGTCGTGTTCGTGGTCGTTGGCTGCTTCGTGGTCGTTGGCTGCTTCGTGGTCGTTGGCTGCTTCGTGGTCGTTGGCTGCTTCGTCGCGCTCGATCTGCATCAGCTGCTCGACCCGACGGGCGTGGCGGCCGCCTTCGAAGGCGGTGGCGAGGAAGACGGCGAGGATCTCCTCGGCAAGGCCGGTGCCCACCACGCGACCGCCGATGCTGAGCACGTTGGCGTCGTTGTGCTGGCGAGCCATGCGAGCGGTGTACAGGTCGTTGCACAGCGCAGCGCGCACGCCGTGCACCTTGTTGGCCGCCAGCTGTTCGCCCTGGCCGCTGCCGCCGATGACGATGCCGAGCTCCGCGTCGCCGTCGCGCACCGCTCGGCCGACGGCCGCGCAGATGGGCGGGTAGTCGCAGCTCTCGGTGCTGTGCGTGCCCAGGTCGTGCACCACGTGGCCGAGCTGCTGCAGCACGCCGACGAAGTGTTGCTTGAGGTCGAACCCGGCATGATCCGAGCCAATCGCGATCCGTGACATCGCCGCGAGTGTAGGTGACGACCTCCTCCCCCACCCCACCAGGTCTGTGCGTCCGCGGGCACCGGTTCGCCGCGCAGGGCGGCCACTTCCTACCCTGGCACGATGTCGCTCGACCCTCGTACGCCCGTGCTCATCGGTGCCGGCCAGTTCATCCACCGTGCCACCGGCCTCGACGATGCCCTCGACCCCTCGGCCTTGATGTGCGAGGCAGTCCGCGCCGCGGCCACCGATGCCGGGCTGGCCGCGGTGCCCAACCCCGACTCCGTGCGAGTGGTCGGGCTGCTCAGCTGGAAGTACGGCGACCCGGCATGGGTGGTGGCGAACCAACTGGGCCTCACCCCACGCGAGACCGCGGCCACCACCATGGGCGGCAACAGCCCGCAGACGTTGGTGAACGGCACCGCGCTGGAGATCCAGCGCGGCGAGCTGGATCTGGCCATCCTGTGCGGCGGCGAGGCGTGGCGCACGCGCATGCGTGCCCGTAAGGCCGGCGACGAGCTGCACTGGCCCACTTCGCCCCCCGACCAGATGCCACGCCTGCTGGGCGAGGACCTGGCGATGAGCCACCCCGACGAGCGCGCCCGCCACATCGTGATGCCCGTGCAGGTGTACCCGATGTTCGAGACAGCGGTGCGCGCTGCGGCCGGGCGCACGGTGCAGCAGCAACAGGTGCTCAGCAGCGAGCTCTACGCGCGGTTCAGCGAGGTTGCCGCCGCCAACCCCTACGCCTGGCTCCGCGACGCGAAGACGGCGGAGGAGATCCGCACGCCGTCGGCCACCAACCGCATGATCGGGTACCCGTACACGAAGTACATGAACTCCAACAACGACGTCGACATGGGTGCCGCGCTGATCATGTGCAGCGCGGAGAAAGCAGCGGCGCTGGGCGTGCCCCGCGAGCGTTGGGTGTTCCCGCACTCCGGCGCCGATTGCCACGAGCACACCTTCATCAGCAACCGCTGGAGCTTCGCCGAGACGCCGGCGATCGAGCTCGGCGGGCGCAGAGCACTCGAGCTGGCCGGAGTGGGCATCGACGACATCGAGATCATCGACCTGTACTCCTGCTTCCCCTCGGCCGTGCACCTGGGCGCGCAGAGCCTGGGCATCTCCCTCGATCGGCAGGTCACGCGCACCGGTGGCCTCGCGTTCGCCGGCGGCCCGTGGAACAACTACGTGATGCACGCCATCGCCACCGTCATGGCCGACCTACGCGCTCACCCAGGCGCCAAGGGCCTGGTGTGGGCAAACGGCGGCTACGCGACCAAGCACTCGTTCGGCGTGTACTCCACCACTCCTCCGGTGGCGTTCCAGCACGCCCACCCGCAGGACGAGATCGACGCGATGCCTCGCCGCGAGCTGGCTGCACCGGCAGAGGCAGCGGGCAGCGCCACCATCGAGGCCTACACGGTGATGTTCTCCCGCGACGGCGCACCCGAGACCGCACTGGCAGCCTGCCTGCTGGCCGACGGACGCCGAGCATGGGGCACCTCCTCCGACACCGTGCTGGCAACAGCCATGTGCGATGGCGAGTGGGTGGGTCGCACGGCGCACCTCGACCCCGAAGGTGTGCTCAGCACCTGAGCCGCGCCAGCGCGCTCGCCCAGCGGCGTCAGATCGCGTCGCCGACGCCGCTCGACGCGAGGTCGGGGCAGTGAGCCGCCAGGTAGGCATCGGTCGCCGGCACCTCCACCTCGTCGACCCGCAGGCTGGGGTCGTGGGCAAAGGGCGTGACCGCGACGTCGAAGCCCGTTGCTGCCTCGCCGACGATGGAAGCGAGCCGCTCGGTCGGCGCCTGCACCTCGATGACGGGGTTCTGCGGATCGCGAGCTCGTAGAGCGGCCAGCCACTGCGTGCCGAGCCGCCCGATGTCGTCGTCGGTCGCGCCTGCGGCGCGCAACGCTGCCAGCGCCTTGTCGGCGCGCCGACCGAACGGGCCGAGCAGGTCGTCGAGCACGGCCGACCGTTCTGCCGCGAGCTCACCGGGCCAACGGTCGGCGATGCCGGTGAGGGCCGCGACGACCGACGCCGCGGCCATCAGCTCCAGCGCGGCGATGTCGACACTGCGCAGTTCACCGAACGCGCCGGCGATGCCGATGGCCTGCACCGTGCCGCTGTACACCGCCCACGAGGAGCACCATGGGTCGTCGGCGTCGAGGCCCGGCACGCCGGTGGGCTCGGGAGCAGGCGTGGGCGCCGGCAGCGGAGTGCCGGGCTCCGTCACTGCCGAGGGCGTCGCAGCAACCGAGGTGGTCGCGTGTGTCGTGGACGTCATCGACGACGAGACTGCATCGTCGCTGCCGACCCCAAGGCTGCCCACCCCACTGCTGGCGGCCCCACTGCTGCCGCTGCCGTCGCTGCACGCCACGAGCAGCAACGCGCACCACGGAACGGCCAGCAGCCTGCGGGCCGGCGACCGTCGCCGGCCTGCGATCCTCCTCGACAGCGCAGCGCACAACACGCCGGCGAGCGTAACGGTGGCAAGCTCTGCGCATATGTCGCCCACCCCGCTGCCGATCATCCTCGATTGCGACCCCGGCCACGACGACGCCATCGCGATCGTCGTCGCCGCCCACCACACGAACCTGCTGGGCATCACCACCGTGGCCGGTAACGCCCCACTCGATGCCACCACGCGCAACGCCATCATCGTGCGCGACCTGCTGGGGCTGGAGTGCCCGGTGCACTCGGGAGCGAACCGACCGCTCACCCGACCCGCGCGGCATGCCGGCTACGTGCACGGCGAGAGCGGCATGGATGGCGCCGATCTGCCGCCACCCAGCGGCCCACCCGCCAGCCACGACGCCGTCGGCTACATCATCGACACGTGCCGCGCACACGAGGGTGTGTGGCTGGTGCCCACCGGCCCGCTCACCAACATCGCGCTCGCGCTGCGCGCTGCACCCGACATGGCGGGCCGTCTCGGCGGCATCTCGTTGATGGGTGGCGGCACGTTCGGCAACCGCACCGCCGCCGCCGAGTTCAACCTGTGGTGCGACCCGGAGGCTGCCGACATGGTCTTCACCTACGGCGGGCCGTTGATCATGTCGGGCCTCGATCTGACCCACCAGTTCCAAGCGCTGCCGCAACGCATCGAGGCGGTGCGCGCGCTGCCCGGCCACCTGGCCGCCGTTTTCGCCGACCTGTTCGACTTCTTCAGCGGCACCTACCGCGCGCGCCACCACCACATCGCCGGTGCGCCCGTGCACGACCCCTGCGCGGTGATGGCCCTCACTCACCCGCACCTCTTCACCCGCCGGCTTGCGCACGTGGAGATCGAGACGCGTGGACGGCTCACCGCCGGCATGACCGTCATCGATCAACGCGACTTGAAGGAGGTGCCCGACGCCAACTGCGACGTGCTCACCGGCATCGACGCGGACGCCGCGTGGGACGTGGTCGTCGCCGCAATCGCGAGCGGTGGTGCGCCCTCGGCGCTGCCCTGAGGAGCCGCTTCGACACCGCATCGACCTCGCTCCAACTAGGGGCCCGCACGACGCACGCACGTACGCTGCGGCACATGCGTGCAGCCGTGATGCGTGACTGGCAACTGCGAGTCGACGACCTCCCCGACCCCACACCTGGCCCGGGCCAAGTGCTCACCAAGGTGCTCGCGTGCGGCATCTGCGGCAGCGACCTGCACATGCTGCGCCACGGCGAGGAGTCGCGCCGACTCACCGACGAGCTGATGGCCGACGCCGCGCCAGACCCGATGGGCGTGAAGATGTTCGAGCCCCAGGCCGACACGGTGATGGGGCACGAGTTCTGCTGCGAAGTGGTCGAGCTGGGGCCGGGCTGCAGCAACCTGCAGGTGGGCGACGTGATCGTCAGCCTGCCCGTGGCCTTCGACACCGAAGGCCTGCACGCCGTGGGCTACTCCAACCGCTACAACGGTGGCTACGCCGAACTGATGGTGCTCAACGAGCTCACCGGCATCAAGGTGCCGGCAGGCCTCCCGGCAGAGATGGCTGCGCTCACCGAGCCGCTGGCGGTCGGCGTGCACGCAGTGGCCAAGAGCCGCATCGCCGGCGGCGACAGCGCCATCGTGCTGGGCGCCGGCCCGGTGGGCCTGGCGTGCGTGGCCGAGCTGCGCATGCGCGGCATCGGCCCCATCGTGGTGGCCGACTTCTCTGCCAAGCGACGCGATCTGGCGGCGCAGCTCGGTGCCGACGTGGTGGTCGACCCGCGCGACACACCGGCCATCGAGGCGTGGCGCAAGATCGACGGAGTGCGCCCGCTGGTCATCTTCGAGGCAGTGGGTGTGCCCGGCATGATCGAACAGGCGATGCGCATGGCGCCCAAGGACGCTCGCATCCTGGTGGTGGGCGCGTGCATGCAGGAGGATCGCATCCACCCGATGCTGGGCATCGGCCGCGAACTGAGCATCCAGTTCGCGCTGGCGTACGACCCGATGGAGTTCGCCGCCGCGTTGCAGGCCATCGCCGACGGCAAGATCGACCTGTCGCCGTGGCTCACCGGCACCGTCGGCGTGGAGGGCGTGCCGCAGGCCTTCGCCGACCTCGCCGACCCCGAGCACCACGCCAAGATCCTCGTCGTCCCCACCTTTACGTAAAGTCTGTCGAGCGCTGACCTGGTGCTGTGAACACCGGGTCTTGACACAAAGCGGAGCAGCACCGATGAGCGACACGTTTCCACGGCAGTACGCACGAACGCAACGACTCACACTCGGTGATCCGCGCACCATCACCGTGGCGGCCGACGGGCAACGGGTGCTCTTCGCCCGCAGCCGCGCCGGCGACGACCCGGTGAACTGCTTGTGGGTGCTCGACATCGCCACGGGCGAGGAGCGGCTGGTCGCCGACCCCCTGCACCTGCTGGATGCTGCCGACGACGAGCACCTTCCGATCGAGGAGCGGCTGCGACGCGAACGAATGCGAGAAGGCGCCGGCCGCATCACCTCCTACGCCACCGATGCCGCCAGCACGGTCGCTGCGTTCGCGCTCGGCGGGCACCTGTACGTGGCCGGGTTGTTGTCGGGCCAAGCGCGCGAGTTGGTCGTCGACGGCCCCGTCTTCGACCCCCGCCCCGACCCGGTGGCCACTTGCGTCGCCTACGTCTGCGGACGCACGCTGCGCATCGCCGAGCTCGATGGCAGCAGCTGGGAGCTGGCCGGCGACGAGCACCCCGACATCAGCTGGGGAAGCGCCGACTTCATCGCCGCCGAAGAGATGGGCCGCTACCGCGGTTACTGGTGGAGCCCCGACGGCGCCGCAATCGCAGCAACCCGTGCCGACATCGGCCCGGTGCAGCGTTGGTACATCAGCGACCCGGCAAACCCCGACCAGCAGGCGAACGAGGTGGCGTATCCTGCCGCCGGCACCCCCAACGCCGACGTCACGCTGCACGTGCTGGCGCTCGATGGCGGCAGTACCGAAGTGGTCTGGGATCGCGACACCTACCCGTACCTCGCCGACGTGCGGTGGGCAGACTCCCAGCGACTGCTGCTCACTGTTCAGTCGCGCGACCAGCGCTCGCTGATGGTGCTCGCAGCCGACCCCCGTCACGGTGGCACGGAACCGATCTTCGCCGACGGCGACACCGCCTGGGTGGAGCTCGTGCCCGGCACGCCGGCAGTGCTCGACGACGGCCAACTGGTGATGACTGCCGATCGCGACGGTGCCCGCCGGCTGATGGTCGACGGCAACGCAGTGACACCCATCGACCTGCAGGTGCGCGCCGTCGTCACCGCCCAGGACGACGAGGTCTACTTCCTCGCCAACCCCATCGCCGACGCCACCGTGCAACATGTCTGGCGGTGGCGCACCGACGGCACGCTCGCTGCGCTCACCGACGAGCCCGGCGTGCACACCGCCGCCATCGGAGGCAGCACCGTCGTGTTGCGCACAGCAGTGCTCGACGAGCCGGGCGCAACCACGCAGGTGGTGGACGGGCCCACCATCAGCACCTTTGCGCAGCAGCCGCTGGTCACCCCCAACCTGTCGTTGCACCGCTACGGCGACAAGGCGCTGGCCACGGCAGTGCTGCTGCCTTCACACCGCACCGCCGGCGACGACGGCCCTCTGCTGCCCGTGCTGCTCGACCCCTACGGCGGGCCGCACGCGCAGCGCGTGCTGCGCTCGCACAACGCGTACCTCACCTCGCAGTGGTTCGCCGACCAAGGGTTCGCGGTCGTCGTCATCGACGGGCGAGGTACGCCGGGCCGTGGGAGCGAGTGGGAACGGTCGGTGCAGCGGGATCTGGCCACAGGCCCACTCGACGATCAAGTGGCAGCGCTCGCAGCCGCGGCGCAGGAACATCCGCTCGATCTCACACGAGTGGCCATCCGCGGGTGGAGCTTCGGCGGTTACCTCGCGGCGCTTGCCGTTCTGCGCCGGCCCGATGTGTTCCATGCGGCCATCGCCGGTGCGCCGGTCACCGAGTGGCGGCTGTACGACACGCACTACACCGAGCGCTACTTGGGTGATCCCATCAGCGATGCGACCGCGTACGCCGCCAACTCGCTGCTGCCGCTCGCCGGCGAGCTCACCCGCCCGTTGCTGCTGGTGCACGGTCTCGCCGATGACAACGTGGTGGCGGCTCATACGCTGCAACTGTCGAGTGCACTGCTCTCCGCCGGCAAGCCACACGAGGTGCTGCCGCTCGTGGGGGTCACGCACATGACCCCTCAGGAGGTGGTCGCGGAGAACCTGCTGCTGCATCAGCTCGACTTCCTCCAACGGTCGTTGGGCCTGCGCGACGCCCACTAGGTTCGGCAGTGATGAATCAGCGTCTGAAAGATCTGTACAGCCACGTCTCGGTGCACGCGACCGCCAACCGCGAGCACGAGGCGGCTGTGGAGCTGCTGTTGCTGGTGATGATGGCCGACCGTCACATCTCCACCGATGAGGTGGAGACCATCCGCAGCATCAGCGACGACTCCGGTTGGGAAACCGACACGTTCTCCTTCGATCAGTACATCGGACCCGCATCGGCCAAGGTTCGTGCTGCGCTCGCCGAGCACGCCGTCGATGCGCTGCTCGACGACATCGACGCTCGCGTCGCCAGCACGGTGCTGCGCTCGGCTCTGTTCAGCGCTGCGCGCGAGGTGGCCGGCGCCGACCACGAGCTCGACGCCGACGAGGAGAGCCTGCTGGGTCAGATCGCCGCCCGCTTCGACTGAACCGGCGCTCGCCGTGCCTGGCGCTCAGTAGTCGCCACCGATGCCGATGTACACGTGACCGCCACACGTGGCCTCGCCGTACTCGTCGAGCAGCGGGCTGGCTGCAGGCAGCGAGCCCGCGATCACCATGCCGAGGGCCAGCGAGTGACCGCCGATGCGATCGATGCGGGCATCCTCGGTGTCCCAGCTGATGCCATCGGACGTCGATGCATGCAGCGCGACCAGGAACTGCGACCCGGCACCACCGTCGCACCGCACGCCGGAGACCTGACTGACGGAGCCGGCAACCGGGACGACGAACGCGACACCGGCGCCGTTGTCGAATCGGAAGATGCAACCGTCGGCGCCGACGCCGAACACGCCGAGGTTGTACCCGGAAGCGTTGCTGCCGACGATGGCGAGCAACTCGTCGCGGTTGGTGCCCTCGGGCGCACCCAGCGAGAAGTCGACGTCGACGCTGTCGAGCAGTGCCGCAAATCCCACACCCAAGTCGCCCAACGCCCAGGTGGACGATTCGCCGCCGGTGACCTCGGTACGCACGAACCAGTCGGCGCCGCTGCCGTTGGGCTCGCCCCACGACACGCCGGCATCATCGACGCCATCTCCGTTCCAGTCGCCGACGACGGGCGTGACCTGCACGGCGCCGCCGCTGGGGCTGCTGGTGCCGGCACACGCTGCGGGCGGTGGCGCCACCGTCGGTGCGACGGTGATCGGCGCGACGGTGGTCGCGGGCGGGGCGGTGGTCTCGACGATGGTGGTCTCGACGACGCTGGTCGCGACGGCGGTTGATGAGGTGGGCACGGTGGTGCTCGTGGAGTCGCCGCCGATGCTGGTGGTGCTGGCGTTCGACGATGCCGACGACTGTGTCACCTCGGCGCCGGAGATCGACTTCGAGTCGCTGCACGCTGTGGCGAGCAGGCCGAAGGCTGCGAACGATGCGACTGCGACAGCGGCGCGGCCGGTCGATGAGCGGACGGGGCGGGTGCGATGCGACATGACGTGCTCCTTGTGGTGGGACCGTACTTGCCCCTGAAGAGCAGCGACAGCCCCGCGTCTGTCACCTTTTGCGAGCAATCGCGATTCTGTCGTGCCCGGCGAGATCGGGCCTCACTTCCACGTCGGCGAGGCCGGCGGCCTGCAGCACGTCGACGACCGCAGCGGCCTGGCCGCTGCCGATCTCCACGACCAACCACCCACTCGGTCGCAACCATTCGGCGGAACCGGCCGCGAGGGCGCTCACGTGGGCCAGCCCGTTGTCGTCGGCGAACAGCGCGATGGCGGGCTCCCAGGCACGAACGGCCTCCTGCACTCGCTCGTCGTCGTGAGCGATGTAGGGAGGGTTCGAGACCACGACCGCCAACTGGCCACGCAACGTGGGCGGCAGCGCCGCGAACCACGAACCATGCCCGAATCGCACCGCGGCACCGGGCATGCCCAGCCCGGCGGTGTTGGCACGGGCCACGTCGAGCGCATCGGCGGACACATCGGTGAGCCACACCTCCGCGAGCCCCCGCGGCAGCTCGGTCGCCAGTGACAGGCCGATCGCCCCGCTGCCGGTGCCGAGATCGGCCAATTGCAGCGGCCGGTCGGCATGCTCCAGCGCTGCCTGCCGGGCGCAACCGAGCGCCACTTCCACCACCAGTTCGGTCTCGGGGCGCGGGATCAGGACTCGCTGATCCACCAACAGATCGAGTCGTCGGAACGACCAGTGGCCCAGCACGTACTGCAGTGGCTCGCCCTGGCGCACACGGGCGAGCATGCTGTCGAGATGAGCGACGCAACGCTCGGTCGCGGGCTGCGCCACCACCTCCAGGAACTCGGGGCCGAAGGCACCACTGGCCTCCTCGCACAACCAGCGAGCCTGCGGTCTGCCGGTGACCAACGACGTCTCGTCCCACAGCGTGCGCCAGGTCAGCGTGCCAGTTGCAGGCGCGGGGTCGGTGGTCATCGGCTCAGGCTTGCCCGGCCAGTTGACGTGCCCGTTCCTCGGCCGTGAGGGCGTCGACGGTCTCGTCGAGGTCGCCGGCCAATACATCCTGCAGGCGATAGATGGTGAACCCGATGCGATGGTCGGTGAGGCGGTTCTCCTTGAAGTTGTAGGTGCGGATCTTCTCGCCGCGCCCGCCACCACCCACTTGCGACCTGCGTTCGGCGGAGGCCGCCGCGTTGTGCTCCTCCTCGGCCAGCTTCAGCAGCCGCGCACGCAGCACCACCATCGCGCGGGCCCGGTTCTGGATCTGGCTGCGCTCGTCCTGCATCGTGACCACCACCCCCGTGGGTTTGTGCGTGATGCGCACGGCCGAGTCGGTGGTGTTGACGCTCTGCCCGCCGGCCCCGCTGCTGCGGTAGACATCGACCTCGAGATCTCTCTCGTCGATCTGCACCTCCACCTCCTCGGCTTCGGGCAGCACGAGCACCGTCGCGGACGACGTGTGGATGCGGCCCTGGCTCTCGGTGATCGGCACCCGCTGCACACGATGCGTGCCACCTTCGAACTTCAGCCGGCTCCACGCCGTATCACCGTTGATGAGCATCGTGACCTGATTGACGCCACCCAGGTCGCTGTCGTCGTGGTTGAGCACCTCCACCGACCAGCCCTTGGCGGCGGCGAACGCTCGATACATGTCGTACAGGTCGCGAGCGAAGAGGTTCGCTTCCTCGCCGCCTTCCGCGCCGCGGATCTCCATGATGACCGCCCGCCCGTCGTTGGGGTCCTTGGGCAGCATCAGCAGCCGCAGCTCCTCCTCGAGATCGGCGAGCTCAGCCTCCGTGGTCGCGAGCTCGTCCTTCAACGACTCGCGTTCGTCGTCGGTGGCCATGGTGAGCAGCTCGCGCGCGGCCTCGGCGTCGGCCGTTCGGGCGTGATACCGGCGTACGCAGTCGACCACCGGCGTCAGGTCCTTGTAGCGCCGCGTGACGTCGCGCATGCGCGACTGGTCGTTGACGATGTCGGGGTCGGACAAGCTCGCCTCCAGCGAGACGAACTCGTCTTCCACGGACTGCAATCGATCGAACACCGGTGTACGAGGCTACGGCCTCAGCCCACCGCGACGACGGTGATCGGAGGGGATACCAGCCCGGCGAGACGGTGCTGGATGTCGAGCGCATCGCGAGCGGGCAGCACCACCAGGCACTCGTTCGTGCCCAGCGCGGCACGAGCATCGACTGCGAACGGCACCACGTCGATGTCGACGCCACTGCTGCACACGACGGCCACGACCCGACCGTCGATCGTGGCAGTCGCCACGCACGGCACTGCGTCCTTCACGTTGGCCCGCGGCACGGGAGGGGCGGCTTCGGCCACCGACGAGGCGGCGATCAGGTGTGGTTGCGCGACCAGGCGAGCACGCAGCGATCGCTCCTGCGCCAACATGTTGAGCGGATGCCGCGGCGCGCCAGGACGACGGTGTGCGCCGACGGAGCGCACCACGTCGGCCAACGCCTCGGCGGTGGGCCGGTTGCCGTGCAGCATCAGGAACGCTTCACGGTCGTGCGCACCGACGCCAACCTCCAGGCGCACCTCATCGGTGTGGGGGTCGGTGACCACACGGCAGACCTCGAGCCCGTCGACTTCGCCCACCAGCACGCCGTGCTCCACCACGGGCAGCGCCCCGCCTGCGGAGACCGTGGGTGCGAACGCCTGGTGCTCGGCCGGCAGCGCAGGTGCCACCGGTAACGGCTCTGGCAGCGCCGGCAGCAGCGTGCGCCCCTCGATGTGCCAGACGGCGACAGGGAAGGTGAACGCGGCGGCGCGCCGCGCCAGCAGCCCGGTGCCGTGCTCGGCCAGCACGTGCAGTTCGACGGCATTGCGTCGCACGGCCCAGCCCAACGC
>ERZ1026796.691-NODE-691-length-25399-cov-6.653530_pt1 | contig 25399 bp, 26 predicted proteins | sample MGYA00520874_ERZ1026796 | MGnify/ENA primary metagenome ERZ1026796 (study PRJEB33270, sample SAMEA104284474) | anaerobic digester metagenome | biome: Anaerobic digester microbiome; feature: mesophilic sludge digester; material: Anaerobic digester biomass | place...
GTACCGAGGGCCAGTCCGATACGACCGTGCCCGTGAGATCGAACCGGAAGTAGGCCGAGTTCACCTCGGCAATGGAGCGCACGATCAGGCCGAGAGGGAACTGGTGCTCGTCGACCTTGAGCCGTTGGAGCTGGACACTTCGCTTCGCTGCGCTCAACTCGACCGTCTCGAAGATGTCATCGCTCCCGGTGCCCACTTCTCCTTCGGTCCACTCGTCGTCGAGCCCGGCAATGATCTGATCGCACAGTTCCGGAGGGAGAACCTGCACCCGCGAGAGGCTCATCAGCGTGCGGCTCTGCCGGGAATGCACTTGGAAGTCGAGGTTCATGGTCGCGACAGAAGTGTGGAACACCTCCGCCGGTCCGAGCGCCACCGCATGGCGACGCGAGGTGGCGCCGCGGACCTGTTCGGTCGAGTTGTCGCCCACGTCTCCCCTTTGTCCTCAATAGATCGCATCCGAATGTACAGGTAAGCTCGGACTCTATGAGGTCCTATGCCTCAGATGAGGGCGAGTCGCCTGACTCTTCGACGTCTGGGACGATCATCCACTCGGTTGCCGGCCCGGAGGGTGTCCTCGGCGAGCTTCCATTTCCGGCCGGGGACCAGCCTCGAGTGGTCATCGAGAAACGCGAACAGGACCGGCTTATGTGTGCCGGCGACTTTGAACCGACCGTGCATCGCGTCCCCGGTCCAGATCTCGTTGACTGGAGGGCGTCCGGATTTCGCGGAGGGGGCGAGCGGTTGCGTGAACCGGGAGGAGCCCGCAGATGGGTTCGGGAATTCATTACAGCACAGAGTTCAAGATCGAAGCGGTTCGCCGTGTCTCTGAATCGTCGAGGACGTATTCGGATGTGGCCGATGCACTTTCGGTCCATAAGGACACGTTGAGGAAATGGGTCCGCGAGGTGAAGGAGGACAAGTTGGAAGACGACACCAGCGACAACGCAGACGACAAGAAAGAACTGCGTGACGCCAAACGGGAGATCAAACAGCTCAAAGCCCAGGTGGTTTTCCTAAAAAAAGCGGCGGTCTTCTTTGCGGCGGATCAGCAGCCGAATGGTATGGGTTGATCCAGACGGAGAAGGCAAACGACGAGGAAGCGTCGGTGGTGGTGTTGCGCGAGGCGGCCGAGGTGTCGGAGTCGGGCTATTACGCCTGGCGTAAGCGGGCCGATCGGCCAGCGACCGAACGCGAGGAACGACGCACCGACCTGTCGGCGAGGGTCTGTGAGATCTTCGAGGCGGCCATGGGGCGTTACGGCTACCGGCGGATCCACGCCGTGTTGCAACGCGACGACTGGGTGGTGTCGGACCGGACGATCAGGGTCATCATGGGCGAACATGGCCTGGTGTGTTGCCATCCGAGGCCTTGGCGTTACTGCACGAAGGCTGACGGGACACCGCCAGCGTCGGACCTGATCCGCCGGGGGTGCGTTTCGTTGGTGACATCACCCAGATCGACACGTGGGCAGGTCCGGGCTATTTGGCGACGGTGATCGACCTGTTCAACCGTGAGGTCGTGGGGTGGGCTGTCGCGGACCATCACCGGGCCGAGCTGATCTGCGACGCGATCAGAATGGCGAAACGCAACAAGCGGATCAAACGGCGGGCGATCTTCCATTCGGACCGCGGGTCGGAATACACCTCACGAAAGTTCAAACGGTGTTTGAAAGAAGCAAGGATGCGTCCGTCGATGGGCCGGGTGGGGACTGCCTGTTAACCGGTCAATATGGGTAGCGAGTAGCGACCTATTCTCGAATTTGTTGAGATAGTGCTTGCCTTTAGCGAACGGTTTGGTTACAGATGTAACTGTGTCGATCGAGGGGTTGTCGCTGGAGCGTGACGGTGTGGGGTGGCGTCTGGTTGGCGAGGCGGCGGACGGGTTCGGTTTGGTGAACGACTACCTCAGCTATCTTGCCGATCGGAACTATTCGCCGCGCACCATCCGCTCCTACGGGTTTGGCTTGTTGGCGTTCTGCCGATGGCTTAGCGCCGAGGGGATTGGACTGTCGGCTGTGAGCACCGATGTGTTGTTGCGGTTCTTGGCGGCGTGCCGGACCGAGCGAGTCTCTGGCAGGCTGTCGGGGCCGAACGTGGTCCGCCTCGATGATGGCCGCCGGGCGGACAGCCTGTCCCCGGCGACGATCAATCTGCGGCTGGCTGCGGTGTCGGGGTTGTTCTCGTTCTGGTCGATGCGGGACCCGGACGTGACCGATCCGGTTCCGAAGGGCAAAGAGACGAAACGGCTCTCCGCCGGTGAACGGGACGGGATGTTGGCGCACGTGTCGAGGGCACCGAAGCGCCGCTCGGCATTGCGGGTCCGCGACGCCCGGCGGCTCCCGAAGACACTCGACCAGTCCGAGGTTGTGGCGCTCTTTGAGAGCTTGAGGACGTGGCGGGACCGTGCGATCGCGGGGCTGATGGTGTTCTGTGGTCTCCGCTCAGCTGAGGTCCTCGCGTTGGATGTGGGCGATGTCGATATCGGTGGCCGCTGGCTGAAGGTTCTGGGCAAGGGCAACAAGGAACGGCGGGTGCCACTCGATGTCGATGTCGCCGGTGTGATCCAGACCTACCTCCTCGCCGAGCGGCCCGACACGGCTTGTGACCGGTTGTTCATCGTTGCCAAAGGACCGACACGCGGTCAGCCGTTGACGACGGCGGGGTTGCGGCAGATCTTCCGATACCACCGCGGCATCTCCGGTGTGACCGGTGCTCACCCGCACGCACTGCGCCACACCTTCGGCACAGCGCTCGCCGAAGCGGGTGTCGATTTGGCGGTGATGCAGGCACTGCTGGGCCACGCCCACATCGACACCACCGCCCGTTATGTGCACCTCGCCCCGACCCATGTGAAAGCCGAGTTTGATGCTGCCCGCAGCCGTCAACGCGCCAACACCTGACCAGCCCGTGCCGCCTCCGGCTGACGTGTTGTTGGCGATGTGGCGTGCCCGTCAGGCCGATACGGGGCGGGGGAACCCGGCGTCTGACTATGAGACCCGACGGTTCCTCGATCGTTGGCCGGACCCGCAATCGTGGGCCGCCGAACCGCTCGACGTGCGCCTGGGACTGTCACCCTCTGCGATCTCGTTGGTGATGTTCGTGATGTGTCGCGGGTGGCTTCGCCCTGGCTGGGACTGGCTCGTCGCCCGCAAAATGTCGAGCTTCTGGCGTGAAATCGTCGACACGCCGCTGGAAGCTGACATGGTCCGCTTCGTTGAGGCCGCCGAATCGGTCGGGTTCACACCGATCCAATCGAAACGGGCTGCCTCACAATCTGTTGGACGGCTCCTCATCGAGACCGGACGGCCACTCGCCCAGCTCGAGGTCGCCGATCTTGATGCGCTCGCGGAGGCCTGCCGCCGGCGGCAGGCCACGACCGGGAAAGGGTGGCATCACTATCGCGGCGCGATCGTGTGCGCCCATCGGGTTCTGTTCCACCTCGACATCGTCGACACGCCGCCCGCTACGGGCCCACAGGCCGACACACTCGATGACCGGTTCGCCGACTGTTCGCCGGTGTTGCGGCCCTTGTTCGTCGCATATCTGGAACGCAAGCTCGGGTCGTGTCGCCCCAAAACGGTGTCGAGTCTGGCGACACGCCTCGCGCACTTCGCACGCTTCATCACCGAGACCGATCCCGACCTCGACACCCTCGCCGGTCTCGACCGGTGCCGTCATATCGAGCCCTACCTCAACTCGGTCACCAACGCGATCTCGGCCACGACCGGTGAACAGGTCACGATCGCAGATCAAGACCGGCGCATCCGGGCCGTTGAGCACATGCTCACCGAGATCACCGAATGGGGCTGGTCTGACGCGCCCGCCCGGCGGCTGATCTTCCGGTCCGATCATCCCCGACTGCCCAGGCCGCTACCGCGCTATCTACCTGTTGACGCCGACCGTCGCCTCAGCGAAGCGCTCGAGGCATCGGACTACCGGCTCGCTGCTGACGCGTTGCTGCTCGCCCGGGCGGTCGGGCTGCGCATCGGCGAACTGTTGGACCTCGAACTCGACTGCGTCCACGAGATCGTCGGGCACGGCTCCTGGCTGAAAGTCCCGCTCGGCAAACTCGACACCGAACGCATGGTTCCCCTCGACGACGAAACCGTCACCCTCATCGACCGCATCACCCAAACGCGGAGCGCCGGACGGCCGCTCACACACCCCCGCTCACGACGGCCGACACAGTTCCTGTTCACCCACCACGGCCGGCGGCTCTCCCAGAACGCGGTGCGATCTGAACTCGCCCGCAGCGCCCAAGCCGCTGGGATCGGACACGTCACCCCACACCAGCTCCGCCACACCTACGCCACAGCGCTCGTCAACGCTGGGGTCTCCCTCCAAGCTTTGATGGCCCTCCTCGGGCACGTGTCCGCCGAGATGAGCCTCCGCTACGCGCATCTGTTCGACTCCACTGTCAGAGCCGAATACGAACGGGCTCTCACCCTCGCCAAGACACGGATCGGGCCGATGCCCACACCCACCGGGAAGACCATGATCCCCGTCACCGCGGTCACGACCGGCTGCGGCAACCAATGTGGTGACACCGACGACTGGCGCGACGAGCCGGTCATCAAGTCCCGTCTCGCAGGCGGGCACTGCCTCCGGGCCACCGCCCAAGGCGCCTGCCCTTACGCCAACATTTGCGAACACTGCCCGAGTTTCCGCACCGACACCGCCTCAATCGCTGTGCTCTCAGCGCAACGCATCGACACAGCAGCACTCGCCGAGGACGCCGAGCAACGAGGCTGGATCGACGAAGCCGACCGGCACCTCAAACTCCTCGCCCGCCTCGACACCCTCATCGAGCAAGCCGGATGAACAACCTCACCACCGTCGAAACCGCGTGCAACAACCTCGCCACAGCCGGACAGGCGATCACGTTCACCGCTATCGCTGAACACACCGGCATCAGCCGCACCACCCTCTACCGAAACCCCGACCTCCGGGCGGTCATAAACGAACACCGGCAACGCTCCAGCGACCCGCGCACCCTCACCGCACTCACCACCGAGATCGCCCACCTCCGCACCGGGCTCGAAGCCCTCGCTGATCGCGTCCGCCAACAAGAAGAACGACTACGCAGACTCGAAACCTCCAGCCGCCGCAAAACCAGCTGACCAGGACCAACCCTGGAACGGTCTCGCAGACTCCTGTGCCCATATTGACCGGATAATCCTATGACAACGCCCTCGCCGAGACGGTGAACGGTCTTTACAAGGCTGAGGTGATCTGGCGAAGGGGTCCGTGGAAGACCGTTGAGTCGGTCGAGTTGGCGACGATGGAATGGGTCTCGTGGTTTAACCACCAGCGGCTTCACTCGGCGCTGGGATACATCCCGCCGGTCGAGTTCGAAGCGGCGTGGGCCGAGACCCAAACGGAGAGCGGACTGGTCGTCGTGCAGCCGGTTGGCTGACCATCAGAAGTTGACCCGAACCTGCCTCATCAGCTTCTGTTGATGGGGTGGGTTCGCAGGTCACACCGTTGGATCAGCTTGGTGACGCAGTTGTCGGCTTACGCGAAGCGGAAGCGGCACGTGACCGTGCGGTCGCCGCAGCGCTCGCCGGCGGGGCGACGTGGGCCGAGATCGCAGGCGTGCTCGGTGTGAGCCCTCAGGCGACCCACAGACGGTTCCGGTGGGTGCGTGTGGACCTCGACTCCGGTGTGGTGTGGCGAGAACCGCCGTTGCTGACCTGAACGTCGGCAACGCTCCTCACGGCTGGCCGGTGGGGTCGGGTTTGCACCCTGGCGCCGATCGGGCATGATGGTCTCCGAGCAGCTGTCCTGGCTGCTTTGAAAACCAAACCTTTGGGTCTCCACCAAACCCAGGGCGGTCCGCAGCTCGGGTCCGATGTGCGAATATTCCGGTATGGGACGAGAAATCGCAAGGTGGTCGATTCCTGCAGCGCTCGGGGTACTCTTTGTTGCGGCCCTATTGCGGTTCGAACCCGATTGGTGGTCTATCGCTTGGCCGGTGGCTGTACCCGTGCTTGCCGGAGATCTTCTGCTGGGTGGCTTCTACTGGCAACAGTCCAATCGGCTAGAGGATGAGCGCTCAGCGCGAGCTGACAAACGGGCCATTCAGATGATGCTGTATAGCTCACACGATGCAAGCCTCATGGGAATTCAGATGCCGGGCGAGGATCTCTCATCCTTGGCGCTGATCGGTCGAGACCTCTCTAGAGCCAATCTGTCCATGGCGAATCTGTCCGAAGCAGGTCTTGCGCAATCCAACTTATCTTGTGCCGCCCTGCCGGGCGCTGACTTGTCCGGCGCTGACTTGTCCGGCGCTGACTTATCCGGCGCTGACTTATCCGGCGCTGACTTGTCCGGCGCTGACTTGTCCGGCGCAATGCTCGTCAATTCGGACCTCTCCCACGCTGACCTCACTGGCGCCGTGCTGGTTAGCGCAGACTTGCGGGGCTCCAGGTTGGACGGGGCAACGGTTTCCATGGCGATCCTTTTTGATGCGCTGGTGCTTGAAGACGCGCTGGCGGCGACAGTTTCGGCTCCTGGCCTCGAACCAATCCGTCCAGAATTGGTCAGCAGAACCGAGAGCCCCGCGGCAGCGCATGACCGGATGTGACGCTCGCATTCCCAGAGAACGGTTGACTAGATCAGCGACAGTCGGTATCGGGCGAAGCACGGGCCGCCTGCACCTGATTTGGGTCGAGCTCAGTAGCGATTTGTTCAGCGGAGCTTGTCATCACTTTGTCATCACGAGCCCTCGAAACAGCCCGGTATGGGGCGATACGAGCCGGTAGCGGATGAAGCTTGACCCGGCCAGATCCCCTGCAATGGCAGGACAACCGGCAACTCGGCGGCACTCGGCAGCACGACCGCTGCGGGAGTTCAAGTCCCCCCTCCGACACCACTCAACTCCGAGTCTTTGAGCCCGACTTCGGAGAATGCAACGTTGGGGTTGTTGCTCCGTGCTGTGTCACAGGCAGCCGGTCCGGGTGGACCGTGACGTCTTGGAGCAGCTCGTCGAGCAGCGTCCTGCGCTCGCTCTCGTCGGCGTGTTCCCAGAGGTCTGAGACGTTGAGGCTGGTCAGGAGTTCGGCGACGTCCTCGAACCGTTGGGAGAGGTCGCCGGCCTGGAGCTGGGCCTCGACTGCGTTGGTGGTTTCGTACTCGAGGTTCTCGATCTCGGTGGTGATGCGGGCCTGTTGCTCGCCGAACTGATCGGCCGAGATCTTGTCGTCGAGGTGCAGGATGAGCAGCTTGTCCCGCTGGCGGCGGAGTTCTGCGAGCCGACCCGGCGGATCGCGCTTTGCAGTTCTTCGTCGCACAGCAGTTCCATTGCCAGCAATGCTGCAGCCACGAGGCCACGATTCGACCGTGGTGGCAGCTTGCAGCCCTTGCCCCGATGTTTGCAGCTTGCGGCCCGGTACTCGCCCACGATGGGCGGCCTCGAACTGCTCGACGGTCACGAGCGGCTCGTGGTTGCCCGGTAGCCACTCGTCCTTGTGGCGCATCTCACCGATGTAGGCCCGGTTCTTCAGCACGGCGACCACCGTCGAGTGTTTGATTCCGGTCGCCTCGGACACTTCGGTCTGGCTGACGCCCTGGCCTCGAATCTCAAACACGTCCCGAGGGCTCGCTCGATCGTTGGCGGGCGACGCGGTCTCTGATGCTCAGGCGAGAATGGCTAAGGACGCACTGGCTTCGATCGACCTCGCCAAGCTTGAGCGAATGGGCGCCAAGCACGCGGTGGGACGGGTACTCGGTGAAGTCGGGCAGACTCCGAGCAAACTCGCGAGAAGGGCGATCGATGACGCGTTGAGAGGCGTAGTCGGTCTGAACCCGGTTGACGACCCTGACGAATAGTCGGGCGAGCCAGTGCCCGTTTGCAAGCGATCCGCTATCCACAGATCCGACGCGCCACCCGATCGGCGGCGTCACGTGGGTGTATGTCCCGCTCGTGACGCGGGTTTCGATGCTTACGCTCGATGAGCTCGGATTGTCCCCTTCGTCCGAGCCGGTGCTGTCCGGCATGGCCAAGGGCAAGAACGGGGTCCAGTATCCTCCGGCTTCAGGTGTGGCCAAGGGCCGCACATTGGGAGTACGCTACCCGAACACACGTTCGTCAGGAGGTCACCCGGTGAGCCCAGCAACGAAACGCAGCGAGAAAAGGTCTGGCGGGCCTACGGTATTCGGCGTGCCGCTCGGTCCTGATCTTGTCGGAGCAGCGGCACCGCAGTCGCTTCTTGAACTCGCTCAGGCTGAGCCGCAGAAGGCATTTCCTGCGATAGCGAAGGATCCGGAGGCTTGCGCCCGCATTCAAAATGCCGTCCAGGGGCTGCCGACGATCCATCGACTGCACAACGGCGACAGCCGGAGTCTTGAGCTCGAGCCAGGGAGCGTCGATCTGGTCGTGACGTCGCCGCCCTATTGGACGCTCAAGAAGTACAACGACCACGAAAGCCAACTCGGCGACGTCAACGACTACGACGACTTCCTCGACGAGCTCGACGAGGTGTGGCGCCGTGCCTACGACGCCCTCGTGCCAGGTGGCCGGATGGTCGTAGTGGTCGGGGATGTCAACGTGTCGAGGAAGGCCTTCGGACGCCACCTTGTCTTCCCGCTGCACGCCAGCATCCAGGAGCGCTGCCGGGCGATCGGCTTCGACAACCTCGCGCCGATCATCTGGTACAAGATCGCCAACGCTCAGTACGAGATGGGAGGCAGTGGATTCTTCGGCAAGCCGTATGAACCCAACGGTGTGGTCAAGAACGACATCGAGTACATCCTGTTTCAGCGCAAGCCTGGCGGGTACCGGAAGCCTGGGCTCGCAACGAGGCTGATGTCTGTGATCGCAGCCCCGGACCATGCCGAGTGGTTTCAGCAGGTATGGCGCCTAGGTGGCGCATCGACGCGCGACCACCCCGCGCCTTTCCCCCTAACCCTGGCTGATCGGCTCGTTCGGATGTTCTCGTTCGTGGGAGACACGGTGTTCGACCCCTTCCTTGGCACGGGCACGACGGCGGCGGCCGCAGCGGGGTGTGGGCGAAACAGTGTTGGCTGCGAGGTGGATCCCGCCTACTTCGAGCAGAGCGTCGAACGTGTTCGACAAGCCGTGGATGCGACGAAGCAATCGGCCATGGACCTCTCCGCATAACCGTGGCACGACGACCGCTTGAGCCAACGGGATTGCCCCTCGTCGACGGTCTCCCCGCTCTTGAACGTCCCACGATCGAGAACTACTGCGGTGCGTCGGCTGAGTACATCAGAGGGGCAACCGCTCTTGGCCCGAAGAAGGCGAAGGCAGCTCAGATCCGACTCTCGAACGCGCTGGGGGAAGTCACTTTGGCTGATCTTCGCGCCCAAGGCATTGCCCTTCCCGAGGCGATTGCTGGTGAGCGTGAGGTTGGCGGGGGGCTGAGAAGTGTTCAGGCGGACGTGTCGGAGATGACACCGAGGGATGGCCTGACGCTGGCCATCGAGATTAAACCGGTCCATCTCGCGGTGGGGCGCGCGATCTGGAATCGATTCGGTGATGTCAGAACCTTCGCCGTGAACTTGCACCTCAAATTTCCGTTCGCCGTGGTCGGTGGAATTCTGACTCTCCCGACGACCGAGCGGATCAGGTCGGGCAATGACGAAGATTGGAAGTCAACCACTCACCTGGTGACGAGGGCGGTCGGCCGCTTTATGCGAGCCGGGGGTCGCGCCACAGAGGGCGATGCCTCTCACCTAATGGAGGGAATCGCGGTTGTTGCATTCGATCGGGAGACCGGCAACATCGAGCCGGATCTGCCGCCACCAGGCAGCGGTCTTCGATGGGAGGAGTTCATTGCAACGATGGCCGAGGTCTACGACGCTCGCTTCGGCGACATCTGACTGATTGGTCGTCCGTGGGTGCAAGGTTGTCTCGGATGGTGCCCGCTCAGATTCCGAAGTCCTGGCTGGCGACCCGATCCGCTGCATCCGACTGCATCGGCGGCGTCACGTGGGTGTAGATCTTCCTCGTGATGTGAGTGGGGGAGTGATTGGGCCGGTCGCTGACGATCTTGATGTCGATGCCCACCTGAAGCGCCAGGCAACGCAAGGTATGACCCTCCGGCAGTTGTAGCCGCTTCTATTCGTCACATGGTACAGCCGTAGGTGTACTATCCGGCGATGACCAAAGGGCCTACGACTCACCCGATCGATCTTGATGCGCTGAGCCGGATTGGTCACGCCTTGGCGGACAACACCCGGCGTCGCCTGCTGGTGGAACTGCTCGACGGTCCGACCTATCCGAGCGACCTGATCGCAGCGCTCGGCCTGTCGAAGGCCAACGTGTCCAACCACTTGACATGCCTGCGGGGCTGCGGTCTTGTGGTGGCCGAGCCCGAGGGGCGTCGGGTCCGCTACCAGCTTGCCGACCCCCAATTCGCCGAGGTACTCCGGCGGCTGACCGAGCTTGCGTTGCCACCCGCTCACGGCTGCGAGCACGACACCGGAGGTCGCCGATGAGCGGCAGGGTTCCGGCGCCGCTCGCTGAGCGTCTCGACGCGAACCTGGGGGACGCCCGCCTCGTCGCGTCGAACGGCGACGTCGATCGGGCATGGATGCTGCTCGAAGAGGCTCACGTGCTGTCGCAACCTTGGGCGTGGCCACACGTGCGGGTGCACCTGGCGATGCTCGCGTTGGGTTGGCGCCTCCGGGACTGCACCGAGGTGGTCGGACAGGCGCTGCGAGTGTTGGTCGCCGGGCCGGGTTCGCTCACCGGTCGCTACCCGGAGGGCAATACGGGGCGGGCTGCGGAGCCTGCCACTCGGCCGATGCCGGTGCCCGACCACCTGCGAGAACTGCTGGAGCTGCGACGTGGCTGACGCCTGTTGCGCCGACGACACAACCGCCGACCCGCCGGAAGACGGGGGCGGGCCGACGTCGTTGTGGGAGGTGCGCGATGCTCGAATCGCCGCCGCATCCGGAGGCCTCCTCGCTGCAGGGCTGATCGCTGGTGGGCTCGACGCGTCGACCGCGGCGACGGTTCTGTTCCTGGCCGGGCTGGTCGTCGGTGGCTCCACCTTCATCCCCGACGCGGTTCGGGCGCTGGGTCGAGGCAAGCTTGGCGTCGCGACCCTCATGACGATTGCCGCAATCGGCGCGGTGGTGCTCGGCGAGTTCGGTGAAGCCGCGTCGCTTGCGTTTTTGTTCTCGATCTCCGAGGCACTGGAGGGCTGGGCGTTGGCTCGCACCCGCCGTGGTCTGCGGGCGCTGCTGGCACTCGTCCCCGAACGCGTCACGGTCGAGCGCGACAACGCCACCGCCGTCATCGGCCCGACGGAGCTGATCCCGGGCGATGTCATCGTGCTGGCTGCGGGGGAGCGACTGCCGACCGACGGCACCGTGCGTGCGGGCACGTCGGTGGTCGACCTGTCGGCCATTACCGGCGAGTCGGTCCCCGTCGATGTCGGGCCGGACGACACGATCTTTGCCGGTGCGGTCAACGGTGGCGGACTTCTGCGAGTCGAGGCGACGGTCGCCACCAAGGACAGCTCCCTCGCCCGGATCGTGCACCTGGTCGAGGAGGCACAAGAGCGCAAGGCTCATGCCCAGCGGCTGGCCGAGCGCATTGCGCGTCCCCTCGTCCCGGCGATTCTCATCGTGGCGACCGGTATCGCACTGGTCGGGTCGGCGCTCGGCGATCCCGGCGTCTGGGTCGGGCGGGCCCTGGTCGTGTTGGTCGCAGCCGCTCCCTGCGCCTTCGCCATCTCCGTCCCGGTCACCGTCGTCGCGGCGGTGGGCGCCGCTTCCCGCATGGGCGTGCTGATCAAGGGCGGCGCCGCTGTCGAGGCGCTCGCCAGGGTCCGCGTCGTGGCGCTGGACAAGACCGGCACGCTCACTCGCAACACGCCGACGGTCATTGCGTCGATTCCGTCCGCCGGAACCCCCCAGGGCGACCTGGTTGCGGTCGCGGCGGCCCTGGAACGCCACAGCGACCACCCGTTTGCCACCCCCATCATGTCTGCCGCCAGCGACCTGCTGGTCAGTATCGAGGCCGACGAGGTCCAGGCCATCGCCGGCAATGGCATCACCGGTCTGGTCGACGGGCGGCCGGCGCGCCTCGGTAAACCCGGGTTTGTCGACACCACCGCCATGGACGGCACGGTGCAATCACTCCAGGAGGAAGGCGCCACGGTGGTCGCGGTCGAGCACGATGGGCGCCTGCTCGGGGTCATCGCGGTCCGCGACGAACTCCGTCCGGAGGTCTCGAGGGTCATCGAGCGACTGCGCGCGCTGGGAATTGGCCGCATCGTCATGCTTACCGGCGACAACCAGCGGACCGCGTCGGCGCTTGCATCCGAGATCGACCTTGAGGAGGTCCACGCCGGGCTGCTCCCCGAGGACAAGGTGGCCATCGTCGATGCGCTCCAGGGGGAGTACGGACCGGTTGCCATGGTTGGTGATGGCATCAACGACGCGCCGGCGCTCGCCACCGCCAGCGTCGGCATCGCCATGGGAGCGATGGGCAGCGACGTCGCCATCGAGGCCGCCGACGTGGCCCTCATGGGCGAGAGCCTCGATCACCTCGCCGACGCGCTCGACCACGCTCAGCGGGCCGGACGGATCATGGCTCAGAACCTGGCCCTGTCCGCCCTCATCCTGGTCACCCTCATCCCATTGGCCGCTTTTGGCGTGCTCGGCCTTGCTGCTGTCGTCGTCACGCACGAACTCGCCGAAGTGGTTGTGATCGCCAACGGGGTCCGCGCCGGCCGCCGGCGAAGCGATGACGCGTGCGATGAGAATGCGTTGCTCCGCTCGTCACAGGTTGCGACCACGAGCCCCGCTCGGAGGAACCCATGGGCAAGCTCATCTACGCAATCAACACCTCGCTGGACGGCTTCACGGAGGACCCCACCGGCGCGTTCGACTGGTCGGTCCTGACGAGGACGTACATGAGTTCTACAACGAACGGACCCGTCGTTCGCCGAGGAGTCGGCTGTACTGGCGGGCTTTGAGCGGCGCTTGGCAGGACTTGCTCTTACCGGTTGCGCTCGGCGCCGGAAAGCCGGCCCTCCCGACCAATCTGCGGCTGGAGTTCGAACTCCGAACAGGTGACGATGGACAAATTCGTCAAAGCAGCAACGGCGCACTTGCCGAACTTCTTCAGCATTCGCGCCAACATGAAACCCAGGATGGGGCCGCTTACCTTCTCGCCGAGCCCGCCCGGCTTTCGCCCGATGTCCATTGCCATCGTCCACTCCACCCGACAGCGGCCGGCGTTGAAGCGGAAGGCCATCCGCGTGCCGTGCTTGAAGGCGATGAGCTCCTCGTGCCCGACCAGCCCGCCCATCATGTGGACGTCCCGGGTGGAGCCGACCTCGTCGGGCGTGGCCATGACCTCCACGCTCGTTCGATGGACGGTGGGCGCGGTGTCGAAGAACTCGAGATCACGTCGTCGGTGTGCTCGGGCTCGCTGGCCCACACCCGTTCGCCGGGCGTGGCCATGCGGGCGCCGATGGCCTGCTTCATGGTCTCTTGGCTGGTCATCTCGTCCTCCTGAGCTCGGCGTCGCACGCGTCCCGCACCGGGTGCTGGAGCCAGGTGGTCCGTCACGCTTCAACCGGGACCGACCACCGACTGCTAGGTCGCCACCCACGGTTTGCTCCTCCGACGGTTCCGGAGGTCGCTCTTGTCTCCCGCACTCTCACAAAAACCGCTACTCTCCGTCGCACGTCATCGTCATGTGGCTGGTGCCCAGGTGTGCGTAGGGCCGGACCATCCGGTAGATCCAAAGATCTCAAGCGAGGGAACGGCGTGACTCAATCTGATTCGGGACCGATGGCCGCTGGCGGCAAGCCCGACCCGACCGCCATTCTCCTGGACCGCAGCTACCTGGCGCTGTTGCTGCTTGGTGCGCTGCTCGGCGCACCGGTAGCCGTCGTGGGGCTGTACTTCCTGAAGGTCGTGGCCGTGGCGCAGACCTGGGTGTTCACGACCTTGCCAACGGACCTCGGTGTCGGCCAGGCGGCCTGGTGGCCCCTGATCCCGCTGACCCTGAGCGGTCTGGTGGTGGGACTCTCGATCCACTACCTGCCGGGTACCAGCGGCCACAAGCCGGCCGAAGGGTTCAAGGCGTCCGGGGCCACCCAGCCGATGGAGTTGCCGGGCGTCATCCTCGCCTCGTTGGCGACCCTCTGTCTGGGCGCCGTGCTCGGCCCTGAGGCGCCGCTGATCGCCATCGGCGGCGGAATGGGCGTGCTCGCCGTCCGGCTCGCCAAGCGCGACGCCCCGGCCCAGGCCACCATGGTGATTGCTGCGGCAGGAAGCTTCGCCGCAGTCAGCACGCTGCTGGGCTCCCCCCTGGTCGGAGCCTTCCTCATGCTCGAGATCATCGGCATCGGCGGGCCGCTGATCGGAGTCGTCCTCGCACCAGGTCTGCTCGCTGCGGGCATCGGCTCCCTCGTGTTCGTGGGGGTCGGACGCTGGACGGGCTTCGGCACCATGAGCCTGGCGATCCCGGGCGTCCCCTCGTTCGACAAACCCACCCTGGGGGAGATGCTCTGGGCGATCGTGATCGGGCTTGCCGCGGCCGTCGTCGGCTCGCTCATCAAGCGTGGCGCGCTCTTCCTGCAGCCCATCGTCGAGCGCCGCATCCTGCTGCTCACCCCGCTCATCGGTCTCGCCGTCGGCGGCCTGGCCGGATTGTTCCAGCTGTCGACCAACCGGAGTTACTCGCTGGTGCTGTTCTCCGGCCAGTCCGCGCTGCCAGGCCTGATCCAGGACTCCGCCAAGTGGAGCGCAGGAGCCCTCGTCGCGCTCATGGTCTTCAAGGGGCTCGCCTACAGCATTTCGCTCAGCGGCCTACGCGGCGGGCCGACCTTCCCCGGCATGTTCATCGGAGCGGCGGGAGGGATGGCGTTGTCCCACCTCGCCGGGCTCCCGATGATCTCCGGCGTCGCCATGGGGATCGGCGCCATGACCGTCGCCATGCTCGGGCTGCCCCTGACCTCGGTCCTGCTCACAGCGGTGTTTCTGCAGGCAGACGCCGTTGCCCTGATGCCGTTGATCATCATCGCCGTCGCCGTCTCGTACGTCGCCTCTGTCCATCTCACCCCTGCATTACCTGGCGATCCGGTTGATGCGGCGGCAGCGCCCTCCTCGGCCTGAGCCCGGAATGCCGGCTGCGGGCTACCGGTAGGTCGGCGTCCGATCCTGCTCGGCCGGAGCGTTTGGCTGTGGGACGGGCTGGATTGTTTGGAGCAGCACTACGACGTGGCGGCGGTCTCGATCCCCTGCGGCTGTAGAGTCCGCACGGTGGGAAGAAAACGAATCGCCGTCGGCGTCGGCGTCGCGATGGCCGCACTCATCGGTGTGGGGGTGTACCTGACCCTCCGAGACAACGCTGAGCCGGTCGGTATCGAAGCGGCCAAAGAACGGATTGCCGAGGCCGCTGCTCCAAAGGGTTCCGCTGAGAGCCGCCGGCCCGAGCCGGGCGTGTACCGCTACGAGGGGTCCGGAACCGAGTCGCTCTCGACCCCGCCACTGTCACAAGGGCAGGGGCCGACCATGCCGGGCACGGTCGAGCTGGGCGACGATGGCTGCTGGACGTTTCGCATCGACTACAGCACCAACCACTGGCAGAGCTGGGATCAGTGCCCACAGGGCGACGACGTGGTCGAGACGGGCGGCAAGGCGTGGCAGCGATGGATGATCGGTCCGACCGCCATCACCAACCTCAGCGACTTCACCTGCGCCGACGGCGCCATGCGCCTCCCGGCGGACCCGGAGGACGCCCAGGAGTGGACCGCCCGCTGCACCGGCACCAACGAGGCCGTCGAAGGCGAGGCGGTCTCGGAGGGCACCTACCGCTTCATCGGCGAGAAGAAGATCAAGGTGGGCGACGCAACCGTCACGGCACACGGCTTCGTCAGCGAACGCACGATGTCCGGTGCCCAGACCGGCATAGAACGCAACGAGATGTGGTTCGCAGCGGACACCGGCCTTCAGGTCCGCAACGAGCGCACGGCCGAAGTGCGCACCGATACACCGATCGGTGAGTCGACCTACACTGAAACCGGGGAGTTCCATCTGGTATCGGTCGACCCTGGCTGAGGCACCACGCGGCTCGCTGACACCCGACGGTGCTACGAGGGCACGTCAACGCTGTCGCCGGCAGGATCGCTTCGCCCGGTCTCCACGAGGAGTCGATCCATCAGCTGTCCGAGGTGCTTCTGGATTTCGTCGTTCATCGCCAACTCGAGTTCCTCGGCAACGACGCCCGCCGCCAGGGGACGCAGCGCTTGTACGACTTCGATCAGCGCAGCCTGATGTCCCGAGTCGTTGCTGGCCAACGCGGACTCGGCATCCTGGGCGACCCGGTCGGCCACGAGCATGACCAGCTTGTGAGCGATGGGCTGAAGGCCCGCGGCGAGCTCGCCGCTCATGGCGATTGCGGCATCGAGCGGGACGCCGGCTTCCACGAGGTCCCGGCCGGCGCGAAGCGCGCGGGGCTTGCGGACGCGGTAGCGGCGCTCGGGCAGCGGGACGTCGCCATCGAGGGGCTCGATCAGGCCGAGGCGTTCCGACGTGTCGACAAGCGTTCCGTCGGTGACCCCGTAATTCTCCATCAGTTCGGCACCGGTCAGCCCGTCTCCCGGCCTGCTGGGAAGCGGCTCCAAGAGCGCAGCCTCGACCCCGAGCAGTTCAGCGACGTCCACGCCCCGGGCCTGGCCCGAGAGCAGCTCGCCGATATTGGCCAGGGTGTACCCGCGTTGGATCAGCTTGCTGATCAACAGCAGGCGATCGAGGTGGGAGTCGTCGTAGAGGGCAAGGCGCCCCCTGCGCTCCGGCGCTGGAAGCAAACCGTGGTCGCGGTAGGAGCGGATGTTGCGGACGGTCGTTCCCGCCTTGACCGCCAATTCCTCCGCTCGGTAATCCATCCGGTGATCGTACCTCATTCAACGTCGACAGTACAGACTGTCGACAGATGCGACATCGCACAGCGCGATAAGGGGCAATCTCAACTGATGCCATTCTGCTTGCGTGACAGTCGTAACTGTCAGGTATGGTGCGAGCCGCCGGCGAGTTTCTGGATGCGCCGCACGAGGGGGCCCCAATGCGCTTCAGTGATGTTCGAGACCTTGCTCTCCCGCTGGGTCGGTTGTCGGCCTGGGTGGCTTCGGAGGCCACCCTCGCCCGTGCGGCCGCCCAGACTGCGGACCCTCGTGGTCCGTCCCACAATCAGCACGGACACATCAGCGACGCGCTGGCCCGGCGGGTCGACCCTGAATTGCTCGACCTCGGCATGGAGTCAATGGGCGCATCGGGCAAGGCCCCCGCTACCGGGTGGTTGGGCGTTGCCTTCGAGGTGCCAACGGCCGATGGTGGCTGTCTGCAGCGGGCATTTGAGGGGTGGGTGAGCCGTCATGAAACCCTCCGCAGTGGCTTCCGACCCACCGGCGTCGGCATCACCGACGTGGAGTTCGAGCGCATGACCTTGGGTCCCGATGAGGTGCGTTTCGACGAGGTCGACCTTGGCGCGTGCACCGATGCCACCACGCTTGCGGACACGTTGGACGATCTCTTCAACAGATCCACCGATGCCGTCAGCTGGCCGGCCTACGCCTTCGCGGCCATCAGGTCATCGAAGGGCACCACGGTGGTGATGGCGTTCGATCACGTCAACATCGACGGGTACTCGATCCTCCTTTCGGTCAGCGAAATCCGAGAACTCATCGACGCCGATCGCGAGGGGCGGCCGGCCCAACTCGCCCCGGTGCCGAGCTACCTCGACTTCGTACAGGACGAGTTGGCACTGGCCTCGGAGGCCTCGGCATCCCACGTTGCCGTCGACACGTGGCGAGAGTTCATCGGTGACCGCGGCACGCTCCCTCGGTTCCCGCTTCCGGACGGGCTGCCGCCGGGCTCGCAGGTTCCTCAAGAGGCGCGCTGCATCCCGATCATCACCGAGGTTCAAGCATCTGCGTTCGGCGCCTGGTGTCGAGCCAACGGTGCCAGCGCCGCAACCGGATTTCTGGCGACCATGTCGCTGGCCTTCACCCGGCGCGCCCAGCAGATCGCCGCCGAGCGGGGCATCGAGACGGCGCCCGATGTGGTCGGCTTTCGTTCCCTCGTCTCGACCCACACCCGTCACTCGCCACACTGGGCCGAGTCAATCGGTTGGTTCACGGCGATCGCCCCCTTTGCCGTGGAGTATCCGGCCGACCGGGAACTGATCGACGTCCTGGCCCTGGCGAACGAATCGTGGACGACTGCCAAGCAAGGTGCCGGGCTTCCCATGCCCCGCATCAGCGACCTGCTCGACGCACCGCTTCAGCCTCGGTTCGTGCTCTCCTACCTGGACGCCAGGTTCAACCGCAGCGCCGACCGCTGGGATGACTGGAAGGCCCACGCGCTCATCGGTGACGTCGGGCCGACCGACGAGGTGTACGCCTGGATCAACCGGATGCCCACGGAGACCTACCTCACCTGGCGCTTCCCCGGCAACGAGGTCTGCGGCGCCGAGGTCGAGGCCGTCACCAAATTGATGGCACAGATCATCCTCGAAACCCTGTCGCTCGGGTCCGAACCCATCCGCACACCCGTCGAAAGCAGCGCGCAATGGTAGTGATGGCACGTCTCAGCGACCACCCCACACAGGGCGGGCAGGTGGTGGATTGGACGCCCAGCCAGGCAACCCTCGACGCCATGGCCGTGGCGCCACCGACCGGCGTGATCCCGTCAATGATGCAGGCGGCACACCTCGCCCTCGCCAAGAGTAAGACCCGCGAGGGCTACACCGACAGCAGTTGGTTGTGCGTCGCCTTCGAACTGCCCGGCCAATTCGACGTCGACGCATGGACGCGGACGATCAACTTCTGGCTCGGCCGTCACGGCGGGATGCGCAACTGGTTCACCGCCGATGGTGACAGCGAGGACACGCCGATCGAGCGTCACGAGTTGGCACCTGAGGACGTCACCTTTGCGCCGACCTTCCACCCCGACGAGGTCACCGCCGAGGGGATGCTCGACCACGTCCGCCGGCAGATGGACGTGTGGGCAGTGCCGCTGGGGCGCTTCGGCTACACGTTCACGGCGGTCGTCGGGGACGAGAAGACCATCATCTACTTCGGGGCTGATCACAGCTACACCGACGGCGTGTCCGTCCTCCTGTCGCTGTGGGAACTCTCCACGATCTACGACTGCGAGCGGGCGGGCACCACGCCCGAGCTTCCCGAGGTGGGCTCCTACCCCGACTACTGCATCGAGGAACGTGAACGGGCCGACGGATTCACCGCCGAGTCCAAAGGGGTGCAGGATTGGCTGTACTTCTTCATGCGCGGTGGCGACCTGCCCCGGTTTCCGGTCGACCTTGGAATGTTGCCGGGTGTCAAGGTCCCGCTGGTCCCCGTCTACCAGGAACTGCTCAACGCCGAGCTGGATGACGGCTACGAGAAGGCGGTCAAGGAACTGGGCGGGACCTACGCCGGTGGGCTCTACGCGGCCTGCGCCATGGCCGCCCACGAGATGGCGGCTGCAACCTCGTATCGGTGCCTGAACCCGGTGCACAGCCGCTGGTCCGACGAATGGGTTGCGGCCATGGGGTGGTTCATCAACCTGGTTCCGCTCCACGTCGACATCGAACCCGACGACACGTTCGGTTCGCTGGCGCGCCGAACGCGTCAGGAGTTCCGCGATACCAAGGCGGCCGGGGATGTCCCCACCCTGCGGGTAGCCGAGATCCTGTCCGAGTACATGGACTTCGACGCCGACTCGTCGGACCGCCCGCCGATCATGTCCTACCTGGACGGCACCATGATCCCGGGCCACGAAAAGTGGCTCGAGCAGAACTTTTGGGGCCTCACCGGCGCCGGTGATGATGACGACGTGTACGTCTGGATGATGCGGATGCCAGGGAGCACCTACGTCACCGCCAGCTGCCCCGACACGCCACAGGCGGTGCACGCGGTGACGAGCTACTTCGCCCGCGTCGCCGAGATCCTCCAAGAGGTGGCCCGCACCGGCGGAGACGTACCGATGGGTCCGGCCGCCATCCTCCAGCCCCCGGTTGCCTGAGGTCGTCTCGTGGAATTCACTGCATCCCATCGCTTCGACCGACCGCTCGACCAGGTTTCGGCCGCGTTTCTCGACCCCGACGCGCACGTCGGCCGGTACGACCTGGCGGGGGATCGGGAGATCGGGATCCTGCGCGTGGAGGCGGGCGATGACCTCCTCGACCTGACAACCGTCCGAACGGTCGAGGGTGACGTGCCCGCCATGGCCCAGCGAATCGTCAAGGCCACCAACACGATCACCACGACGGAACGGTGGGAGCGTGCCGATGGAGGGTGCACCGGCCGGTCTGAGATCGAGGCGAGCAACGTTCCCGGCACGGCCACGATCGCAGCCACGATCGAGTCGGACGGCGGGACCGCCTGCGCCTATACGATCGTCCTCACGCTCGCCCTGAAGGTGCCGTTGATCGGCGACCGGTTCGTCACCCTGATGCGGCCGAAGGTCATGGAGATCATCGACGCAGAGTTTGAGGCTTGGGACCGGTGGTTCGCCCGCTCCGACGTGGCGTGAGCCCGGCTATTGAGGCCTGCGGCCTGACCAAGCGGTACGGGGACGTCCAGGCCCTCGACGGGGTCGACCTGGTCGTTCCCCACGGCACCGTGTTTGGGCTGCTTGGACCGAACGGCGCCGGTAAGACGACGGCCGTCCGGGTGCTCACCACCACCGTCCGGCCCGATGCCGGCACGGCGACGGTGCTCGGCGTCGACGTGCGCAGGCACCCCCAGCGCGTCCGCTCGATGATCGGCCTGGCCGGCCAGTACGCGGCGGTGGACGAGCGGCTGACCGGACGCGAAAACCTGGTGCTGATCGGCCAACTCACTCATCAGCCGAGGTCGCAACTGAAGGCCCGCGCCGACGAACTGCTGGAGGTGTTCAGGCTGACCCGCGCCGCCGACCGGCCGCTCTCCGGGTTTTCCGGTGGCATGCGGCGCCGCCTCGACCTGGCGGCGTCGCTGGTGCACCGGCCATCGGTGCTGTTCCTCGACGAGCCGACCACCGGGCTCGACCCACGCAGCCGCAACGACCTGTGGGCCATGATCCGCCGGCTGGTCGGCGACGGCACCACGGTGCTGCTCACCACCCAGTACCTGGAGGAGGCCGAACAACTCGCCGACAGCGTCGCGGTCATCGATGAGGGCCGGGTGATCGCCAAGGGCACTGTCGCCGACCTCAAGGCCTCACTTGGGGCCACTGTCATCGAAGTTTCGTTCGCCGACCCGTCGACGGCGGCGGCCGCCCTGCCCGCAGTGCGCACCGTCATCCCCGATGCGGAGGTGGACGACCTGATGGTGCTCGGCCCGGTCACCGGGGGAGCCGAACGGGCCATCGAGGTGATCCGGGCCCTCGACGCCGCTCGGCTGTCGCCTACCGGGTTGACCGTGCGTGAGCCAAGCCTCGACGACGTATTTCTGCAACTCACCGGCCACACCACGGCCGCCGACACCGACCCGGACCTGGCGCCGGCCGGAGCCAGGCGATGACGGCCACACAGCTCGGGGCCGACGACACCGCCGACGACACCGTCGGATTCGTCTTCGCCATCTTCGACACCCTGGCGCTCACCAAGCGCAACCTGTTGCACCTGGTCCGCGAGACCGGGCTGCTCGTGTTCACGTTCCTGCAACCGGTCATGTTCGTGCTGTTGTTCCGGTACGTCTTCGGCGGCACGCTCGGCCAGGTGCTGGGCATGGACTACGTCAACTACCTGCTGCCGGGGATCTTCGTGCAGGCGGTCGCCCTCGGGTCGGTGTCCACCGCCATCGGCCTCGCCGAGGACTTCGGCGGCGGCCTGATCGAACGGTTCCGCTCGCTGCCGATGGCCCCCATGTCGGTGCTGGCGGCCCGCACCCTGGCCGACCTGGTGCGCAACATCGGCATCGTCGTGGTGATGTTGCTCGTCGGCATGGCGATCGGCTTTCGCCCGAATGACGTCATCGGCGTGGTCAAGGGCAGCCTGCTCGTCCTGGCGTTTGCGTTCTCGCTGTCCTGGCTGATGGCGCTCGTCGGGCTGCGATCCACGTCGGCCGAGGAGGCCCAGTCGATCGCCTTTCCCGTGCTGTTGCCGCTCACCTTCGCCAGCTCGGCGTTCGTGCCGGTCAACTCGATGCCGGGGTGGCTGCAGGCCTTCGCCGCCCACCAGCCCGTCACCATCGTCGTCAACGCCTGCCGGGGGCTGATGCTGGGCCCCGAAGCGGCCCAGGCCCTCCAGGATTCCGGCTCCTTCACCACGACGACCACCGGGTACGTCTTGCGGTCGCTGCTGTGGGTCGCGGCGATCCTCGCCGTCTCGGTCCCGCTGGCGATCCGTCAGTACAACCGGACCTGACGCTGCATGGAGACGGCCTTGGACGACCGCATCGATCTCATGGACCAGGGGTCGTTCCTCGGGTTGCGGGCCCTCGGCCACCAGCCGGTCTTCCTCGCCACCTGGACCTATGACCGTCCGGTTGACCTCGAGGCCCTGCGGCGCTTCAACCAGAACCTGTGCAACACGTTGGCCGGTCGGCTGGTTGAGCGCTCCCCGCTCCCGGGCGGGCGGCACCGTTGGGTGGCGGTCGACCGTGCTCCCAACCTCGTCGTCGAAGCCACGCCCCGGCCGCGAGACCAGGTGTTCGGCTGGACTTCGGAGTTCGGTGACCGTGGTACCGATCCCGAGCACGGTCCGGGCTGGAGGATCGGGGTGCTCTCGCTGACCGACGGCGGTTCGGCCGTGGCGTTGGCCATCCCGCACACGCTTGGTGATGGCCTGTGCGTGCTCCAGGCGATCACCGACGCCGTCGAGGGTCGGGTGCGCCGTCCGGCCTACCCGAAACGCAGGGCACGACGTCGCAGCCGCCTCTTGTGGGCCGACCTCGCGGCGTTCGTGCGCGACCTGCCCGCCGTGCTGCGTGCCGTGGTCGCCGGCATGCGGGTCGCTCGGGCCCAGGCGGCCCCGAAGGCTTCCGGCAAGGCACCAATCGTCCCGGCCGCTGCCGCTCCCATGGCGTCTGAACCGACGAGCGGCACCTTTCGCGTGCCCGTCGCGTGCGTCCGGGTGAACCAGGCCGACTGGGACGCTGCCGCAGCCGACCGTGGCGGCACCAGCAACACGCTCGTGTCCGCGATCGCCGCCCGCCTCGGGGAGCGGTTCGAGCGAACCGGGGCCGACGGCATGGTCACCCTGGCCGTCCCGGTGAGCGTGCGCGTCGATGGCGACACCCGCGCCAATGCGCTCGACGGAGCCACCATCCGGATCGACCCCATGGGCGTGGTCGATGACCTCACCGGGCTACGCGCCGCCACCAAGGCGGCCCTCGTGGCCGTGGCCGAGCAGTCACATGACCTTGCTGCCGCCCTCCCGCTCACCCCCCTGATGCCCAGCGTCGCGGTGCGGCGGGCCGAGCCGCTGGCGATGGGCGCGTCCGCCCTGCCGGTCGGCTGCTCCAACTACGGCAACCTGCCCGCCGCAGTCGTCCGTCTGGACGGCCGGGACTCAAACGACTTCTGGGTGCGCCTGATCGAACCGGGTCAGGGGCCGGCCGACCTCGACCGCATCGGCGGTCAGTTGTACGTGCTCAGCGGCCGGGCGCTCGGCAACGTCTTCCTGTCGATCGTCGCCCGACCGGTGGGCGGAGGCCTCGATAGCGATCGATTGCACCGCCATGTGGCCAACACACTCGCCGAGTTTGGCCTCAGCCCGACGACGGTGACCCGCTAACGCCGAGTCCGGCCGGTCAGGCCTTGGTCGGCTCGGCGTACTCGGTGTCGAGGGCGCCCTGGCCGGCCGACGATCCGGCCCTGCCTCCGCCCTGGCCCCTGAGGACGAAGCCAAACGCCGTTGCGACGGCTGCACCGGCGAGCGGCCCGGCGATGTACACCCAGTAGGAGCCAAAGTCGGCGCCGATGAGGTCGGGACCGAAGGTACGCGCTGGGTTCATGGAGGTGCCGGAGATCGGGCTACCCCACATGCCAGCGAGCGCGATGTAGCCGCCGACGCCCAACGCCCCGATGATCCCGTCGTTCTGGGCACCGGACGCAGTCCCAAGGATCACGCTGACAAGCCCGAGCGTGAGGACGAACTCCATCCAGAATGCTGAGCCGTTCGAGTAGCCGGAGGCCGGGTAGTTCGAGCCGTACGTGGCCGAAACGTTGACGACCGACTGGAGGAAGAGCGCTGCGAGCGACGCGCCGAGCAACTGAACGATGATGTAGCCGGGAACCCGCCACCATGGGAAGTCGCGTCGCAGGGCAAAAGCGATGCTGACCACCGGGTTCAGGTGGGCGCCGGACACCTTGCCCATGAACAAGATGACCGCCATGACCATCAGGCCGGGAGCGACCACTGCGGCTTGGCGGCTGATCGTGTCGGGGAACGCCTGGCCCATCATGCCGCCGCCGGCGGCGACCAGGACGAGGAGGAACGTGCCGAATGCTTCGGAGATCAGGCGGCGCCATTCCTGTCGCGGGTTGTTGAAGTCGTCCATTGGTTGAATGACGTCGGAGTGGAACCAACGGTCGATCGCCGAGCCGTCGGCGTATGGATCGGTCATTCGGCTCTCCTCGTCGGGCAGGTCGTGTGAACGACGGTATTGGTGTCGGTCCCGCCGACGCATCCCCCACATGTGGTGAGATTGCCGGGCGCTCGGCGGTACGATCGAGCCCATGGCACGCCAAACCGGCACGTATCCCGTCGAGCTGGGTTTCCTACCGGATGCGTTTGCGACTCCTGACGTCGACCACCCAGGGTTGCTACGGGCAGGTGAGCGTGCGTCCGCACCGTACGGAGACGAGAGCGTCGAGTTTCACGAGTGCCCGGCGACCGACTGCGATCAGGACGGCGACATTGGCACCGACCTGCTCGGCGCAGGCTTCGATACCGTCGACCTGACGCCGTTCGCCGCCCTTCAGAGCGTCCTGGGGCGTGTTGACGAAGCCGGCAACATGAACGACTCCGACGCCGAAGCGGTCCAGGCAGCGCTGGAAGGCGCGGTGCTGCAGTGCCGCAGTGGGCTGACGCTGACGGTGCTGTACGTGGCCGATGAGGGGCAGTTCATGCGCACCGCCGGGCCGAACCGGATGTCGATGGTGCCACCCCGGTCGATCGGCAGGAACGACCACGGCCCTGCCACCTCGGTCCACGGCGACCAGGACGTGTTCGGGACGCCGATACGACAGTTGATGGGTGGCGAGGCGCCCACGCTGTTCCGTCACGATTCGCCCGGCGTTCACAATGACGAACCCTCGCTGATGCTGGTCAACCTGTGGATTCCGTTGCAGCAGATCACCCAGCCGCTGGTGCTCGCCGACGGACGCAGCATCGACCGGAGGAGCCACCAGCTCCGCTACGGGCTCGCCACCGACTCGTTCCTGGAGCGCGAGGACGACGCGGCCATCAACGACATCTGGAT
>ERZ1026796.702-NODE-702-length-25120-cov-3.901933_pt1 | contig 25120 bp, 19 predicted proteins | sample MGYA00520874_ERZ1026796 | MGnify/ENA primary metagenome ERZ1026796 (study PRJEB33270, sample SAMEA104284474) | anaerobic digester metagenome | biome: Anaerobic digester microbiome; feature: mesophilic sludge digester; material: Anaerobic digester biomass | place...
CTCCCGGCTAGAGCCAGCCGTAGCCGGCGGCGAACCCGTCGCCGAAATCGACCATCCATTCGTCCCCCGGCGCCGGCGCGTAGTAGGGCTGGAAGTTCACGCGCGCCGGCATCGGTATGGTCGGCGTCGGCGACGGCGTCGGCGTGATCGTGGGTGTCGGAGTGGGGCCGCTGTAGACGCTGTTCTGGGCGCGTGCCGTGCCGTTCAGGGGATTGCCGTACGCGTCGAGGCCGTTCCTCGTCGTCCCGTCGTTCCGCGCCCAGTTCTCCGGGATGTTTCCGGAGACCGCCGGGTCCTTCCTCTCCATCGTGTAGTAGCCCGGCGAGGCGGTGCCGGCGAACCAGCCGCCGGAGCAGTTCACCTGGTCCATGACCGTCGCCCCGAGCAGGAGGGTGAGGTTTTCCCCGGTGTTGTTGAGGCCGTTCCCGCCTATCCTGTCGGCCGGGATGTCGCCCACCGTAGTGTCGTCGGTGCGCTCGATGAGGTAGTAGCCCTTCGCCGCGATGCTCCCGGTGAGCGTGCAATACGTTCCCTTGCCGGTGGTGATGCTCCAATCGGAGAGATAGATGACGCCCCCGGTGGTGTTGTGGAGCTCTATCCACTCGTCCGCCGTCGAGGCGGCGGTCCCGCCCCAGGCCACCTCGTTGATCACGACGGAACCGGGGGGCGGAGTCGCGGTCGGCGTCGGCGACGGGGTGGGGGTGGGGGTGGGCGTCCTTGTCGGCGTGCGCGTCGGCGTCAAGGTCGGCGTCGGCGTCGGGGTGATCGTGGGCGTGAGTGTCGGCGTCGGCGTGATCGTGGGCGTGTGCGTAGGGGCGGGCGTGCCCGCGTAGACGCTGTTCTGGAAGCGTGCCGTGCCGTTCAGGGGATTGCCGTTCGCGTCGAGGCCGTTTCTCGTAGTCCCGTCGTTTTGCGCCCAGTTCTCCGCGCTGTTGCCGGAGACGCCCGGGTCCTTCCTCTCCATCGTGTAGAAGGTCGGCGAGGCGGAGCCGGCGAACCAGCCGCCCGAGCAATCCACCTCGTCGATCAGCGACGCCCCCGCCATGAGCCGGAGGAGCCCGCCGGCGTTGTTGAGAACGGTCCCGCCTATCCTGTCGGCCGGGATGTCGCCCACAGTGGTGTCGTCGGTGCGCTCGATGAGGTAGTAGCCGTTCGCCGCGATGCTCCCGGTGAGAGTGCAGAAGGTGCCCCCCGCCGTGGCGATGCTCCAGTTCGAGAGGTCGATGACGCCCCCTGTGGTGTTGTGGAGCTCGACCCACTCGTCCGCCGTCGAGGCGGCGGTCCCGCCCCAGGCGATCTCGTTGATCACGACGGCGCGGGGGGGAACGGTCGCGGTCGGGGTGGGGGTGGGGGTCCGTGTCGGCGTGACGGTCGGCGTCCACGTCGGCTGGCCGAGGGGCGTGTCGTCCGTGGCGTGGCCGGTTATGAGGGCGGTCAGGTCCCCCTCCACGGACAGCGTGGCGATTGACCAGGTCGAACCCTCGGTGTGGACGTACACGTGTGCGTTCGCCGTGTAGCACTGAGGCGTGTAATCCTCCGGCGCCCAGTTGTCGTTCGGCGGGGTGTTGTCGCCGGGGTCGAGCCGTATGATGCTCGGGATGCCTTTCTCGACTACCGCGTCGAGGTTGGAGACGGTGGCCTTGTTGGGGAGCTGCCACGCGTTGGGCCAGATGCAGATGAGGGCGGCCTCCGGGGAGATGGATGAGAGGAACTGGGGGGAACTGATGCCGTTCGTTGCGGAGCCGTGGTGGTCCACCAGCATCACGTCCACCCCGCGGCCGAGATCGCCGATGACGAGGGCCGCCTGCGCCTCGTTCGTCCCCTCCGCATCGCCGCCGAGGTACATGTCGAAGCCGCCGTATGTGACCAGGCAGGTGACGGATTTGTTGTTCTCCGACATCCCGCCGTCGACGTTCGGCCTGCCCCTTACGTAGAGGGTGTTGGTCGTGTCGGGCGCGCCGGCCGTGAGGAAGCGGAGAGCGGCGCCGTTGCCGAGGTCGATGTCGGAGGAGCCGTCCAGGGCCACCGTGACCCGCTTTCCCGAGACGGCGTTCAGGTAGTTTACGTCGACATCGCTCCCGTCCTGGCACAGGGTTCCTCCGCGGTCCAGGAAGGCGCCGAAATAATTCTGGCCGAGGGACTGGACGAGCCACCGGGCGCCGTTGATATGGTCGGCGTCGTAGTGCGTGGCCACGGCGTAATCGATCCGGTTGATGCCGAGGGAGCCGAGGAGGGTACTGCAATAGGACGCCCAGGCGCTTCCCCCGCCCTCGTCGAAAAGGACGACCGTGCCGTTCGGCCCTTTGATGATCGTTCCGGTCCCGCTCCCGCCACCGGCCCAGACGGTCCACATCTCGAGTTCCTGGGCCCCCGCCGGCGAAGGCCGGCAGACGAGGCAAGGAACGAACGCGAGCATCGCAGCAAGGATCCGGAAACGCCGCATGACATCCCCCTGATTTGAGGCCAAAAAACCGCCTGCGCGCACACCGAAACGTTTGCCATTAATTTAGACGATAAAATATGGACGCGCAAGGGGGGAAGACGAAATAATCCGCTTTTTCGCGGCGGGCCGGGGGTGGTATGCACGCGGCCGCACTTGACACAGCCGGCAGGCGTGTCCCCCCCGGCGCCGCGGCCGCCCCCCGTTGTTCTACCGCCGGACGACGGCGCCCGCCCCTGCCGGATACCATTTGCATGCGGGATGCGGCGTCAAGACGCCGTGCGCCTTTTCCGGCCGCTCTTCCCGGGGGCGCTGGGGGGCGGGTGGGCGGAGACGGGGCAAGCCCCGCGGCGGCGGCTCGGGCGCCGCCTCCCGGAAGGCCGGCCGTAGAGCTCCGGGGAGATGAGGGGGGCGAGGGTGTAGGCGAGGACGGCCTCAAACGATTCCAGGCGGCCGATGAGGCCGCGGGTGACGATACCCTCGAAACCGACAGTGCGTTTCGTATCCGCCTTCAGGGTCAGACGGTCCATGGCGTCCCCCATCTCCATTCCCTCGCGGCGGATCATCCGGGCGATCCCGCGGGGCACGGGGATGTGCACGCCTCCGCCGGTCAGGATCCCATCCCCCGTGTCCACGGCGCACCAGACGCAGGTGTAGCAGCGGCGGTTGAGCTCGGTGAGCCCCCCCTCGAGGCCCACGCCGATCTCCGCGCCCGCGCCGGCGCGCGATGCCTTCGCGCGCGCGACGGCCCCGGCGAGCGTCTCCGCGTCGGTCAGGGGATTGCGGCCCACGCCGGAATCCACGGCGATCCCCTCGACGGAGGCGCCGGGGAAGAGCTTGGCGGCGACGGACTTGACGGCCCCGATCTTGAGCGGGTTCGTCGATCCGACGGCTATTTTCATATCGCGCGGCCCTCCATGATCGTTCGGCGGCGCCGCCCTCCGCGGCACGGACGGCGTGAAAGGCCCGCGGCGCGCCGTTTTCGGCGTCAGCGCGACGCGGCCGCCGCGGGGCGCGCCCGCACGCTGACGGGGCCGTAGAACGCCTCGGCGGAGGATCGCGTGTCGTCGGAGTCGGTCATGAAGCCGATCCCGCCGACGCGGCGGTCCGGCGGCCGGCCGAAGGCCCGGACGAAGTCGTCCCTCAGGTCGCGTTCCACGGCCGTCCACCCCCCGAGGCCGTCGCTCCCCGAGCTCGCAACCACCAGCTTGCATCTCCGGGAGGAGGGGCTCGTCTTGATCGTCCCGGGGGGCGCATCGTTGTCCCAGACGTACTCGATGACGTGGGAGTCTAGAAAGGCGCGGCCGGGGAAGAAGAAGTAGATCCGCGCGCCGTAGTCGTCGTTGCGCCGGCCGTTCCCGGGCCCCTTCCCGGGCAGGCGCATCACCTTCCAACGCCATGAGACGAGGGGGAAGTCGTTCGCGTCGAAGACGAGGCCGCGATGGAGCATCGAGGCGGCCCCCTCGCTTACGCCGTGGAGGACGGGGCCCCCGTCGTCGGCCACCTCCCATCGGACGGGGCGGTTATAGACCTTTTCCCTCCATCCGGCGCCCTTGAGCGGCCTCGCGGGGTCGAACGCGACCGTCTCGCTCGCCGCAGCGGCCGGGGGCGGGTGGGGCGCGGACGCGCCGGAAACGACAACCGCGACGAGAAACGCTGGTAACGGCATCGGCGTCAAGCCCCGGTCTTTCGCGGCCGCGCGTTCCGCGGCCCCCGGCGCCCCGGCCGGCGCGGATGCGATCCTACGCACCGAGCCGCAGGACCGTGTCGCGCCCGAAACGCGCGTCGTCGCGCGACGGGTAGTCGAGGTTGAAGTGGAGGCCGCGGCTCTCCTTGCGGGCGAGGGCCGAGCGGATGATGAGCTCGGCCACCGTCGCCAGGTTCCTGAGCTCCACCAGGTCCGGGGTGACGATGAAATCCCAGTAGTACTGGGTGATCTCCCTCGCCAGGTTCTCGATCCGGTGGAGCGCCCGCTCGAGGCGTTTGTCCGTGCGGACGATACCGACGTAGTCCCACATGAAGCGCCGCAGCTCCTCCCAGTTGTGGCTCACGACGACCGATTCGTCGCTGTCCCTCGCGTGGCCGGTGACCCAGGCGGGTATTGCGGGGGGCGGCGGGGGAGGGGCGCCTCTGAAGAGCGAGGCGGTGAACGCAGCGGCCTTCCCCGCCATGACCGCGCCCTCGAGGAGCGAGTTGCTCGCGAGGCGGTTCGCCCCGTGCAGGCCCGTGCAGGCGGTCTCGCCTATGGCCAGGAGCCCCTCGATCGCGGTCCGGCCGTCCACGCCGGCGCGGACCCCGCCGCACGTGTAGTGGGCCGCCGGCACGACGGGGATCGGCTCGCGCGCCATGTCGTAGCCGAATGAGAGGCATTTCGCGCGGATGTTCGGAAAACGCTCGGCGATGAACTTCTCCCCCCGGTGCGTGATGTCGAGGAGGACGTGCTCGGCGCCCCCGGTCTTCATCTCGTTGTCGATCGCCCTCGCGACGATGTCGCGGGGCGCGAGTTCCCCGTCGGGGTGGTACCGCGCCATGAACGGCTCGCCCGTCACGAGGCGTAGGATCCCCCCCTCGCCGCGCACGGACTCGGATACGAGGAAACTCTTCGCCAGCGGGTGGAAGAGGCACGTCGGATGGAACTGGATGAACTCCATGTTCGCCACCTCGGCCCCCGCGCGGTACGCCATGGCGACGCCGTCGCCGGTGGCTATATCGGGGTTGCTCGTGTACAGGTACGCCTTCCCCGCGCCGCCCGTCGCGAGCACCGTCAGGCGGGCGGAGACCGGCTCGATCGCGCCGGTGGAGCGGTCCAGCACGTACGCCCCGGCGCACCGCCCCGGGGACGCCGGGTCCCCGGCGAGCTTGCCGGCGGTGACCAGGTCGACGGCGACGCGGTTCTCGAGGATGGAGATGTTGCCCTCGCCTTCCGCCCGGGCTAGAAGCTTCTCCTCGATCTCGCGGCCCGTGGCGTCGGCCGTATGGAGGATCCGCCGCGCGGAATGCCCCCCCTCGCGCCCCAGGTCGAACCCCCCGGCGGCGTCCCGCGAGAAATCCACGCCGGCCTCGCGGAGCCGCTCGATCGCCGGCGGGGCGCCGGCGACGATCTCCTCCACCACCGAGCGGTCGCAGAGGCCGTCGCCGGCGGCGAGGGTGTCGCGGACGTGGGATTCGAACGAGTCCGGCGGGTAAAGCGCGGCGGCGATCCCGCCCTGGGCGTAAAGGGTGCTGGACTCCGCCCTATCCCGTTTGGTGATGACGAGGACGCGGGCGGACGGCGGGCACTGCAGCGCGTAGGAGAGGCCGGCGATCCCGCAGCCGATCACCAGGATATCGGTTTCCACGGCCCCATTTTAGCCGCCGCCCCGTCAAAACGAAAGCGGAATCCCGGGACGGGGTGCCGGGCGGCGGAATCGGCGCCGGATCTGCTATACTGTCGCGCATGCAGGAGAAGATCGTCATCCGCGGCGCGCGCCGGCACAACCTCAAGGGGATCGACCTCGACCTCCCCCGCAACGCCCTCATCGTAGTGACCGGGGTCTCGGGCTCGGGGAAATCCTCCCTCGCCGTCGACACGGTCTACGCGGAGGGGCAGCGCAGGTACGTGGAGAGCCTCTCCGCTTACGCCCGGCAGTTCCTCCAGCAGATGCAGAAGCCCGACGTCGACCTGATCGAGGGGCTCTCCCCTGCGATCGCCATCCAGCAGCGCTCCCTCGGTTCTACGCCCCGCTCGACGGTGGCGACCGCGACGGAGATCCACGACCGGCTGCGAGTCCTCTACGCGAGGGTCGGCGTCCCGCACTGCACCGCCTGCGGCGTCCCGGTGCGCCGCGCCACGGTCCAGGAGATGACGGACGAGATCCTCGCGGGCGGGGAGGGGGTCGAGATACGGATCCTCGCGCGCGTCGTCGAGGCGGCGAGGGGGGACCACGCGGATCTGCTCCTCCGACTCTCCCAGGACGGGTTCGTCCGCGTTCAGGTGGACGGGGAGAGCGGCGAGCTCGGGAAGCTCGCGCGCCTCGACCCCCGCGCCCCGCACACCGTGGACGTCGTCGTCGACCGGATCGCGGTGAGGCCGTCGGCGAGGAACCGGATCACGGACTCGATGGAGCTCGCCCTGCGCACGGGCGAGGGGAGGGCGATCGTCGCCTGGGAGGGGACGGGGGAGGAGCGGCTCTTCACGGAGCGGATGCTCTGCCGGCGCTGCGGAAGGTCGTACGCGGAGCTCGGCCCGTCCGACTTCTCCTTCAACAGCCCCCGCGGGGCGTGCCCCTCCTGCCACGGCCTCGGGCGGAGGATGACATTCGATCCCGGGCGCGTGATCGACCCGAAGCGTCCCCTCTCGGGCGGCGCCATCCGGCCGTTCCGCGTCGGGGGAAAGTCCCTCGTCATCTACTACCGCTCCCTCCTGCGGGCGGTCGCGAGGCGCTTCGGCATCGACGCGGGCGTTCCGTTCGGACGGCTCGACGCGCGGGCGCGGGATATCGTCCTGCGCGGCTCCGGGAAGGAGACGGTCACCGCGCGGTTCTGGCGCGGCCGCCGCCCGTGCGTGAAGACAGCCCCGTTCGAGGGGGTGCTCCCCATCCTCGAGAGGAGGTTCCGGGAGACGGAGAGCGCGTGGGTGCGCTCCCGGTTCCGGGAGTTTATGGTCGAGTCGCCGTGCGCGGATTGCGGCGGGCGGCGCCTCAGGCCGGAGGCGCTCGCCGCGACCGTCGGCGGGAAGGGAATCAGCGATCTCCTCGGCATGACGGTCGACGGGGCGCTCTCCTTCATCGGGGGGATCGCGCTCGGCGGGAGGGATCGCGCGGTGGGGGGGGAACTCCTCCGCGAGATCGGCGACCGGCTCCGTTTCATGAGCCGCGTGGGGCTCGGCTACCTGACGCTGGACCGCGAGAGCGCCACCCTATCGGGGGGGGAGGCGCAGCGGACGCGCCTGGCGACGCAGGTCGGCGCGGGGCTCGTCGGCGTGCTCTACGTGCTGGACGAGCCGTCGATCGGCCTCCATCCGCGGGACAACGCCCGCCTTCTCGAGACGCTCGCCCGCCTGCGGGATCTCGGCAACACCGTGATCGTCATCGAGCACGACGAGGCGGCGATCCGCGCCGCGGACCACGTGGTCGACCTCGGTCCCGGGGCCGGCGTCCACGGCGGGAACCTGGTCGCGCAGGGCACGGTGGAGGAGATCATCGCCTCCCCCGCATCCGTCACGGGGCAGTACCTGGCGGGGAAGCGGCGCATCCGAGTCCCGGCGGAGCGCCGCGTCCCGGCGCCGGGGCGGGAACTCATCCTCCTGGGCGCCTCGCACAACAACCTCAAGTCGATAGACGTCCGCTTCCCCCTCGGCCTGCTCTGCGCGGTGACCGGGGTCTCGGGGGCGGGGAAGAGCTCCCTCGTGGACGACACGCTCCGGCGAGCCCTCGAGCGGCGCCTCCACGGCTCCCGCGAGACGCCCGGCGCGTTCAGGCGGCTTTCCGGGAGCGAGCGCGTGGACAAGGTCGTCGTCATAGACCAATCCCCGATCGGGCGCACCCCTCGCTCGAATCCCGCCACCTACACCGGCGTCTACAACGGGATCCGCGGCCTCTTCGCCAGGCATCCGGAGGCGCGGGCGCGCGGCTACGGCGCCGGCCGCTTTTCCTTCAACGCGAAGGGGGGGCGGTGCGAGGCGTGCCGAGGCAACGGCGTCCTGGAGGTCGAGATGCACTTCCTCCCGGATGTCCACGTCGTCTGCGAGGCGTGCGGGGGGAGGCGCTACAACCGGGAGACGCTGGAGATACGCTTCAAGGGGAAGACGATCGCCGACGTGCTGGAGATGTCGATCGAGGAGGCGGCGGCCTTCTTCCGGCACGTCCCCCTCCTCGCGCGAAGGCTGGGCATCCTGGCGGATGTCGGCCTCGGCTACCTCGCGCTCGGCCAGCCGGCGACGACGCTGTCGGGCGGCGAGGCGCAGCGGGTGAAGCTCGCCAGGGAGCTCGGCGGGCTCGCGACGGGGAGGACGCTCTATATCCTCGACGAGCCGACGACGGGGCTCCACTTCGCCGACATCGACACCCTCCTCGGCGTCCTCGGGCGCCTCGTCGAATGCGGGAACACGGTCATCGTGGTGGAGCACAACATGGAAGTCGTGAAGTCCGCCGACTGGGTGATCGACCTGGGACCCGAGGGGGGGGAGGCGGGGGGGCGCCTCGTGGCGGAGGGCCCCCCCGAGAAGATCGCCGCCTGCGCGGCATCGCACACCGGGAGGCATCTCAGGGGGTACCTGGAGAAGTAGCGCTGACCCCCCGCGGCGCGCGGGCCGGTCTTGCATATTGTCCGCCCCCCACCCCTGTGTTACTATCATGGAACGGCGCCACCCGGACATCGCGGCGGATCCCACGTGAAAATCATTCAGCGCTATATCGGCGGCCAGCTCCTCAAGACGTTCTCCATCTCCCTGGGCGTCTTCACCTTCATTCTCTTCATGGGGAACGTGATAAGGATCCTGGACATGCTCGAGCGCGGCGTGGCCGGGGGGCTTCTGCTCAGGCTCTTCCTGAGCTTCATACCGTACCTCCTCGTCTTCTCCATTCCGATGTCCATCCTCACCTCCTGCCTGCTCGTCTTCGGCCGCCTCTCCGCCGACAACGAGATCACCGCGATGCGCGCCTGCGGGATCAGCTACCGCAAGATCTTCCAGAGCGGGGTCCTGCTCGCCCTCGCCCTCGCCGCCGTCTCGTGGGTGGTGAACGCGTCGCTCGCCCCCCGGGCGCACTACGCCATCCGGAAACTGCGCAACCAGGTCGGGGCCCAGAGCCCGGCGGCGCTCCTCGAGCCCGGGGTTTTCATCGATTACTTCAAGCCGTACCAGTTTTACATCGGCTCCAAGGTCGGGAGCCTATTCAAGGACGTGATCATATACGAGAAACTCCCCGACGGCCGCGACCGCTTCCTCAAGGCCTCCCACGGGGAGATCGTCTCCGACGAGGCGCGCAGGATCGTCTTCAAGCTCTTCGACGGGACGATGGAGGAGCCGCCGAAGGAAGGGGAGAGCGCCTCCGTCTCGGCCACGTTCAAGACGTACATCGTGAAGATGGGGCTCGACGAGGAGGACGGCGGGGTGCCGAAGAAGATGGCCGACTACACCTTCGCCGAGCTCATCGCCAAGACCAGGCAGTGGAGGGCCCGGCTCGCGACGGCGCGGAGCCCGATCTACAGGCGCGACACGCTCCGCCGGATAAGCATCACGCTTACCGAGGCGAGCGAGCGGCTGGTCTACACCTTCTGCGTCATCGCGTTCGTGATGGTCGGGATGCCGCTGGGCATCGTCGCGCACCGCGGGGAGACCTCCGTCGGGGCGGCGATCAGCCTGGCCCTGGTGGGCCTCAACTACGCCTTCATCATCTGCGTGGAGGCGCTCCAGGAGCGGGTCTGGCTCTACCCGTTCGTCCTCATCTGGCTTCCCAACGCGGCGTTCGCGGTCCTCGGGCCGTGGCTCACGTGGCGCCTGGACAGGAGATGAGTCATGCCGAGGGTCAAGTTGATCGACCGGTATCTCATCCGCGAGTTCCTCATACCGCTCTGCTACTGCCTCGCGGCGTTCATGCTCATCTACGTCATCTATGACCTCTCCGCCCACCTCGACAACTACATAGAGGACCGGGTGCCGATGCGCTTCCTCTTCCACTACTACATGATCCAGATGCCGCTGGTCATGGTGCAGGTCATCCCCCTCTCCATCCTGCTCGCGATCGTCTACTGCGTCGGTGCGCTGAGCCGCCACAACGAGATCACCGCGATGAGGGCCACCGGCATCACCGTCTACCGGATCATGCTGCCGTACCTCTGCCTCGGCGCCTGCTTCACCGGCGTCATCTTCTACCTGAACGAGCGCCACGCCCCGAGGGCATACGAGGAGTCGAAGAAGTTCCTCGAGGACGCGAGCGGCAGGAGGGACGAGGAGAAGGGGAAGATGCGCCCGCTCGCCTTCTTCAACTCGAAGGAGGGGAGATCGTGGGCCGGGCAGTGGGGGCCGTCGGGGGGGGGGGTGCTCCAGGGCGTCTCCGTGCGGAGCTTCCGGAACGGCCAGGTGGTGGAGACGATCTCCGCGGCGAAGGCCTCCTACCTCGACCGGGAGTGGTGGTTCTTCGACGGCTCCATCCAGCGCTACGACTCGAAGGGGCGCGTCCGCGGGAACGAGGAGACGTTCGCCAAGCGCCGCTTCCCGTTCGGCGAGAAACCCGAGGATTTCCGGAGCAGCCAGAAGGAGTCGGTTTCCATGAACATCGGCGAGCTCTGGCGGAACATGGCCCTCTATCCGAAGGACTCCGAGATCTACGGCAAGAAGCTCGTGGATCTCCATTACAAGATCGCATTTCCGTTCGTCGGCATCACGATCGTCCTCATCGCGCTGCCGCTGTCGATATCCTCCACCCGCGGCGGGGCCGCGGGGAGCGCGGGCCTGAGCATCGCCCTCTGCATCTCCTACTACGTGGTGGGGATGGTGAGCCTGTCGCTCGGGCACGGGGGGCGCCTGCCCGCCTGGTTCGCGAGCTGGCTCCCCAACATCGTCTTCAGCGCGGCGGGGCTCGTGCTGCTTTACAGGAACAGGTAGCGACCGAGGGTGCAATGCATCACTCCCACTTTGCGCACCTCCATGTCCACAGCGAGTACAGCCTCCTCGACGGCGCCTGCCGGCTCGCGGCGCTGGTCGAGCGGGCCCGCGAGCTGAAGATGCCCGCCCTCGCCCTCACCGACCACGGCTTCATGGGCGGCGCCCTCGAGTTCTACGCCAAGGCGATGGCAGCGGGCGTGAAGCCGATCATCGGGCAGGAGATGTATATCGCCCCGGGGCGCCGCACCGAGCGGAAGGCGTCCGGGATAAAGGACGCATCGTACCACATCCTCCTCCTGGCCAAGGATATCCAGGGATACCGCAATCTCCTCGCCCTCTCCTCCCGCGCGCACCTCGAGGGGTTCTACTACAAGCCCAGGATCGACAAGGAGCTCCTCGCCTCCATGAGCGGCGGCCTGGTTGGGGCGAGCGCATGCCTCAAGGGGGAGATCGCGGCGCTGATCCTGAGGGGGGATCTCGCCGGGGCCGAGCGCGCCGCGGGCGAGTTCAAGGAGATCTTCGGCCCGGGCGACTTCTACCTCGAGCTGCACAACCACGGCATCGAGGAGCAGAAGCGGGTGAACCGCGAGCTCCCAGGGATCGCGCGGCGCGTCGGGCTGCCGCTCCTGGCCACGAACGACGTCCATTACATGCGCCGCGATGACGCCCTCGCCCACGAGGTCCTCCTCTGCATCCAGACGGGGAAGACGCTCCTCGACGAGCAGCGCATGAAGCTCTCCACCGGGGAGTTCTACTTCAAGTCGCAGGAGGAGATGGCCGCGGCGCTCGGCGAGTTCGAGGGCGCGCTCGCCCGCACCATCGAGGTCGTCGAGAAGTGCACGCTGGAGCTCAACTTCAAGGACGAGAAGGGGGCGCAGATCTACCGGATCCCCGACTATCCCCCGCCGGCGGGGAAGGGGAGGATGGAGTATCTCCGCGAACTGTGCCGCGACGGGATAGCGCGCCGCTACCCCGGGACGCCCCCCGAGGTGATGCAGCGCCTCGACCGGGAGCTCAAGGTGATCGAGCGGATGAACTTCGAGAGTTACTTCCTGATCGTATGGGATTTCATCAACTGGGCGCGCCGGCAGGATATCCCGGTCGGCCCCGGGCGCGGCTCCGCCGCCGGCTCGATCGCCGCGTACGCGCTGGGGATCACGGACATCGATCCGCTCAGGTACAACCTCCTCTTCGAGCGGTTCCTGAACCCGAACCGCGTGACCATGCCGGACATGGATATCGATTTCTGCTACGACCGGCGGGGGGAACTGATCGGCTACGTGAGCGAGCGCTACGGGCACGAGAACGTCGCCCAGATCATCACCTTCGGGCGGATGAAGGCGAAGGCGGTGATACGCGACGTCGGGCGCGTCCTCGGGATGCCGTACGGCGAGGTGGACGCGATCGCCAAGCTCGTCCCCGCCGACCCCAAGATCACCCTCGCCGAGGCGATAGATACGGAGCCCGAGCTGAAGCGCCTCAAGGAAAAGGACGAGCGGGTCGCCCGCCTCATGGACCTCGCCTTTTCCATCGAGGGGCTCGCCCGCAACGCCTCCACGCACGCCGCCGGCGTCGTGATAGCCGACCGGCCGCTCACCGACTACCTCCCCCTCTGCCGCGGCACCAACGACGAGCCGATCACGCAGTACGCGATGAAATCCGTCGAGGAGATCGGGCTCCTCAAGATGGACTTCCTCGGCCTGCGCACCCTGACCGTCCTGCACAACGCCCTGCAGATCATCAAGCACACGCGCGGCACGGCGATCTCCTGGGACGATATTCCCCTCGACGACCCCGCCACCTTCGATCTCCTCAACCGCGCCGACACGGTGGGGGTCTTCCAGCTCGAGAGCGGCGGGATGCGGGACCTCTCGAAGAAGATCGGGCTGGACCGGTTCGAGGACCTGATCGCCCTCCTCGCCCTCTTCCGCCCCGGGCCGATGCGGATGCTCGACGACTATGTAAGGCGCAAGCACGGCGAGACGAAGATCACCTACATCCATCCGGGGCTCGAGCCGATACTCAAGGACACCTACGGCGTCATGCTTTACCAGGAGCAGGTGATCCAGCTCGCCCACGAGATAGCCGGATTCACCCTCCCCCAGGCCGACAACCTCCGCCGCATCATGGGGAAGAAGATCGTCGAGCAGATGGCGAAACAGCAGGAGGCGTTCGTGCGGGGGGCGGTCAGGAAGGGGGTGAAGAAGGCGGTCGCCGAGCAGATATTCGAGATGGTTTCCCGCTTCGCCGAGTACGGCTTCAACAAGTCGCACAGCGCCGCGTACGCCCTGATCGCCTACCGGACCGCCTACCTCAAGGCCAACTACCCGGTAGAGTACATGGCCGCGCTCCTATCGAGCGAGATCAACAACACCGACAAGATCGCCGAGTATATCGCCGAGTGCGCCAGGATGCGGATCAAGATCCTCCCCCCCGACGTGAACGAGAGCTTCGCCCGGTTCACGGTGGTCGGCGACGCCATACGATTCGGACTCGCCGCGGTCAAGAACGTCGGCGGTTCCGCAGTCGATTCGATCCTCGAGGCGCGTAAGAAGGGCGGGAGGTTCACGAGCATCTTCGACTTCGGCTGCCGCGTGGACTCCCGCCTGGTGAACAAGAAGGTCTTCGAGAGCCTGATATGCGGCGGGGCGTTCGACAGCCTCGGCTTCAGGCGGGCCCAGCTCATGGCCGGCGTCGAGAGGGCCATCGAGAGGGCGGCGGAGGCCCAGCGGGACCGCAGGCAGGGGCAGGGGTCGTTCTTCGACGTCCTGGAGGGCCCGCGGGTCGGAAATGGGGCGGGAGAGGAGTTGCCCGACGTGCCGGAGTGGCCGGAGAACCGGCTCCTCGCGCAGGAGAAGGCGCTCCTCGGTTTCTACGTGAGCGGCCACCCGCTCGCCCGCTTCGGGGGGGAGATCAGGAGGTTCGCCACCGCGAGCACGGAGACGCTCTCGGCGGAGAAGGACGGGGCGACGGTGAAACTCGGTGGCATCATAGCGAAGGTCCGCGTCACGTTCACGCGCAGGCAGAACAAGAAGATGGCGGTGGCGGTGCTCGAGGACCTCGACGGTACGGTAGAGATCCTCGTCGTCCCCCGCGTCTACGAGCAGGCTGCGCCGCTGATCGTGGAGGAGGCGGCGGTCCTCGTCACCGGGAGGGTGAGCGCCGAGGGGGACAACCCGAAGGTCATCGCCGACGAGATCATGCCGCTCGAGGAGGCGCAGCAGCGCTGCACGGCGGCGATGTACGTGACCGTCCATCTCTCGGACATCGAGCGCGGGAAGCTGGACGAGCTGAAGAACCTGCTCGAGGGCGCGCCGGGGGCCTGTCCGGTGTTCCTCGACTTCGCCTCCCCGACGGGGGAGCGGGTGCTGATGAAGACAGGGCGGCAGTTCCGCGTGACCCCCTCCCGGGAGCTGGTGCGGGGCGTCGAGACGGTGCTGGGCGAGTCGAGCGTGCGGCTGACGGCGTGACGGCGGGGGGGGGGCATATCCGGTGAGGGTCGCCGTCATAGGTCCGTCGGATATCGGGCGCGTCGCACGCGCCGCGGGCGCGGACCCGGGCCGCATCGAGGCGGCCGCGGCGGAGGCGGGGCGCCTTCTGGCGGCGGCCGGGCACGAACTCGTAGTCTGTCCCGACCGCGGCGTCCCGGTCATCGCCGCGCGCGCCTACCGGGCCGCGGGGGGAAGGCGGATCCTTGGGCTTATCCCCGCCTCCGGCGACTCGGCGCCCGGATCGATCAGCCGCGTCGAGCGGCACAGCGCCCTCTGCGACGAGGCGGACCGCTCCCTGACCTGGTACGAGCAGCACGCCCGCATTGTGCGCGACTCCGACGCCATGATCTGCCTCGGGCTCTCCTGCGGCACGGCCTGCGAGATCGCCTGGACGAAATGGACGAAGAGGATCCCGGTCTACGTCCTCGACGGGCTCGGGAGCGCGGTCCCGCCCGAGATCGGGGCGGAGACGGAGATCCGCCGCCGGGGCGCGCTCAGCGAAATCATCGCCGAGCTGGACGCCGGGAAATGACAACCCCGCGCGGGGCCGCTGGGATTCTCGGAGGCGCGCCGGTTCTCGCCGCCTTGTCCGGCCCCCCCGTTCGGACCGCGGGGCCGGTCAAGGCCCGCACGCGGGTGGATAGGGGCGCGTTGTCCAAGCCGTTCGCCGCCTTATTGCCCGGGGCCCGAGGTGCCGCATGCCGTTGAGCCAGGGGTTCTACGACCGGGCCTACACGGTCTTCTGGAAGACGTACCGCGTCGTCTTCAAGCTCTACTTCCGCTGGCAGGTGCACGGAGTGGAGAACGTCCCGCTCACCGGCGGGGCGATCCTCGCCGTCAACCACTCGAGCGCCCTCGACCCGCCGCTCGGCGGCGTCGGCCTGCCGCGTAAGATCTGGTACCTCGGGCGCGCGAGCCTCGTCAAGAGCCGCTTCACCGATTTCATCTTCAAGTGCCAGCACCTCGTCCCGATCACCCGCGGCGAAGCGGACCTGGGCGCGATGAAGCGGATCATCTCCCTCATCGCGTCGGGGGAGATAGTCCTCATGTTCCCCGAGGGGACGCGGAGCGCCGACGGGACGCTCGGCCCGGGCAAGGAGGGGATCGGGGTGTTCGTGCGGCACGCGAAGGCGGACGTCATCCCGTGCTACATCTCCGGGACGTGGCGCGCGATGCCGAAGGGGAGCGTGATTCCGCGCCCCGTGAAGATCAGGATCGCCTACGGCCCGATCATCCGCTACGCGGAGTTCGCCGACTGCCCGAAGGGGCGGCCCGGGTTCGCGGTGATCAGCGCCAGGATCATGGAGCGCATAGCCGCCCTCAAGAGAGAGATCGAGGGGTGAGCCGGCGCGGCCCGCTACGGGGCCAGCTGCTTCAGGATGCCCGCGGCGATCCGGGGGCCGATGGTGGGGATCTCGGCGAGCTTCTTCTCGGACGCCCTCCGAAGGATGGAGAGGGTCTTGTATCCCTCCCCGAACAGGCGCCGCGCGCGCACGCGCCCCACCCCCCTGAGGCTTACGAGCTCGAGCAACTCCTCCTTGATCCCGTAGGCGACCCGCCGGCGCAGGTCCCGGAGCGCCGGCTGGACCGGGGCGATGTCTAGGACCGAGGCGAGGCGCCCCGCCGCGTAGATCAGCCACTCCGCGCTCTCCACGAACCTGCGCACGTCGCCGGGCCCGACGCCGAAGCGCTCGCAGATCTCCTCCTCCTTCTCCTCCTCGATCCACGACTCGAGCATCCGGGCGGTCCGGATCGTCTTGAGGAACCGCTCGTGCTCCGCCATCCCGCCCCCGCGCGGCGGCGGGATGAGGAACTTGCTCCCCTCGACGTACGACTCCTCCTCGAGCTCGTCGTACGCCGCCCTCGTCAGGCCGAGGAGCGGCATGTCGGGGCAGCAGCAGGCGAGGTGGAGAAGCGCCTCCGGGCCGGGGGAGGCGGCCGCGGAGAGGCCGCGCCTGATGGTGAGGCCGGAGGATGGGTCGAGGTAGAGGCGCGAGACGACCGAGCCGAACGCGGTGGCGCGCAGCTCCTCGTCGGGCCGGGGGATGGAGCCGGGATCCTCGGATCCCCGGCAGCGCAACAGCCCCTCGTCGAGGAGAAAGCGGACGATCCGCCCGGCTTCCAGCGAGAGGCCGCGCACGTCCTCCTGCATGGAGAAGAAGGTGAGCGAGAGGAAATCCATGATCCCGGCCATCGTCGTTGCGTAGCCGGAGGAGACGGAGGCGAGGATGTGCGACGGGAGGGCGCCGCCCTCGCCGAGGCGCGAACGGAGGGGCTCGGCGGATGCGCGGATGTAATGCTCGAAGAGCAGGTCCCGGTCGCCGTCCTTCTTTGCTACGAGTATCGCCTCCCCCTCCTTGTCGTAGCCCGGCCTCCCCGCCCTTCCCGCGAACTGCTTGTACTCGAAGACCGGGATCGGGCGCTGGCCGAGCCCGGCCTCGTAGCGCCCCCAGTCCCGGATGACGACGCGCCGCGCGGGGAGGTTAACACCCGCGGCGAGCGTCGGCGTCGCGCAGATCGCCTTGAGCAACCGGCCGCGGAACGCCCCCTCGACGAGGCGCCGCTGCCCCGGGTGAAGCCCCGCGTGGTGGAACGACACCCCGCACCGGATCGCCTCCGCTAGCTCGGCGCAGAGGCGCGTCGGCTCCTGGAGGACAGTCCCCGCCTCGTGGGCTATCTCCCTGAGGGCCGCCCGATCTCCCGGCTTAAGCCGCCCCTCGACGTGGGGCGCGAGGGCCCGGGCTGCGGCCTGCGCGGAGCGACGCGAGTTCACGAAGACGAGGGCCTGCCCCCCCGCGTCCACGGTGTCGACGACGAGCGCCTGGGCCGGATTCGCCTTCGGGGCGATGAGCGACCGGGTGCTGTGGTCGGCGTAGCGGATCGTGGCGCCGTCGTAGACGCCCTCGAGAAGCGGCACCGGGCGCCAGTCGCTCGACACGAGGGCGGCGTTCAGCCATGCGGCGAGCTCGCGGGCGTTGCGCACGGTGGCGCTCAGGGCGAGCAACTGGAGCGCGGGGTTGACCTGGCGCAGGCGGGCGATGACGAACTCGAGCGTGGGGCCGCGGTCCGGATCGTGGATGTAATGGATTTCGTCCATGACGGCGACGGTGAGCGAGTCGCTGAGCCAGCCGGTGCGCATCCGCAGCAGCGAATCGACCTTCTCGGAAGTGGCTACGAGGATCTGGTGTTTGGCGAGGCGCGCGCCCGGCGCGTCGTACTCGCCAGTCGCCACGCCGACCGAGATGCCGAGCGGGCCGTACCTCTTCTTGAACACCTCGTGCTTCTCCGCCGCGAGGGCGCGGAGCGGGACGACGTAGATGCACCGCCCCCCCTCCTCGAGGATGCTCTTCACCATGCAGATCTCCGCCACGAGGGTCTTCCCCGCGGCGGTGGGGACGGCCATGAGGACGTTCTTCCCCTCGAGCAGGCCTGCGCGAACCGCCTCCGCCTGGGGCGGGTAGAGGGAGCGATATCCGGCGGCGGCGAGGGCCTCCACCAGCGCCCGGGGCGCCTTGTGCCTCGACTCGAGTTCGGAAAGTTTCATGAGAGGCGGTGACGAATGACGGCGCCGAAATGACGGAACGGCCGCCTGAACCCGGAGAAAGACGTAACGCGGAACCCGGGTGACGGGCGGCCGGCGCGAGACCAGCCGCCCCGCGTTCGGAAACGGTGCGCCATGATAGCATATCCGCCCGGTCCCGGGGGGCGCCGTCTCCATGCCTCCATCGGCCGCCCCCCCCGCGCCTCCGCCGGAACGACGCCCCGGCGCCCGGCGGCGTTCATCCATCGCGGCGCGCCGCGGTGCCACGAAACGGAGCGGACCGGACACGGGCCGGCGCCGGGGCGGGCGATGGAACGAGGCGCCGTCGAGTGTTCACGCAACATCTTCCACGCCATTGGGATGCGACCCAGAATGATCTGACCCGAAATGCGCCTGCGCCGCTCGCATGGCACGGTGTATGCTATTTTCCGAGGGGATGGAACAGGGGGCGGTTTCGTATAACGTTCCGGGAGAACAATGGCGGGGGAAACACCCCCATGATCGAAAGGAGGGGACAGGGATGAGAAAGCTGATCGCGGCGGTTATGGTGTTCGCGGTGTTGGCGGCGGCGGCGACGGGGGCGGTCGCAGGCGACAAGCTCAAGGTCAAGAGCGAGTATTACACCCCGTACGGCAAGGTAAAGGTGAAGCAGTACTACTATCCATGCGCATATCCGTACTACGGCTTCGCGCCCGGCTGCTATCCGTACCACTATAGCTACGCCCCCGGCTTCTATCCTCCGCCGGTATACTGCCCGCCGGCACCCGGGACATATTACAACCCGGCCCCGTACTACGGCGCCCCGTACAAGGTCAAGGTGAGCGACTGACGTACGGGAATCGGGGATGGCCGGCGAGGGGGGCGCGCCTACGAGCAGCCGTGGGTACAGATGTTGCAGATCCTGGCGAATAACAGAAAGCGCCGGTACCGCCGCGATTTCAGGTATTCCGCGATGCTCGACTTCCGGATATTGTCGAGCCTCCCGCCGGAAATGCAACCCCTCAGGTTGCCGTACGGGTCGACGAAGACGAACGCGGTGCTGTCGCAGATCCTCCTGATAGTGAGCGGATCGTCGTAGAACGCGCGCCAGTCGTCGAGGGTGCCCCGGACGGGGAGTATCCGGGGGTCCGCGGCCGCCATATCGAAGGCGAGGGCGGAGGCCCGGAGCAGCGCCGCCTTCTCCTCAGGGGAATACCGCTTCGCGCGCGCCTGGCGCCGGTAGTTCCGGAACGTAACCAGCGAATAATCGTGCCGCAACTGGATGAGGAGCTTGTCGAAGCCGATGTCGCCGAGCACGAAGCGCGCCGTCTTCGATAGCGAGCCGGCATTGATCGGCTGAAGTATCATAGCGGCCGCAAGCCGCGTCCCCGCGCGGAGTTCCGAGCGGAGTCGCGCGAGCGCCTTGCAATGCGGCGTGACGCGCGAGAAGACGTCGCCGCCGCGGATGGCGTTCATCTCCGACGCCTCCGCTGAGTCGTAGGACGCCAGGACCGTGTGCCGCGGATCGTCCATCAGGGCGAGGAGCCGCCGCCATAGCCCCTCCTCCCAGCGCAGTATGTTCGAGGCCAGGAATACCCTGTAGCCCATCCCGGCCGCGTCCTCGATGACCGCATCGAGGTGCGGGGCCAGGGTGGGTTCCCCTCCGCTGATCGTGAGATTCGCGAAGCCCAGGGCGCGGCCCGGGAGGAGCAGGCGGTCCCGTATCTCTTCGCGGTCGAGCAGTGGCGCCCCCGTCTCCCTGTGGTCCCGCGTGTTGCACATCGGGCAGGACATGTTGCACCGGTCGGTGATCTCGAGGTAGATCCCCTGCGGTGGGACGGTTTTCGCCCGAAGAAGCTTGTAGAGCCTCCATCGCAACGCGCTCACGCCCGTCGCGCCCCCCCTCCGCGCCCGTGGCCTTCCCTCGGTCATATCCTTCACCCGAAGACCATCGCCGCCCGCCGCGCCGTCCGGCGCGGAAGCGTCACGCGTCGCGCCCGGGCGCCCCCCGCCGCTTCCCCCGCGCCTTGAGCCGCCCGAGCCGGCTCTCGTGCAGCGGGCGCACGAGCGGGTAGATGAACGAATGCCTGATGGTGCGCTTCAAGAGCCCCACCGGCCCGAACCGCCATATCTTGACCGCCTGCCGCCGGAAAAAATTGAAATCCGGCGGATAGACCCTCAGGAATCGCGGCAGGGCCTGGACGCGCCTCTCCCCGAGCGCGATATCGTGCCAGAGGAGCCGGTCGTATCCGGAAAGAACGAGGGTCCCGTCGTAGAGCTGGAAGAGGCGGGTGAAATACCTGCGGTTCACGCAGAGCCGGGAGGGGGAGTTGTCCCCTATCCCGAAGAGCCCGAAATATTTCTCCTGCACGAAGAAGGCGTTGTAGTCGGTCATCGACACGAGGGCGTATCCCTTCTTCCGCGCGAGCCTCGTCAGGGAGAGTATCGACGACCCCTGCTTCAGGCGCATATCCCTGGGTTGCACGAAGTCGATATCCGGGGGGATCGTGAAGTTGTACTCGATAAGGACGACCCGGGGGGCGTAGCGTTCCATCGAATCCCATATATGGTAGTCGGCGCCGTCTACGTCGATGGAGATGAGGTCGAGGTCCGGGGGCACCGGCGTGGAGGAGAGGATGTTGTCGAGGGAATGGGGGCCGTCGATGGCCAACTTCGCGTTCAGGCAGATGACACGGGGGTTGCCCGTGTGCAGCCCGGCGAGCCGGGCGTAGTCGCGCGGATCCGCCTCGATCTGGACCCCGGACCAGCCGCGGTTGGCAAGGAGGTTGTACGTGTTGTTGTAGAGTATCCCGTTCCCCGCCCCGAACTCGACGCACCACCGGTTCGTCTCGCCGATGACGTCGAAGATCTTCTCTATGACGCCGTCCTCGCCGGACTGGGACGTCACATCCCTTCGGTGGAGGGAGAGCCAATCGCTCCCTTTTGCGGGCCCGTCATCTCCCCGGCGGTTCTCGTCCATCGCCTTCCCCTTCGACATGTCCGGCACGGGTGGAGTATATCACGCGGCCGCGAGAACCTCCATGAGGCCTGTATTCCCGGGAGCGCGGAGAACGCGGGGGCCGGACCTATCCGGCCCGTTCGGCGTGCGGGGCGGACCGCCGCCCCGGCGCCCGCCTCAAAATCCCTGCGCGAAAGGCCCCCGGATGGTATACTCCCCTTTTCGTCGGCCGGCGGCCGCTCCTCGACCCGGCGTGCCCCGCGGGCGGTATGCGCGCCCCCGGCGTCATTTCATATGACCGCGCTCAAAGACAAACTCAGCAGGAACGCCGGCTACACGTTCCTCGCGCACTTCATGAAGCTCGCGGTGGGCTTCGCCCTGCTCCCGTACATCGTCGCCACGATCGGGAAGGAGCGGTTCGGCCTCTGGGTGATCGTGGCGGTCGTCACCCAATATTGCGGCCTCGCCGACCTGGGGATCGCCCACCCGCTTTCCAAATATATCGCGGAGTTTTACACGAGGCGCGAACCGGGCCGTATCAACCAGGTGGTCACGACCGGCTTCGCCTTCTACGCCGCGTTCGGGATCGTCGTCCTGGCCGTCGTCTATTCGCTGACCGGCGCCTTCCTGAGGTTCTTCGCCCTGTCCCCGGATCTCTACCCCGACGCGGCCTTCGCCCTTAGGATCGGCGTGCTGATCTTCGTCCTCGAGCTCGCGTCGGGCTGCGTCACCTCCGTCCTGCGCGGGCTCCAGAGGATCGACGTGACGCGGAAGGTGCAGATGCTCTACGTGGCCGTCAACGCCGCCGGCACGCTGCTGGTTCTCAAGCTCGGCTACGGCCTCCGCGGCCTCTTCCTGAACGACCTCGCATGCTTCTTCGCCACCGCCGGTATAGAGATATGGATGTCCTTCGTCGCGTTGCCCACGCTGCGGATCGCGAGGCGGTTCATCTCGCGGGAGATGTTCGGACGCCTCTTCGGCTTCGGCATCCGCGTCCAGGTGGACCGTTTCTCGACGCTCGTGGGGTTCCAGTTCGACAAGATCCTCATCGGCTATATCCTCGCCGTGGGGATGGTGGCCTACTACGAGATAGGGGCCAAGGTGTCCTTCGCTCTCCGCCAGCTCGCCGTCCTCGTCTTCCCGATCCTCGTCCCGGCGTTCTCGGAACTGAGCGTGCGCCGCTCCAGGGCCGACATCCACGCCATCGTCATCCGCCTGACAAAGGTGCTCGCCTTCGCGGCGGTGCCGGGCACCGCGTTCGTGGTCTTCGCCGCCCCGCGCTTCATCGCCGCTTGGATGGGACCGGCCTACGCCCTCTCGGCCAGGACCACGCAGATCCTCTCCGTCGGCTACCTCACGAACATCCTGCCGCTGGTCATGGCCGCGGCGATGCAGGGGATGGAGCGGCCCCATTTCCAGATGTGGTACTCGATCATCTTCGCCGTTTTCAACCTCATCCTCAGCGTCATCCTGCTCCTGTGGGTCGGCTACATCGGTGCCCCCCTCGGGACCTGCATCGCGATGATCGCCTCCGCCGCCTATTTCGGCTGGGCCGCCCACCGCTTCTTCTTCCGCCTTCCGCTCCTCCCGGTCATCCGGGCCGTTCTCGCCGTGCCATGCGCCGCGAGCCTGATGGCGCTCATTCCGCCCATCATCGCCGACCACGCCCCGTTGCGCGTTCTCGCCTCCCGGTCCAGGACCGACAACCTTGCGGTGCTGGCCGTCCAAGGGGTCATGTTCCTGGCGGGCTATCTCCTCCTGGCCCGACTCTTTCCTTACTTCTCGCGCGAGGAAAGGGAGGAGATAGACCGGTACGTGCCGTGGGCGGCTGTCCTGCTGGGCCGCCGCCCCTGACCGGCGGGCCGCGCGGCGCGGCCCGGGGGAGGCGGGGGGGCGCATCGCGGATGCGAACGATCAAGGCGGGAGGGGTGCGTCCGTCTTCGCGCCCTTCGCCCTACGCGTCGTAGAGCCCGTCCGAGGAATCCCTCGAGTAGCCGTCCGCCCCGCCTTCGTCTCCGATCTCCCCGGGGTCCTCGCCGGCCTCGATCCGGGCGGCCATCTCGTCGAAATCCTCCGGCATATCCTCGCCCAGCTCGCCGCCCATCTTCCTCATCCAGCGGGCGACTGATTTCGGGTCGTTCTCGTCGATACCCGAGAGCGCCGACGGGTCGGCCAGCTTCTCGATGCGCGACTCCTCGCTCTTCCCGACGCGGAACGAAGAGATGGCGCGCCTCATCCCCCCCTTCCCGCACTTCGGGCATCTGGGGGGCTTGTGGGCGGACGGTTTCCTGACGAGGAAGCTGAAAATCTTCCGGCAGCGCCCGCAGGCGTATTCGTAGATCGGCATATTCGCATTTTATCAGATCACCGTGGTTTTCATCAATCGCCGGCATTTTCGGTGCACGAACCGGCCGCCCGGATGCTATACTACGCCGGAGCGGAGAGGTGGCAGAGTGGACGAATGCGGCGGATTGCTAATCCGCTGTACTGGCTTACGGCTGGTACCGAGGGTTCGAATCCCTCCCTCTCCGCCAGAATGTCATCGGAAGCGGCTCTTCCGGCCGGGGGGGCGCCCTTCGCGGCGCGTCGAGCGCGAGGCGCGGGATGTCGCGCTTCCGGACCCCGGCATGGTTAGGGCGGTGGGGCGTCGGGGAGTGATATGCGGGGGCGGAACCGGAAAGCGGTCCGCCGTGGGTGGATCTTGCCATGACGTCGGAAGGCCGCGGGCCGAAGCCCCGATTCGACGAGAGCCGGCTCGTGCCGCTGGCGCGCGTTGAGGACCGGATAGCGGCGGGGGAGATCGTCAACGCGTTGCGGCAGGCGGGGATCGAAGCGGAGTGGCGCGAGCCGCGCTCGGGTTGGTTCGACGGCCTCGAAAGGGAGTGGATGGGCAAACAGTACGGGCGGATCATCGTGCTCGACGCGAATCTGGAACGGGCGCGGGAGATCGTGGAGAGGATGAAGGGGTGCGGCGGGGCTGAAGCCCCGCCTGCTGTTTGATTGAATCAAGGGCCGTGTAATCGCATTCGGAGAGGTGGCAGAGTCCGGTTTATCGCGCACGACTCGAAATCGTGTAGACCTCCATGGTCTCGTGGGTTCAAATCCCACCCTCTCCGCCATTTTCGCGGGGTTGCCGACGCCACGGACACGAGGGCCAGGATCATGCTCAAATCCGAACTGAAGTCTATTCAACCCGCCTCGGTGTTCGCGCTGTTCTTCAGCGCGGTCTTCATCGTCGGACTGGTGTACCTGCTCGCGGTGAACCTGGACCTGTTGCCTCACTACCCCGCGCGGCTCGTCCAGTCGGCCAGGGAGCGGATGGACCGGCTCACCCCCGTGCCGAAATCCCTCGCGTACGCCCTCGCCGCGGGGGCGGTCGCCGGAGTGGTGGGAATGCTGCTGGCGCTCGTGTATAATGTCTTCGCCGGCATCATGGGCGGCATCAAGGCGGAGATCAAGGAATAGCGCGCCCGTAGCTCAATTGGATAGAGCGTTTGGCTACGGACCAAAAGGCTGGGGGTTCGACTCCCTCCGGGCGCGCCATCCGTTCCCCGGCCCCACCGGGAAGGTGCGCGCGGGGGGCCTGGAGACGCCGCCACCCGGCGGCTCACGGAGATCCCCAAAGGATGACGCAGGCCGACCCGCGGCGGGACCTGGCGTGCATGCGCGAGGCGCTCAAGGAGGCCTTTCGGGGGTACGAGGAGGGCGAGGTTCCCGTGGGGGCGGTGATAGAGCGCGGTGGGCGCATTGTCGCGCGGGCGCACAACCAGGTCGAGCGCCTCAAGGACGCAACCGCGCACGCCGAGATGATCGCCCTGACGCAGGCGGCGGCGGAGGCGGGCGACTGGCGGCTCGACGGCGCGACGCTGTACGTCACCAAGGAGCCGTGCCCGATGTGCGCCGGGGCGATCGCCCTCTCGCGGGTCGCGCGGCTGGTTTTCGGGGCGCGGGACGAGAAGGCGGGCGCCGCCGGGTCGAGGTTGGATATCCTGTCCGACGGCTGCCTGAACCACACAGTCGAGGTCGTCGCGGGGATCGAAGGCGGGGAGTGCTCCGGGCTCCTGAAGCGTTTCTTTCGCGCGCGGCGCGCGGTGAAGGGCGGGCGGGGGGGCGCGTGATCGGTCCG
>ERZ1026796.718-NODE-718-length-24713-cov-3.292809_pt1 | contig 24713 bp, 26 predicted proteins | sample MGYA00520874_ERZ1026796 | MGnify/ENA primary metagenome ERZ1026796 (study PRJEB33270, sample SAMEA104284474) | anaerobic digester metagenome | biome: Anaerobic digester microbiome; feature: mesophilic sludge digester; material: Anaerobic digester biomass | place...
GCCTTCTTCACCGGTGCAGTCGCGTCGAGGCCGTCGGCGTCGGTGGGCGCCGGAGCAGCCGCCTTCTTCGCCGATTTCTTGACCGGCTTCGGCTCCTCGGGCTGCTCGGGCCGCGTGAGGCCCTCCCGTTCCGCGCGACGACGGAGACGGTCGGCCTGCGCCTCGATGAGCGTGGAGGAGTGACTCTTCACCCCGACGCCCATCACATCGCACAGAGACATCATCTCTGCATTCGTCATTCCGAGCGCTTTTGCGAGCTCGTGTACGCGCATGTTCTTTGCCAAAACCCGTTTCAGCCTTTCGTCGCTGCCGGTTCGTCGTTCGCAACTCCGACGGTCGGTAATTCTTCCATGTTGATGATCAGGTCATCGAATGCGATTCGCAACGCGTGCTCCAGCGGTTGGAGAGCGTCGGGATGCACCGATTGCTTCCATGCCCGGTCGAACGCCTTGCGGCGCCCGGCGGTGTGGAAGCACGTCGAGGAGCACAACCAGGCCCCTCTACCAGCCGCGGTGCGGCTGACAGTGGCGCCATTTGGGCCCACGACACAACGCACGAGATTCGACTGCGGCCGTTGCTGACGGCAGCCGATGCAGGTGCGCAGCGGTGCTGCGGCACGAGTGTCAGACGTGGTCACCACCTGCTTCCTGTGTTGCACCGGCGTCGCCTGTCGACTCGGCCGGTTCGTTGCTGTCGGTGGGCGCTTCGTCGGCGCCCACGGTCTCTTGCGCGGCGGCATCACCGGTGGCGGCGGCCTGCTCGCTGTCGTCGTGTGGGGCGGCGGCATCGCCGGCTTCGGCGGCCTGCTCGTTCCACTGCTCCTGCGTGAGGATGGTGCCGTCGGCAGCGTGCCACTCCATCGCGCCGGTCTCGGCGTTGGCCACCCACTCGCCCTCTTCGTAGTCGGCATCGTCGAGGCCGTCGACCGGTTCGGTCTCGCCTCTGATGTCGATGCGCACACCCGTGAGGCGAGCGGCGAGACGAGCGTTCTGGCCTTCCTTGCCGATGGCGAGGCTGAGCTGGTTGTCGGGCACGATCACGTCGGCCTGCGTGCCGTCGTCGCTGATGATGACAGCCACCACCTTCGCCGGCGACAGCGCCTTGGCCACGAAGTCGGCGAGATCTTCACTGAACGGCACGATGTCGATCTTCTCGCCACGGAGCTCGTTGACGACCATGCGCACGCGGCCGCCACGGGCCCCGACGCAGGCACCAACGGGGTCGACGTTGTGGTCGTTGCTCCACACCGCGATCTTGGTGCGGTGGCCGGGCTCGCGAGCGCAGCCGCGGATCTCGACGATGCCATCGGCGATCTCGGGCACTTCCAGCTCGAACAACCGCTTGATGAGGCCGGGGTGCGTGCGGCTGACGACGATCTGCGGGCCCTTGGCGGTCTTGCGCACTTCGACGATGTAGGCCTTCACCCGGTCGCCGGGCACGGGGCGCTCGAACGGCACCTGCTCGGCCTTGGGCAGCAGGCTCTCCACTCGGCCGAGGTCGAGCAGGGTGTAGCGGTCGTCGGCCTGCTGGATGATGCCGGTGACGATGTCGCCCTCGCGGTTTGCGTACTCCTCGAACTTGCGGTCGCGCTCGGCCTCGCGGATGCGCTGGCTCATCACCTGACGGAAGGTCTGGGCGGCGATGCGGCCCATCTCTTCCTTGCGAGGCGTGTCGTCGCGCTCGTTGACCCAGTTGCCATCCTCGTCGACATCGAAGGCGAGGAAGGTGAACTCGAACGTGTCGGGGTTCACTTCCACGACGACCTCGGCCGCAGCGCCCGGACGGCGCTTGTACGCGGTCGCCAACGCATCGACGAGCACATGCAGCAAGGTGTCGACGGAGATGTTCTTCTCGTTGGCCAACATCTTGACCGCTTCGGACATATCGAGGCTGCTCACCGGGCCTCCTCCTTCTTAGTGGCGGCCTTTTCGGCCCTCTCGATGACGGCCTTGTCGGCCCTTCGGTTCTCTTCGCGCCGCTGGCGGCTGGTCGCCGGCGCTTCCTTCGCGCCGCGAGCGGAAGGCTGCGCTGACGCGGCCTTCGGCGGCGCCTTGGACGGCGCCTTCTTGGCGGCCTTCTTGGCGGCAACCGGCTTGGCGCCGGGCTTCGGGGCCGGGCCCCACAGGAACACGGTGCGAGCGCGATCGATCTGGTCGAAGGCCACGGTGCGCTCCTCGATGCCATCTGCCTCGGGCGTGTCGAGCCGGATGGTGGCCGACCGGTCGTCGGCCGAGACGAGCACACCCTGCACCCGGCGACCGACGTTGACCGTGTCGCGTAGGCGAACGGCGATGGTCTTGCCGATCTCGCGCTGGTAGTGCGCCGGAGTGCGCAACGTGCGCTCGAGCCCGGGGCTGGTGACTTCCAGCGTGTAGTGACCGGGCACTGGGTCGTGATGGTCGAACTCGCGGCCGATCAGCCGGGTGGCCAGCGCGATGGCTTCGAGATCGACACCGCCGGTGCTGCCGGCAGGCGTGTCGATGGTGACGCGCAGCGTTCCGCCGCGGAACTCGAGGTCGTAGAGGTCGAGCTTGAGGTCGGCGATGATGGGCGCGACCAGGGAATGCACACGCTTGAGGTTGCTGGCATCGCTCATTTTCGACCTCCTTGCTGGCTCTCGGCTGGCTCTCGACGGTGACGGGACTGGGCCCTAGCAGTGAAGAAGGCGTGGGCCTGATGAGCCCACGCCTCCAGTTCGGTGAACTTCAAAGACCCGCCGAGTATAGCGGCCGACCGGTAGTGTTCGCCCTGCCTTCGGCCGCCTCACGGCGCGCCATGGCAAGAACGGCCGCCTCCGGTGGCCCCCGAAGTGTGACCGCCCTCGAGCGGCCCGAGCAACCGAGGTGTCCAGTGCTGCGAATGTCGACGTTGTTCCTCCGTACCCTGCGCGAGGACCCCGTCGATGCAGAAGTGGCCAGCCACCGCCTACTGGTGCGTGGTGGCTACATCCGCCGCGCGGCGCCCGGCGGGTTCACCTGGCTGCCGCTGGGCTGGATCGTCTACCGCAACATCGAGCGCGTGGTGCGTGAGGAGATGGATCGCGAAGGCTTCCAGGAAGTGCACTTCCCCGCGCTGCTGCCGCGCGAGCCCTACGAGGCCACCGGGCGCTGGACCGACTACGGCGACAACCTGTTCCGCCTGCAGGATCGTCGCGGGGCCGATCTGCTGTTGGCGCCCACTCACGAGGAGATGTTCACCCTGCTCGTGAAGGACCTGTACAGCAGCTACAAGGACCTGCCGCTGGTGATCTACCAGATCCAGACCAAGTACCGCGACGAAGCGCGCCCGCGCGCCGGCCTGCTGCGTGGGCGCGAGTTCGTGATGAAGGACAGCTACAGCTTCGACATCGACGATGCCGGGCTGGAGGCCAGCTACCAGAAGCACCGGGTGGCCTATCAGCGCACGTTCGAGCGGCTGGGCCTGCCATACGTGATCGTGTCGGCCATGAGCGGCGCGATGGGCGGTTCGGCCAGCGAGGAGTTCCTGGCTCCGATGGCGGTCGGCGAAGACACCTACGTGCGGTGCACGGCGTGCGACTACGCGGCCAACACCGAAGCAGTGCGCGTCGCTCCCCCCGCGGTGGTGGCGTTCGAGGGCTTGCCCGCCGCCGAGGTGGTCGACACGCCCGACACGCCAACCATCCAGACCCTGGTCGATCTGTTCAACGCTCGCGCCGACCTGCGGCGCGACGACCGCGACTGGGTCGCCGGCGACACGTTGAAGAACCTCGTCGTGAAGCTGAAGTTCCCCGACGGCACCGTCACCCCGCTGGCCATCGGCGTGCCCGGCGACCGCGAGGTCGACATGAAGCGCCTCGAAGCACAGGTGTCGCCCGCCGAGATCGAGCCGTTCAGCGAGGACGACTTCGCCAAGAACCCACACCTGGCCAAGGGCTACATCGGGCCTGGTTCGCTGGGTGAGGGCCAACCGGCGGGCATCCGCTTCCTGGTCGACCCGCGCATCGTCGACGGCACCCGCTGGATCACCGGTGCCGACGCCGCCGGGCGGCACGTCAAAGACCTGGTGATGGGCCGCGACTTCACTCCCGATGGCATCATCGAGGCCGCCGAGGTCCACTCCGGCGACCCCTGCCCGATGTGCGGTTCGCCGTTGGAGATGGCCCGCGGCATCGAGATGGGCCACATCTTCCAGCTGGGCCGCAAGTACGCCGAGGCACTGGGCCTCACCGTGCTCGACGAGAACGGCAAGACCCGCGTGGTCACCATGGGCTCGTACGGCATCGGCGTGTCGCGCGCGGTTGCCGCCGTCGCCGAGCTGAACTGCGACGACAAGGGCCTCGTCTGGCCCCGCGAGGTTGCCCCCGCCGACGTGCACATCGTCGCCACGGGCAAGGCCACCGACCCGCAACTCCCTGCGGCCGAACTGCTCGCCGCGCAGTGCGAAGCAGCTGGGTTGCGGGTGCTCTTCGACGATCGCGTCGGCGTGTCGCCCGGCGTGAAGTTCAACGACGCGGAGCTGCTGGGGATGCCGACGATCGTGGTCGTCGGCCGCGGCCTGGCCGATGGCGTGGTGGAAGTCAAGGATCGACGCACCGGCGAGCGCAGCGACGTCGCGCTCGCCGACGTGGTGGCCCACCTTCGCGGCTGAGCAGCGCCGGGTGACCTTCGACCCTGGCCGTTCGGCCGCCACATGCGCTGGACTTGCCGCATGAAGCTGCTGCTCATCGAATCCACGCCCGGGAACGCCAACGAGATCAACGCCAGCCTGCTGGCCGACGGCCACGAAGTGGTCACCTGTGCCGACGAGCACGGCGGGCCGTGCCGCGGCATCGATCGCCACGTCGAGTGCCCGATGGAGAGCCACATCGACCTCACCATCGTTGCGCGCGAGGCCGGTTCGGCGCACACGCTGGCCGAGATGGGTTCGGTGTGCGCCACTCGCCACCGTGTGCCGATGGTGGAGGTCGACCCGCAGCAGGTCGACGACGAGCTGCCCAGCGTGGTCGTCGCCAACGCGCTCGCCAAGCGAGGCGTCGAAGCCGGCTACGCAGCTGCCATCCGCCACGAGCTGGGCCACCTGCCGGCGCTGGTCGATGTGGAACGCACCCCCGGCCGCGTGCACGTCATGGTGCAGGTCCCCGCCAGCGAGGGCTCGCCACAGAAGTTGTCGGCGGTCGCCGACCGCGCCCGCCACGCCGTGCGCTCGCACGACCCGTACGTGAAGGGCATCGATGTGTCGGTGGTGTGCTACCCCGACCCCGAATGAGCCGGGGCGGCCTCCGGCTCAGCTGAAGCGTGCGAGACCCTGATCGATGACGACCCGGTCGCCAACCGACGTGGTGAACACCGCCACTCCGTGATCGGTGCGCCAGATGCGCACGGTGAGTGCATCGCCCGGCATCACCGGGCTGGAGAACCGGCCCTCGATGTGGTGAAAGCGAGTGACGTCGTTGTCGGCGAGCGCACCCAGCAGGGCACGCCCGGTGAAGCCGTACGTGCACAAGCCATGCAGGATCGGCCGATCGAAGCCACCGAGCGCGGCGAACGCCGGGTCGGTGTGCAACGGGTTGCGATCGCCGGACAGTCGATAGACGAACGCCTGGTCGGGCGATGTCTGCAGCGTGATCTCGTGGCTCGGCGCAGTGTCGGCGGGCGGCTCGTTCTGCGGGCCACTGGGGCCGCGATCGCCACCCCAGCCACCCTCACCACGGATGAACACGGCCGAACGAGTGCTCCACAGCGGTTCGCCGTCACTCGACTTGACCTCGTTCTCCATCACCACGACGGCGGCCTTGCCCTTGTCGTACATCGCCACCACCGTGTCCTGGGTGGTGGCCTGCGCCTCGACCGGAATGGGGCGGTGCAGCGTGATGGCCTGCGAGCCGTGCACCAGCAGCGCCCAGTTGAACGAGCCGATCTGGCTCATCGCGCTGGCGCCCGCCGAGGCGGTACCCGAACCGGCCACCACTGCGAACGTGGGGAACACCACCTGTGGCGTGTTCTGGGTGTTCTCGGTGGTGAACGGCAGATCGGATTGGCCGGCGCCGATGCCCACCGCGTAGAGCAGCGCGTCTTTCGACGACCACGACATGGTGCGCACGTCGCCGACGGCACCCACGGCTTCAGGGTTCAACGGCATGTGGATCAGCCCTTCTTCTGCGGCTGGGGCCAGCCACCGGGCTCGCCGTTCATGCCCGAGTTGGGACGGGCCTGTGCGAGCAGCTCGGCCACGACCGGGCCGAGCTGCGTGGGGTCGTCGACCGGGGCGTGCTGCGGGCCGCGCACCCATCCTTCGGCGACTGCCAGCGTTTGACCACTGGCCTCGAACACGCGACCGGTGACGCCGGCCGACTCCTCGCTGGCGAGCCAGGTGACGATGGGTGCGATCCAGCGCGGTGACCGAGCTTCACGCTCCTCATCGGTCTCGGGCGCCGGGCCGAGGCCCTCGGTCATCCGAGTGAGCGCCACCGGCCCGACGGCGTTGACGGTGACGCCGTAGCGGCTGAGCTCGAGTGCGGCGATGTTGCTGAAGGCCGCGATGCCGGCCTTCGCCGCGCCGTAGTTGGTCTGGCCGGGGTTGCCGTAGATGCCGCTCACCGAGGTGGTGTTGATGATGCGACCGCTGACCGGCTTGCCGGCCTTGCTCTGCTCGCGCCAATAGGCGGCGGCCCAACGACTGGGAGCGAAGGTGCCCTTCAGGTGCACGTTGATGACGGCGTCCCACTCTTCCTCGGTCATGTTGACCAGCACCCGATCGCGAAGGATGCCGGCGTTGTTGACCACCACGTGCAGGTCGCCGAACGTCTCGATGGCGGTGTTGACCAGGCGCTGTGCCCCCTCCCACGACGACACGCTGTCGCCGTTGGAGACGGCCTCGCCGCCCATGGCCTTGATCTCCTCCACCACCTGGTCGGCGGGGCTCAAGTCGCCACCGCTGCCATCGATGTTGCCGCCGAGGTCGTTCACGACGACCTTCGCTCCGTGATACGCGAGGCTCAGCGCATGCTCGCGGCCGATGCCGCGGCCGGCGCCGGTGACGATGGCCACACGGCCCTCACACAATCTGCTCATAGGGGTACCTCTCAGTGTCGACATGCTCGGCTCGGTGGGCGTCCGCCCGACGCCACCGCATCATAAGGTGAGGGGCATGTGTGACTGCGAGCCGACGCGCCGGGAAGCCATTGGCAGAGCGGCTGTGGCAGGTGCCGCACTGGTGATCGGGCGTTCGCTCGCCGCAGCTTCCAGCGTGCACGCCGCGCCCCCCGCCGTTCCGGCCATCGAGGTGATGCCCGGTCTGGCCATCTCTCCGCGGGCGGCCTGGGGTGCCGATCTGCCGCCCAAGGGCCCCATCAGGAGCGAACGCCCGCAGTTCCTCCTCGTGCACCACACCGCCAGTCCCAGCAACTACGCCAACTCCCGCGATGTCATCCGCAGCGTCTTCGGCTTCCACACCAGTGCCGCCAAGGGTTGGAACGACGTGTGCTACCAGTTCTTCGTCGGCCGCAACGGCGATGTGTGGGAGGGCCGCGCCGGCGCGCTCGCCGGCCCGGTGGAGGCCGATGCAACCGGCGGCAGTCAGGGCTTCGCGCAGCTGGTGTGCCTGCTCGGCGACTTCACCTCGGCGCCACCCACCGCAGCAGCCTTGACGGCCACGACGAAGGTGCTCGCCTGGTTGGCCGACAGGTATCGCTTCGACGGCTCACCCACCGCCACCACCACGTTCGTGTCGCGCGGGTCCGACAAGTTCAAGGCCGGTACTACGGTCACCACGCCCATCATCGCCGGCCACCGCGACATGACCTTCACCGGCTGCCCCGGCGATGCCTTCTACCCGCTGCTGCCCGGCCTTCGCACCCGGGTGGCCGCTCAGCGAGCTCAGTGGGCCGGCGTGATGCGGCCCGCAGTGCGCTTGGGCAGGGTGACGCTCTAGACCTTCGGCCGTAGCCTCGAAGGGGTGTCCGATCCCATCGATCCCACCAGTCCCACCGCTCCGGGCGCCTGTGATCTCGCCGCCGATGTGCTGGTCGTGGGCGCCGGGCCGGCAGGTGCGGCGGCTGCGGTGTGGCTGCGCCGGGCAGGCCGTTCGGTCATCGTCATCGACAAGGCCTCGTTCCCGCGCGACAAGTGCTGCGGCGACGGGTTGACCACGCTTGCGCTGCGTGAGCTGGAGCCACTGGGTCTGCGGCCCGAGCACGTCCGCAACTGGCAGACGGTGACCGCCGCCTGGCTGCGTTCGCCATCGGGCCGCGAAGTGTGCTTGCCGATGCCGTCCGGCGGCATCTTCGCAGCGACGGCGCCCCGCCGAGAGCTCGATGCCGCGCTGGTTCGCCTCGCGCTCCAGGCCGGCGCCGACGTGCGTGAGGGCCACACGCTCACCGCGTTGCGCCAGTTCGACGATCACGTCGATGCCGAGGTCACCGGCCTGGGCACCGTGCGAGCTCGCTATGCCGTGGCGGCCGACGGCATGTGGTCGCCCACGCGCAAGCTGTTGGGCCTGGCCGAGTCCGGCTACTTGGGCGAGTGGCACGCCTTCCGGCAGTACGCGCACGGGGTCACCGGGCCTGCCGCCGATCGGCTGTACGTGTGGTTCGAGCCCGACTTCCTCCCCGGCTACGCGTGGAGCTTCCCGCTTCCCGACGGCCGGGTGAACCTCGGCTTCGGCGTGCTGCGCGACGGCTCACGCTCGGGCAAGTCCATGCAGGCCGACTGGGCCGGCCTCGTCGACCGCCCTCACATTCGTGCCGCGCTCGGGCCGAGCGTGCAGCTCGAGGATCGGGTCACGGCCTGGCCCATCCCTGCCGGCATCGACGCTGCCGTGCTGTCGGCGGGGCGGGTGTTGTTCGTGGGCGACGCGGCGCGCGCCAGCGACGTGATGACGGGCGAGGGAATCGGCCAGGCGGTGCTCACCGGTCGGCTGGCTGCCGAGGCACTGTCGGCCGGCGGCGCGCTCGCGCCCGCGACCGTTCGTGCCACCTATGAGCGATCCGTGCGCCATCACCTTCTCGCCGACCACCGCATGTCGACGGTGCTCAACGGTTGGCTCGCCAGGCCACTGTTGGCGCGCGGCGCCATCCGTGTGGTGGGGCTCACCGCGTGGACCCGACGCAACTTCGTGCGCTGGATGTTCGAGGACGAGCCACGCGCGATCGCCATCACCCCTCGCCGCTGGCACCGCGGCTTCTTTCGCCAGCCCCCTCCCTACCGCTGACCCCCACCATCCGAGTGCCAGGCCACCATCCGAGTGCCAGGCCACCATCCGAGTGCCAGGCCACCATCCGAGTGCCAGCGTGCACCCCGGAGGGACGCTGACACTCGGAGGTCGACGGACCAAGGGCTATGCCGCCACGCCGAGTAGCTCGCACCGAGTGCGGTACAGCTGGGCCAGCTCGTCGCAGATCGCATCGATGTCGATCAGGTCGAGCTCGGTGACGCGCTCGACCTGCCAACCCACCTGATGACATCGTCGGTCGCGGCGTTTGTCGCGACTGCTGCCGGGCAGGAAGAGATGATCGGGATGCACGTCGACTTCCACGCCCCACCGCACGGCTGGCACGGCCATGTCGAGCGTGATCCGAGACCCGCCGGGCAACAGCACCGGCTGCACCTGCGTGACCACCGGAACTCCCCTCCGACGAAGGCCCCCAGCGATGAGCACCTCCGGATGCGAGTCGGCCGGCCGGCCGGAGCGGGACAGCACGGTCGTCATGAATCGGAGCGAACCCGGTCGAGCCGGATGGGCCAGCGTGTTGCCGATCGCGGCAAGCGTGGTCATGGTGCACTTGCCGTCGTTCAGCAGTTGCTCGACAACTGACCGATGATCGACGTCGGTGAGGTCGGCCGCCAAGTCGAACGCCAGTCGAGCGCCGCTGGCGATTCGGATTCCGTCGCCGCGGACGACGACATGGCTCGCCGGGATCTTCGTGCTCTGCCGCAGATCGACGCCAGGAAACGGCCCCACGTGCGCGCCGTGGGGCACACAGTACGAGTCGTTGGCATCACGGGGCATCCGTCGTAGGCCCATCAACCGGCCGCCCGCAGGACCGGTGACGAATCCCCGGGGGTACGCCATCGACAGCGCGGCGCACCGAGCCTCCAGAGTGAGCGGAGTGGATGCCAAGTGCACCACGCGCTCGTACACCTGCTCGAGCACGCCTGCCTGCACGGCTGCATGGCGCTGCCGTCTGCTGAGACCGGCCGTTGTCAGAGCGGCATGGGTGGCCATTCCGTGGTGGGCACGAAAGTGGGCCAGGACTTCCAGCGAGAACATCTTCATCGCAACCTCGTCGGGTCGGTGGGACTCGTGGGGGAAGGCGCGTCGCACCATATCGACGGGCGTCCGCGTTCGGCTCGACTCGACGTGTCCGAGTGCCGGCGGACCGTCGGGGTGCACGCTCACACTCGGACGGTTGCGTGGCACCCGGATGGTCGGTCGGCACTCGGATCGGTTGCGGGGTGAGGGCGGGGGTACGGTTCGGGCATGGCCCTGCACACGCGTCTCACGGAACTGTTGGACATCGAGCACCCGGTGATGCTGGCCGGCATGGGGGGCGTCAGCTACCACCGGTTGGTGGCCGCGGTCAGTGAGGCCGGCGGCATCGGCACGTTGGGCGCGAGCACGATGAGCGACGACGAACTGCCCGCCGAGATGGCGAAGGTTCGCGCCGCCACCAGCAAGCCGTTCGGTGTCGACCTGCTCACGGCCATGCCGGGCCAGGTGGAGAAGGGCATCCGCAGCGTCATCGATGGTGGTGCCCGCATCTTCGTGGCGGGGCTGGGCGTACCGCGGGAAGCCATCGACCTGCTGCACTCGCACAACATCCTCGTCGGCAGCATGTGCGGCAAGGTGCGCCACGCTGTCAGCGCAGTGGCCAGCGGTGTCGACTTCGTCGTCGCGCAGGGCACGGAAGGCGGCGGCCACACCGGCACCGTCGCCACGCTGGCGTTGGTGCCGCAGGTGGTCGACGCGGTCGGCGGCAAGGTGCCGGTGGTGGCCGCCGGCGGCCTGTTCGATGGTCGCGGCCTGGCAGCGTCGCTGGCCCTCGGCGCCGATGGTGTCTGGATCGGCACCCGCTTCATCGCCACTCCCGAAGCGCGCGCCGTCGCCGGCTACAAGGACGCGCTGCTCGGCCTGGCCGAGGACGGCACGGTCATCAGCAAGTCCTACACCGGCAAGACGTGTCGCGTGGTGCGCACCGAATGGACGAACCACTTCGAAGAACATCCAGAGGAGCTGCAGCCGTTTCCGCAGCAGGCAGTCGCCAGCATGAAGGCGGGGGTGAACCACCTCGGCGGCGAGGACGGACTGGCGGTGGATTCCAGCCGCGAGTTCATGCCGTGCGGTCAAGGTGTCGGTGCAATCGACACGCTCGTGCCCGCAGGCGACATCGTGCGCAGCATGGTCGCCGAAGCCGAGCGGGTGATGGAGCAGATCGCCTCCACGCGGCGATGAGCGACCGCGACCGCCTCATCGCCGATCACGTCAGCGGGGTCTGGGCCGACGATGTGCTGCCCACGCTGCACGACTACATCCGCATCCCCTGCGTGTCGCAGGCCTTCGACCCGGACTGGAAGGTGCACGGCCACCAGGACGCAGCCACCGAACTGATCCGGGCCTGGTGCGCAGCGCGCGCCATTGCCGGGCTGACGGTGGAGGTGCACGAACTGCCCGGGCGCAGCCCGCTGATCGTGGCCGAGGTGCCGGCGTTCGCCGCCGCCGAGGCGTCGTGCCCAGCCGACGACACCGTGCTGCTCTACGGCCACTGCGACAAGCAACCGGAGATGACCGGCTGGCGTGACCACCTCGGGCCGTGGCTTCCGGTGCAGGAGGGCGATCGTCTCTACGGCCGCGGGGGCGCCGACGACGGCTACGCCGCCTTCGCATCGCTGCTCGCGATCGAGGCCGCGCAACTGGCCGGCACACCGCACTCGCGCCTGATCATCCTGATCGAGGCGAGCGAGGAGAGCGGCAGCCCCGACCTCCCTGCGTACCTGGAGGCCTTGGCGGGCCGCATCGGGTCGCCGACGCTCGTGCTGTGCCTGGACTCCGGATGCTTGGACCACGAGCGACTGTGGGTCACCACCTCGCTGCGCGGGCTGGTCGGCGGCGATCTGCGTGTCGACATCCTCACCGAAGGCGTCCACAGCGGCGAGGCCAGCGGCGTGGTGCCATCGTCGTTCCGCATCGCCCGCCTCCTGTTGGATCGGCTGGAGAACAGCACCACTGGCGAGCTGCTGCTGCCCGAGCTCCACGAGGAGATCCCTGCCGATCGCCGACAGCAGGCAGCCGACACGGCCGCCGAGTTCCCCATCGGCGGGCACTTCCCCTTCGTGCACGGCGCGCAGCCGATGGTGCACGACCCGGCGCAGCAGCTGCTGGCCCGCACCTGGCGGCCGTCGCTCAGCATCACCGGCGTGGATGGCATTCCACCGATCGACATCGCCGGCAACGTGCTGCGACCACACACCACGCTGCACCTCAGCGTCCGGCTGCCCCCGACCTGCGATGGCGAGGTCGCATTGGCAGCGATCGAGCGCTGCCTCACCACCGATCCTCCGTACGGAGCGACGGTGCAGTTCCTGCGCGGGCACAGCGGCCCGGGTTGGAACGCCCCAACGTTTGCACCGTGGCTGCAGGCCGCACTCGACGACGCCAGCATCATCGCGTTCGGAAAGCCGGCGCGTGCGTTCGGCGAAGGTGGCTCGATCCCCTTCATGGGCATGCTCGGCGAGATGTTCCCCGAAGCGCAGTTCGTGATCACCGGCGCACTGGGGCCAGGGGCAAACGCGCACGGGCCCAACGAGTTCCTGCACGTTCCCACCGCCCGCCGCCTCACCGAGTGCCTGGCGCACCTGCTGCACGCGCACGCCACGCGGTGAGGGGCTGCAACCTGTGATCACGCTGCTGCGCGCCAACCGAGACCTTCGGTGGTTGTTCATCGCGCAGGTCATCTCGTTCATGGGCGACTGGTTCTCGTTCGTCGCGGTCACCGGCATCGTGAAAGACGCCACCGGCAGCGAGTTCCTGGTGTCGCTCGCCTACGTGTCGTTCTCGCTGCCCTCGTTCCTTGCCTCGCCCATCGCAGGTGTCACCGTCGACCGGTTCGATCGACGACGGTTGCTGCTCATCGTCTCGCTGCTGCAGGCCGTCGCCGCACTCGGCCTGCTGACCTCCTCGGGCAGCACGGTGTGGCCGTTGTTCGTGTTCCAAGGCGTGATCAGCGCATTCGCCGCATTCGTCAAGCCTGCCATCGATGCCGGCGTCCCCAACCTGGCCCGCGACTCCACCGAACTACGAACGGCGAACGCACTGTTCGGCAGCACGTGGGGTGTGATGCTGGCGGTCGGGGCGGCCGTCGGTGGCGTGTTCAGCGAGGCCTTCGGGCGACGAACGGCGTTCGTCGCCAACGCCGTTTCGTTCGTGATCGCGATGTTGCTGATCGCCCTCGTTCGGCGGCCGATGCAAGAAGCTCACCACGCCGACCGGCCGGCGATGCGCCCCATCGCCGACATGGCTGAAGCAGTTCGATACGCGCGCCAGGACCACGTGGTGCTGGCGCTGATCGCCAGCAAGTCGACGTTCGCCATCGGCGCCGGCACGGTGAGCCAACTGCCCGTGCTGGCCACCTCCGTGTTCGGTTGGAACGACGGTGGAACCGGCATGCTGCTGGCGGCACGCGGGGTGGGCGCCGGCCTGGGCCCGTTGATCGCGTCGCGCTTCACACAGGGCAGCCTGTCGCGGGTGTTGCGCATCTGTGGTCTTGCAGGGGTGGTGTTCAGCGCGTGCTACCTGGTCGCCGCGTGGTCGCCGGTGATCTATCTGGCGGCGGTGGTGATCGCGATCGGGCACCTCGGTGGCGGCTCGCAATGGACGCTGAGCACCTACGGCCTGCAGCTGCGCACGCCCGACCACATCCGTGGGCGGGTGATGGCCGGCGACTTCGCCATCGTCACGCTGGTGATGAGCATCACCGGGCTCGGGGCGGGCGTGATGTCGGAGCTCGTGGGCGTTCGCTGGACCATCACCGCGTTCGCCAGCGCGGCGGCGGTCGCCGGCTTCGTCTACATCGCCGCCACGCGGCCGCTGGTGCAACAGCTGGCCACCGAAGAGGCGGCAGCAGATGCCACAACGTCCGTCTGAGGCTCAGCTCACCCGCACTGCGTCGGCCGCCTGCTTCGCGTGGTAGCTGCTCCGAGTGAGCGGGCTGGCCTCCACATGGCCGATGCCCAACGACTCACCGAACTGCTTCCATCGGGCGAACTCGTGCGGCTCCGCCCAGCGGGCCACCGGCAGGTGGTTGGAGGTCGGGCGCAGGTACTGCCCGATGGTGACGATGTCGATGCCGATGGCGGCGAGATCGTGCAGCAGACCGGCAACTTCCTCATCGGCTTCGCCGAGACCCAGCATGAAGCCGGTCTTGATGGTGAGGCCAGCTGCCTTGGCACGCGACAGCACTGCCAGGCTGCGGGCGTAGCCGGCGCTGGGGCGCACGGCGCGCTGCAACCTGGCAACGGTCTCGACGTTGTGGTTGAGCACATCCGGGCGACCTGGGCCTGCCGCCAGCAGCACCGCCAACGACGCTTCATCGCCCTTCGCATCGCTGACCAGGGCCTCGACGACCGTCTCCGGTCGGGCCCGGCGGATCGCTGCGACACAGGCGGCGACGTGTGCGAACCCGCCGTCGGAGAGGTCGTCGCGAGCGACCATCGTGAGCACCGCGTGAGCGAGGCCCATCTGTTGCACCGCCGCTGCCACGCGCGATGGTTCGTCGGCGGCAGGCGCCATCGGCTGCTGCGTGTCGACCAGGCAGAAGCCGCATGCCCGAGTGCACCGCTCACCGAGCACCATGAAGGTGGCGGTGCCGTCGGCCCAGCAGTCACTGAGGTTGGGGCAACCGGCCTCCTCGCAGACGGTGACGAGACCGTGTGTGCGCACCACCTTCTTCAGTGCCAGCACCTCGGCGCCCAGCGACACCTTCGGACGCAGCCAGTCGGGTTTGCGAGTGGCGATCGCGAGGCCACCGGTGACGCCCGCCTGTTGCAGCCGCGCTGTCGCTCGCGACGCCGGGATCGCGACTTCGACGCGATCGGCGGTGACGTGATCGGCAGTGACGTGATCGCTGCTGCGACGCACGGCGGCACCTGGCCCCGCGCCCCGAGAGAAGGGCGACAAGTCGTCGGGAATCGTCTTCCACGCAACGTCTTGTCGCTCGACCGAGCCGTTGCCCCACTGCCGGCCGGCGAGGCGGGCAACGATGCCGACGACCTGCGCGAGCTCGACGTGGATGCCTTCCTCGGCGAGCGATGTGACCGGCTTGTCGCCGATGCCGCAGGGCACGATGTACTCGCGCAGGTAGCGCATGTCGGGGTGCACGTTGAGCGCAAAACCGTGCATGGTGCGACCATGGGCCAACCGCACGCCGATGGCGCAGATCTTGCGCGGGTTGGGGCCACTGACGCCCACCCACACCCCGGGGTACTCGCTGAGGCAACCGACATCGGCGAGACCGAGCTCGTGCAGCGTTGCGACCACCAGTCGCTGCAGCGCGCACACGTGGTCGCCGGCACCCAGCGAGTTGGGCACGTTGACGATCGGGTAGCCGACGAGCTGGCCAGGCCCGTGATACGTGACATCGCCACCGCGCTTCACCGACACGAGCTCCGCGCCGACCGAAGCGGGATCGACCTTCACATTCGCGTGCAGATGGGCGCGCGGGCCGTGCGTGAACACGTGAGGGTGCTCGAGCAACAGCAGATGATCGTGCGACCCGTGCGCGAACATCGAATGTTGCAGCGCCAACGCCTCGCGATACGGCACTCGCCCCAGCCATCGGACGTGCACGGCACCGTCGTTCGGCACGTGGGGTTCAGAGCTCCTGTGCCCAGTCGCGGTGCTCGAGCAGTTGCTTCACCTTCACCAGGAAGCCGGCGGCATACGCGCCGTCGAACGCACGGTGATCCCAGCTCATCGCGAGGTTGCCAACCGGGTGGATGACGATCGCTTCACCACCATCGGGCAACTGCGCCACCACCGGCTTGCGCACGATGGCATCCGTGGAGAGGATTGCCACCTGCGGCTGGTTGATGATGGGCATCGTGAGCACGCTGCCCGCGGAACCGTTGTTGCTGATGGTGAAGGTGCCACCGCTGATCTCGTCGGGACTGAGCTTGCGAGTGCGCGCTCGGTTTGCAAGGTCGTTGATCTCGCGGGCGATGGCACGCAGGCGCTTGGAATCGGCCGAACGCACCACCGGCACCAACAGGCCTTGGAAGTCGAGGTCGACCGCGATGCCCACGTCGACGAAGTCGTGCACGATGAGCTCGTTCTCGCCGACACTGGCATTGAGATAGGGGAACTCGGCGAGGGCGTCGACGATGGCACGAGTGATGAACGGCAGGTACGTGAGGCTGAACCCCTCCGTGGCCTTCCACTCGCTCTTCACCTTGCCACGGGTGGCGTCGACGTTGGCGTAGTCGACCTCGACCACGCTGAACGCGTGCGGGCTGACGCCCTTGCTCATCACCATGTGGCTGCCGGTGAGCTTGCGGATCTTGCTGAGCGCGACCACCGTGTCGCGCTCGCCGGAGGCCACGACCGCCGCCGCGGCGACCGGTGCGGCGGCAGCTGCCGCCGGGGCCGCCGCCGGAGCCGCCACGACCGGAGCAGGAGCGGCCTCGACGACCGGGGCGGGGGCAGGAGCCACAGGAGCCGCCGCGACCACGTCGACCGGGGCAGCCGCCGCCGGAGCGAGGTGCTTGCGGTCGATGAAGTCGAGCACGTCGTCGCGCGTGATGCGGCCACCGGGGCCGGAACCGGTGACGTCGTCGGGGTTGATCTGATGCTCGGCGACCAGACGCCGGACCACTGGCGAGAGCAGCCGGTTGTCGCTGCCCAGCGCCTCGTCGTTGGCCCCCGGGGCAGTCGCGGCCTCGCCGGCTGCCGGCTCCTCGACGACCGGCACCGGAGCAGCGGCCACAGCAACCGGCGGCGCAACTGCCGGCGCCGGCGCAGCGACCGCGGCCTCGACCACGGGCGTTTCGACCGCGGCCTCGACCACAGGAGGCTCGACCGCGGCCTCGACCACAGGCGGCGCGACAGCGGCGGCCTCGGCGGCACCGACGACGGCGATGACCGCGCCGACCGGCACCGTGTCGCCTTCGGCCGCGCGGATCTCCAGCACCACGCCGGCCACCGGCGATGGCACTTCGGTGTCGACCTTGTCGGTGCTGACCTCGAACAACGCCTCATCGGCAGCGATCGAGTCGCCCACCTTCTTGAACCAGCGCGTGATCGTGCCTTCGGTGACGGTCTCGCCCAACTGCGGGAGGGTGACGTCGGCCATGGTGGGATGCTCCTCTAGTACAGACTTCGGGTGGTGCAGAATCGGTGGTGCGGACGGATCAGGCGTTCAGGCTGCGGCCCGTGAGCGAGAGAACGGTTTCGCCGAAAAGCTCGGTGAGGCTCGGGTGCGGCTGGATGTACTCGGCCACCTCGGCAACGGTGGCTTCCCAGTTGACGGCAAGGTAGCCGCCACTGAGCTGCTCGGTGACCCACGGGCCCACCATGTGCACGCCCAGGATCTGGCCGGCGGAACCATCGGCGTTCTTCTTGGCGATCACCTTCACCAGGCCGTCGAGCTCGCCGAGGATCTGGGCCCGGCTGTTGGCGCGGAACTGGTGCTTGGCAACCACGACGTCGAAGCCGGCCTCGCGGGCGGCTTCCTCGCTGGGGCCGGAGAAGGCCACCTCGGGGTGGCAGTAGATGGCCCAGGGCACCCGGTCGTAACGGATGGGGCTGGGGCTCTCGCCGAGGATGTGCTTGGTGACCAGGATGGCCTCGGCGTAGCCGACGTGAGCGAGTGCCGGAGTGTTGATGAGGTCGCCGACGGCGTACACGCCAGGCTCGGCGGTGCGGCAGTACTGATCGACCTCCACGAAACCACGATCGGAGACGACGACGGCCGTGCCGTGCAGGCCCAACTGGTCGGCGAACGGGCGGCGCCCGATGCTGACGACCACCGCGTCGACTTCCAGGTTCTGGGCATCGCTGTCGGCCGCGCCGAAGTGCACGGTGGTGCCGCCGTAGCCGTTGGGCGTGTGGCCGAGCACCTTCACCCCGGTCTTGATGTCGATGTTCTTCTTCTTGAAGCTGCGTACGACCACGTTGGCGACGTCGGTATCGAGCCCGGGGAGGATCTTGGGGAGGCCTTCCAGGATGGTGACCTGCGCACCGAGATCGGCGAACGTGCTGGCGAACTCGCAGCCGATGGCGCCGCCGCCGATGACGGCGACGCGTGCGGGCAACGACGACAGCATCAGCACCTCGTCGCTGGTCATCACCGGGCCGTGTTGCCCGGGCGGCGCCGGCTCGAAGCCAGGGATGGTGCGCGGCACGCTGCCCGACGCGAGGATGACGTTGGTGCCCACGACGGTGCTGCTGCTGCCGTCGGGGTGCTGCACCGTGACGGTGCGGTCGGCACCCAGGGTGCCGAGGCCGTCGAGCACGGTGATCTTCTTCGACTTCATGAACGCGCCCAAGCTCTTCACGATGCCGTCGACGATCTTCTGCTTGCGGACCTGCGCCACCGCGAAGTTCACCACCGGTGCACTGCTCTCGATGCCGAACTCGGCGGCGTGCTGCACATGCCGATTGACCGCTGCCGACTCGAGGAACGCCTTGGCAGGGATGCAACCACGGTTGAGGCAGGTGCCGCCGAGGGCGCCCTTCTCGACGACGGCCACGGACAGGCCGGCCGAAGTGGCGTACAGAGCAGCCCCGTAGCCGCCAGGGCCGCCGCCAATCACCACGAGGTCGAACTGCTGCTGGTCCATCTGTGTCGTCGCTCCGCTCTGGGTGGAATGGTCTGGGTGGAATGGTCTGGTGGGAAGGGCCGGTGTCGTGCGCAACGGTACCGGGTCGGCGTATGCCTCGCCGCGGGTGGTGGTGATTACACCAGTTTCCAGCGCACCCGGTCGTCGGCGCGCTGCAGGAGCAGCAGGCGATCGTCGGTCGGGAAACCGGTGTTGGGGAACGTCAGCGTGCACTCGACGGGGGCGACGGTGAACCCGGTGCAGGAGCCGGGGTTGACGACCGACGACGGCTTGACTGCAAGATCGACACCGACCAGTGTGAACCCTTCGAGGCCGTCAGGGTCGTCGACACCGGCGAGGGTGACCGTGACCACGAACGCATCGCCGGCGTCGGTTGCCTTGGTGACCGTGACGATGGCGTCGCCCGCCATGCCCGTGCCACCCACCTCCAGCGAGGGCGTCGGCGGCTCCTGGTTGGCGAGACGCCACAGTTGGATGCCACCCGCGAGCAGGATCGCAAGCCCGCACGACACGGCGAGCAGGAGCAGAGTGCGGGTGCGCATGCGGATTCGAGGCTACGGGTTAACCTCCACCGCCATGCGCAGAACTGTGATGGTCCTCGTCGTCGCGGGCGCGCTGTTGGCCGGCTGCGGCGACGACATGGGTTCGTCCGGTTCGGCGGCGACAGACGCTCTCGACGCCGCAACCGCTGCGCCGACCTCCACCACCACGCCCTCCACCGCCACGCTCTCCACCACCACGCCCTCCACGACCGGGGCACCCGGCACGGCGACACCGCAACCCGGCGACACGGCCCAACCGGCTAGCGAGGTACCCGAGGCCCTGCAGTTCGCCGCCCCACTGGTGGGCGGCGGCTCACTCGACTTCTCCCAATACGCCGGCACCACCGTGGCGCTGTGGTTCTGGGCGCCCACTTGAAGTGTGTGCAACAAGGAAGCCCCCTCGGTCGAGGAGGCCACCAAGCGCTGGGCCGGGCAGGTCGAGTTCGTCGGCATCGCCTGGTTCGGTGACGACGATTCGTTCGAGGGTTTCATCGACAAGCACGGCCTGACCTTCCCGCAGGTCAACGACGACCCGGGCGAGGTGTACGCACGCTTCGGGGTCGCCGCACAACCCGCGCTGGCGATCATCTCACCGTCGGGTGAGGTGCAACAGATCTTCGGCGCGGTCGACGAGGCCACGCTCGACGGCATCCTCGCGCGCGCGGTCGGGTGACGCCGGTCGCACTGCGCTGCGACGCGTGAGCAGCCGTGTCACGACCCTCGGTGAGCGGCGGGCGGGCGCGCCAGGGCGATGCGTCGCAGCGGCGGCAACGTGGGCGGTGGTTGCTTGCGCGGTGGCAGGTCGGCGAGGAGGTGCGCGGTGATGTGAGCGATCTCGGCGACAGCCGCCTCGAAGGCGGCCTCGGTGGCGGGCGAGGTCTTCTGCACACCGCTGATCTTGCGCACGTACTGGCGAGCGGCGGCCTCGATCTCCACCGGCGTCGCCACCGGCTGCAAGCCTCGGAGCGTGGTGATGTTGCGGCACATGGGCCCAGCGTACGGTGCGTCGGCCCGCCGCCGATCACATCCACGTCCGGGCCTCGCCTCGGTCTAGGTTGCCGACATGCTCGACGAAGCCCGCAGCAGTGCCGCGCTGTTCGACGTGATCGTCATCGTCGACTGGAGCGCACAGAGCAGTGCAAAGCGAGGGGCCGACAGCATCTGGTCGTACGAGCTCGACGCCGCGCTGCCGGCACACGGCGACCCGATCAACCATCCAACCCGCGCCGAGGCCCGCGAGCACCTCGTCAGCCGGCTGCAGCGACATGCGACGCGAACCGTCCTGCTCGGTTTCGACTTCCCGCTGGGCTACCCAGCCGGCTTCGCCGCAGCTGCGGGTCTGCTCGCCGGGCACCTCCCACCATGGGCAGCGACGTGGCAGCACCTGGCCTCCACCATCGCCGACGACGCCCACAACCGCAACACCCGCTGGGCCGTCGCAGCCAGCCTCAACGAACGCCTCGGCCACCACCGCTTCTGGGGTTCACCCCCGGCGTACGCCGGCCGTCACCTGCCGATGCACAAGCCGCTGCCGGCGCACCCCGACCGAGCCATCGAGCAGCGCCTACGCGCGCACGGCCTGCGCCCGTTCTCCACGTGGCAACTGCTCGGTGCAGGGAGCGTCGGCAGCCAAGCCCTCACCGGCATCCCGGTCGCGCATCATCTGCGGCATCACCCGGCGTTGAGTCATCGGACGCGTGTCTGGCCGTTCGAGACCGGTCTCACCGCTCATCCGACCGGCGGCCCCGGCTCGGCGAACGGGGCGATCGTGATCGCCGAGATCTGGCCCAGCGCGATCGACTTCGGCCACGTCGCGCACGACGTGAAGGATGCACGGCAGGTGATGGCGTTGGCCGATCACCTCGGCCACCTCGATCACGCCGGAGCGCTGGCAGCGCGGTTCCGGCCCCGGTTGAACCCGGCAACCGCGCTGCACGTCGTCGGCGAAGAGGGGTGGGTTCTTCCCCTTCGCTGACGACACCGACCACGTGGTTGGGCACGCGTCCCGGGTCGGGCAACGTGGGTCGTCAGGCGATCCGCTGGATCAGCGAGTTGGCGCCCGAGCCCTCGATGAACAGCGAGCCGGCTTCGACGCCCAGCGCCTGGTACTCGGCGCTGCTCATCTGCAACTGCTGCAGGGCGTCCAGCTCGGCCATCGAGTCGGCGCCGGTCAGCCACACCACCGAGCCGTAGGCGCCGTAGACCTCCATCGCGAATGCCGACTCGAGACCCGACAGCTGCGAGACGAGCTGCTGCGCCCGCACTCCGAACTCGACCGCCTCGCCCACCTTTCCGGCGGAGGCCGTGGCAGCCAGGATCCCGTAGAACCGCTTCGGCCCGGTGAAGGTGGTCGACACGACCGACGACAACCGGTCGTTGGCCGCGCTCTCGAACAGGTCGCCGTGCGAGTCGACCCACGCCAGGTACTCGGCGTTGCCGAGCAACTTCTCCGTCGCCTCCTGCAGCTGTGCCTGCGACTCGACCAGGCTGCTCCACGCAATGGTGTTGACCGGGGTCCCGAACACGGAACCGAAGACGCTCACCTCGATGCCGCCGATCTTGGTGGCCATCGCCGCAACCTCCACAGCGGCTGCAGTGGCCTCCATCAGCTGCGAGCGATTGGCCGAGATGGACCGATTGAAGATGTACATGACTGTCCCCTTTGTGTCGTGTGTTGTGTCGTGTGTTGTGTCGTGTGTTGTGTCGTTCGAGAGGCGAATCAGGGTTCGCTAGTGTCCCCCTCCGTTGGCCTCCCCTCAGCGGCCAACAGCCGCACGATGCGCCATCGCACGCCCGCCGTCTGTGATGCACATCACACAGCGGCGCCGAGTGTCCGGCGCCGAAGGAGAGGGGGTGCAGAGTGCCCATCACGACGCCGACGGCCGTTGCCGCCCTGCTCGCCGACCACGGCACCCGTCGAGCACTCGACACCGGAGATGTGCTGTTTCGCGAGGCCGACGCGTCGACGCGTGTGTACGCCTGCATCAGCGGCAGGATCCGCCTGGTCGTGGCCGCTGCGGGTGGTCGTGAGCTCGTCATCGCCGTGTGCGGCCCGGGCGACGTGTTCGGCGATGTCACCGCGCTCGACCATGCAGGCCGCAGCGCCACTGCCGTGGCGATGGAGCCATCCGCAGTGTGGGAGCTCTCCGGCGATGCCTACCTCGACGCCATCGTCACCGAGCCGGCACTCGCACTTGCCGCACTGCGCAGCTTGGCTCGCCAGCTGCGCCGAGCGAACGCCCGCATCTGCGCCGGCGAGACGGAACCGGTCGCCACCCGCACCGCACGCATGCTGCACGAACTGGCCGAGCCCGGCAGCGTCGCCGGTGAGCCGACGTGGGTCGTCTCGATCACGCAGACCGAGCTCGCCGACTGGTTGGGCACGACGCGCGAATCCACGGCTCGTGCGCTCGCGATGCTGCGCGCCGCGGGCATCATCACCACCGGCAGGTCCCGGCTCTTGGTACACGACCGCGACGCGCTCGCCGTGCTGGCTCGGCCGACCTGAACCGAGACGGCTCGCGTCGTCGAGGCCGACGCTGCGCGATGGCTGAGTAGCATCTCTCACATGGGCCTTCGCGACCTCGCCAAACGACTCCGCACCTCGGTCGACGAGCTCGACGACCGGCGCCTGCAGGATCGCTTCTCCGGGCTCGGGCTCACCTGCATCGGCGAGATGACCGCACGCACCCCTGTGCGCGTGGGCGGCGAGATCACCCGCATGCGGGTCGCGCCCCGCTCGGGCGTGCAGGCCTTCGAAGTCACCATCGACGACGGCACGGGCACCGCCGTTGCCGTGTTCACCGGGCGGCGCCACCTCGCCGGTGTCGAGCACAACCGCGCGGTCGTGCTCGAAGGGGTCGCACGCGCCGAGCGGGGCCGGCTGATGATGCTGAACCCGGCCTACACGCTGCTGCCGCACTGACGGCACCGACCTGCAGCGGAGGCACCGACCTGCAGCGGAGGCACCGACCTGCAGCGGAGGCACCGACCTGCAGTGGCTACGCGATGAGGATCGCTCGCACCGCGTCTTCGCTGTCGCCGGTGGCGAGCACCAGCACCTCGTCACCCACGCGCAGGATGGTGTCGCCGCGAGGCACCACCAGCTTCTCGTCGCGTAGAACCGCCACGACCGTGCTGTCGCGCGGCAGACCGATCTCCGCGATCTCCTTGCCGGCCGCCGGCGAGTCGGCGGCCAGCGTCACCTCGGACAGCTTGGCCTTGCCGCCTTCGAACGACAGCAGCCGCACGAACGAGCCGACGGAGACCGCCTCCTGCACGAGGCCGGTGATGAGATGTGGCGTGCTGACCGAGACATCGATGCCCCAGGTCTCGTTGAACATCCACTCGTTCTTCGGGTTGTTGACGCGAGCGACCACGCGCGGCACTGCGAACTCCTGCTTCGCGAGCAGGGAGATGACGAGGTTGTCCTCGTCGTCGCCCGTGACCGACGCGACCACGTCTGCCCGCTCGAGCCCGGCCGCCTTCAGCGTGGCGAAGTCGCAGCCGTCGCCTTTCAACCAGGTGACACCTTCGATCGTGCCTTCGTACTGCGACACGACCCTGGCCTCGCTCTCGACGATGACCACCTGGTGGCCACCCCCGACGAGCTGCTCGGCAATGAACCGGCCGACGCTTCCGCCACCGGCGATGACGACGTTCATGGTGTGCTCCGCGTTCATCAGTGCTGGCCGTGGCCGGCAGGCGGGTTGAGGGTGAGTTGAGCGAGGTGGGTCATCGCATCGTGAGCAACGGCGAGGTACACCACGTCGCCGTCTTGCACCACCAGGTCGGCGGTGGGCAGCATCGCCGACCCCAGGCGGCTGACCGCAACCACGCGCACACCGGCGCTCTCGGCCTCGAGCACCCGGGTACCGGCCCAGCTGCTGCTGAACGAGCGCTCGACCAACGAGACCTTGGCCGATGGGTCGACCCACTCGACCGCCAGCGCATCGGGCAGCAACCGACGCAGCACGCGCTCGGTGGTCCACATCGCGGGCGCCACGGTGGCGATGCCCAAGCGCTGGTACACCGCCGCCCGCTGCGGGTCGTAGATGCGAGCGACCACGCGCTCGATGCCGAAGGTCTCGCGAGCGACGCGTGCCACGAGGATGTTGGAGTTGTCGCCGTTGGTGACGGCGGCCAGCGCCTCGGCCCGCTCGATGCCGGCCTTCACCAGCAGATCGCGGTCGAACCCGATGCCGATCAACTGCTGCCCCGTGAAGTCGCCGCCAAGCCGCTCGAACGCGGCGGGCTTGCGGTCGATGATGGCAACGGTGTGCCCCTCACCGATGAGATTGTGCGCAAGCGACGAACCGACCCGCCCGCACCCGACGATCACAACATGCACGACTGTTCCTCCTCGCCGCCCGCGGCCCACAGG
>ERZ1026796.719-NODE-719-length-24696-cov-2.852294_pt1 | contig 24696 bp, 25 predicted proteins | sample MGYA00520874_ERZ1026796 | MGnify/ENA primary metagenome ERZ1026796 (study PRJEB33270, sample SAMEA104284474) | anaerobic digester metagenome | biome: Anaerobic digester microbiome; feature: mesophilic sludge digester; material: Anaerobic digester biomass | place...
GTGCGGGTGGTGCCGGATTAGCGCATCCATGGCCGCATGGTTCGAGACGCGCGGCGTTGCCGCGCTCCTCACCATGAGGGTTTTGGGCACCTCATCGTGAGGGCTGAACGACCTCATCCTGAGGAGCATCGCGAAGCGATGCGTCTCGAAGGATGGATGCAAGCTCCGCACTCGCGGCCATCCTTCGAGACGCGCGCAAGAGCGCGCTCCTCAGGATGAGGTCGGAGAAAAACAAGCGAGAGACCAATCCCGTGAAAGACAATGACAATCTGACGATCGAACGGCCGAACTTCGTCACCCATCTCGAATGCGCGATGGAAGGCGATCACTATCCGGCCGACCAGGTCCACAACCTCTCCAAGGCCGGCAAGCCGCTGCTGGTCCGTTACGACCTCGCCGGCGTGAAGAAGGCGTTGACGAAAGACGCGCTGGCGCAGCGGCCGGCCGATCTGTGGCGCTACCGCGAGATGCTGCCGGTGCGAAAAGTGGCCGACATCGTCAGCCTCGGCGAAGTCACCACGCCGCTGATCCGGCTGCCGAAACTGGCGAAGAAAATCGGCGGCGGCGAAATCATCGTCCTGCGTCACGATGGGGATGCCGAGGGCCAAGGCGGTCGCCGCGATCCACGAGTCGTTGGCCGGGATCTTGCGCTGCAACGACACGCGTAACGCGCACCATGCCTGCACGACGAGAGCGACGTCGACGGGAACCACCCGAGCCTTCATCGCATCGGCCAGCATCGCCGCTCGTTGCTCGGCCACCTCGGCCGACTTCGCCAACCGCACCCCGAGCGTCAGTTCCGCGATCGTGACCACCGAGACGATCGGGGCCCACTGTGCCAACTCGCCCACACCGCGACCCTCGCGATCGATGAAGACCGACGTGTCGAACACTGCTGGCGCGGCGGTGACCGGCGCTACTTGCTCCACGGGTCTACCATGTCATCGGTCGACTCGTCGCCCATGGCATCGGCCAGGTCGTCGGCCAGCGCCGCGTCGGCCGAGTGCGCCAGCACGTCGCAGGCGATGGACCAAGGGGTGCCGGACGTGATTCCCAACAACGAATCGATCCGCCGCTGATCCTGCAGGTTGCGTAGCGCAACCGTGTCGGCGGCGCGATGCCGGATCGCTTGGCGGGCCGCTTCCGAACGAGACACTCCTGCGAGTGCGGCCAGTTCGTCGAGCGCGGCAAGATCTGCATCATCCAAACGAATCGCCAGCTGAGTTGTCATGCACCAATACTCGCGACGCATGACGACCCGTCAAGGCCTGCCACACGGATCAGCGGACGAGGAGGATGTCGATGTAGCGCTGACCGTGGAAGATGGCCAATACGGTGCCCAGGGCCAGGAACGGGCCGAACGGCACGGCGGTCTTCAGGTCGCCGCGCTTGGCAAGCACCAGGCCGACGCCCACCACCGCGCCGCACGCGAACCCGAAGAACAGCCCCACCGGCACCAGGCCAGGGTTGAGCCAGCCCAGGTAGGCACCCAGCAGCGGTGAGAGGCGCACGTCGCCATCGCCCATGCCGCCGCGGCTGGCCACGTAGATCAGGCTCATGATGCCCACGGCGATGCCCGCGCCGAGCACCATCATCCAGATCCGCTCGGGGGTGCGCTCCACCAGCGCCGCCACCACCAGCAGTGGCAGGCCGAGGGCGGCGGTGCAGTAGGTGATCTCTCGCGGCAGGCGTTTGGTGCGCAGATCGATCCAGCTCAGCGCCAGCAGACCGGCGAACAGCACGCAGAAGGCAGGGGTGGCCCACGACAGACCGAAATGCCACGCAGCGAGGCCGAACAGCAGGCTCGTTGACAACTCAAGCACGAGCGGTTCGATGCCGATACTGGTATGACACTGACGGCACCTGCCGCGCAGCGCCACCCAACTGAGCACAGGTACCAGATCGAGGGGGCCGAGGCGCAAGCCGCAGTTCCCGCACGCCGATCCGGGCTGGACGACCGAAGCCCCACGTGGGACGCGGTCGACCACCACGGTGAGGAACGAACCAATGAGAAGCCCGAACAGGGCAGAGATAGCGATCGTCATACAGCAAGGCCCGACTCGGAACACGAGCGGACGCACCGGAGGCTAGCCCCATGTTCAATCCAGATCCGCTGTTGGTCACGCTGCTGCAGGCGACCGTGGCCGCCGGGGCCTCCGACCTCCACATCACCGTCGGCCGGCCCGCGACAGCTCGCCGCGACGGCGTGCTGGTGCCGTTCGAAGGCGTGCAGCTGCTGGCACCCGGCGACACCGAGCGAATGGTGATGTCGCTGCTCAACGAGCATCAGATGGCCGAGTTGGACGAGAACTCGCAGGTCGACTTCTCGTTCGGTCTGGAATCGATCGGTCGCTTCCGTGCCAACGCCTTCAAGCAGCGTTCCAGCTACGCACTTGCTCTGCGCGTCATCCCCTTCCGCGTGCGCTCGTTGGAGGAGCTGGGCACCCCCTGGGCGGCCACCGAGCTGCTCAACCGCCCGTACGGGCTGGTGCTGGTGGTGGGCCCCACCGGCTCGGGCAAGAGCACCACTCTGGCGGCCATGATCGACCGCATCAACGAGACCAAGCCGGTGCACATCCTCACCATCGAGGACCCCATCGAATACATGCACAACCACAAGGTCGCGATGGTGAACCAGCGCGAAGTGGGCACCGACGTCACCGGCTTCACCGAGGGTCTGCGCAGCGCATTGCGCGAAGACCCCGACGTGATCCTGCTCGGTGAAATGCGCGACCTCGACTCCATCTCGATCACGCTCACGCTGGCCGAGACCGGCCACCTGGTGTTCGCCACGCTGCACACCAACGACGCCTCGCAGGCGCTCGACCGCATCGTCGACGTGTTCCCCGCCGAGCGCCGCGACCAGATCCAGATCATGCTCGCCGGAACGCTGCAGGGCGTGATCAGCCAACGCCTGCTGCCCGCCGAGGGTGGCGGGCGCGTGGCGGCCTACGAGGTGCTGATGGCCAACGAAGCCGTGAAGAACCTGCTGCGCGAAGGCAAGACCCGCCAGCTGCGCAACACGATGATCAGTGGCCAGCAGGACGGCATGCAGACGATGGAGATGGACCTCGCCCGGTTGGTGTCGAGCGGCATCCTCAGCTTCGACACGGCGGCCGAGGTGAGCCAGTACCCGAAGGAGATCCTGGCCCAGGCCGCCACTTTCCGCTCGCAACAGCAGGCGCAGGCAACGCTGGAGGCCGGCCAGGCCGCCACCACCGGCGCCGGCACCTACATCAACGCCTGATCGGACGCGTGACGACATGGCCGCTTCGAAACTGCCCTACAAGATGCTCGGTGGCATCGTGCCCTGCCCGGGAGGTTGGCTGATCGTGCCCGCCCGCCTGGCAGGCGTGACGATGGTGGCCGAAGACCCGGAAGTGGTGAAGACCCTGATCGACGTGGTGGAGTACAAGCCACGCTTCGATGCCGCGGCCATCTACGCGCCTCTCGGGCTCAACGACGAGCCCGCCGGCCCGTACCGCGCCTGCGACCAGGATGCACGCGACCTCATCGGCTGGCCGCGCAACCTGGCGGTGAAGCCGACGCCGTCACGTGCCGCCTTGCGGGCACCTACTCGAGCCGAAGCGCTGGAGCTGGAGCCGTGGCTCACCCGCGCCGACTTCCGTCGCTTCAAGTGGCTCCGCGAGGCCGAGCAGCTGTTCGCGCCGTTTCACCAGCGCATCTTCTTCGCCGCTCACCCCGACCTCACCTTCACGCACCTCAACAACGAACGGCAGCTGCTGTCGTCGCCGTACCAGCAGGACGGTGTGCTCGAGCGCATGGCGTTGATCCGCGACAAGCTGCCCGGCGTGGAGGAGATCGTCACCCGCACGCCGCCGCCCGGCGCCGCCCAGGTGCACATGCTGCAAGCCACCGGCCTGTTGTGGACCGCTCGGCGCGCAGCCGGCAGAGCGATGAACCGCCTGCCCGCCGAACCCACCTGGGACACGTCGGGCATGCGCATGGAGCTCGTCCGCTGACAACGAGTGCTCCGACCGCCCAGGTCGGAGGTGCGCAGCGTCACCGCCGTCGTCCGCGGGCGGGTCACGTGGGGTACTCGCCCGAAGCGAACGACAACTGCGGTACCGGGGGGTGCCAACAGTGGTTTCCGCGCCACGAGCGGAAACCACCCCCGGCTGCTGACGGCCGGGGCCACGACCCACACCGCCACGACCCACACCGCCACGACCCGACACGGGGTCAGGTGGCGACGTACTCGGACTTGACGACCCACGAGTTGATCGCGTAGCCGCCGGTCTCGTTCACCTGCACCAGTGCCGTGGCGACCAACCTGGGCGAGCCGGACACAGTTCTGGTGACGATCTTGAACGTCTTCTGCACGACCGGGTTGAGCAGGCCGAGCTGCAGGAAGTCGGGCACCACGGCGGACACTGCCATCTGTGCGGCCAGGATGCCGCCGCCGAACGCGATGCGCTTGTTCACGTTCGCGCCATCGGCCACCACCAGGCTGAGCATGCCCTGCGGGATCGACACGTAGCCGGGGATCTCCACGTTCACCGAGGCGGTGCTGCCCAGGTTGATGTCAATGATCGGGCAACCCGGCACCGAAGCAGAGCCGGCGCAGGATACCGGGGGCAGCCAGGTGGAGACGAGATTCGACGCCTTGTACAGGTACGTGTACGCATCGACCGGCGGTTCGCCGAGGGCCGAAGGTGGCCGGAACAACTGCGACGCAGGCACGTGCAAGTCGATCTTACCTTCGAGGTCGGCATCGAGATCGATGTTGAGGTCGACTGTGGCGGTGCCGGCGAGGACGCCGTTCACCGACATGATCGACACCTCGTTCATCACGGCCTCGGGGTCGGTGTTGGCCACGAGCCGGCGGTTGAAGACCAGGTTCACACCGGCGCCCGTGCTGGGAGTGGCCGTGTCGATCACGAGGCGGCCGTTCTGGCCGAACACCCAGGTGCCGCCCACGCCGTTGCTGTACGCGTCGAACGGCACGTTGATTGCATCGGCGACAGCAACCGCGTCACTCTCCACGCAGCCAGGGGCCGAGCCGGCGCCGACCACCACATTGGCGTCGCCGCTGATCCGCACGGTCTTCTCGAAGTAGTAGACACCCGATGCGAAGTACACCGGTGTCGAACCGGTGATGACCACGTCGTCCACGTAGCGCCCAGGAAAGAACACTCGGCACGGGCCCTCGATCATGTCGTAGCCACCAGCGTAGGCAAACGCGTTGGCCACCGCTGGCAGCAAAGGAGTGAACACCTTCTCGTCGACGTATTCCGTAGAGGTATCTGCGAGCCATCGCAGCGGATCGACGTTGCCGTTGTTTGGATACGGCTTGCCACACGGCACCTTGTCCGCACCGCCGACGGGCACCATGCTGGTGCACCACGCTGGCGAAATGGTGCCGTTGAGCAGTGGCGACTCCTCCGGCGTCGCCACGTACGGCGCTGGGATCACTGCGTTCGAGCCCACCTGGGTGGTGGTGAGCGCGAAACGGAAGTCTTCGGGGACCTCCACCCGCTGCTGGCTCCCGATCGTGGTGCACTCGGATTCGATGTTGAGGCCTGGCGGCACCGCCAACTGCACAGCGGTGTTGCCCCCCGACTCGACACATGCCTGGTACAGCTTCAGCGGGTCGAAGAACGTCGCCCGCAGACCACCTTCTACCACTTCTATGCGCGCGAGCTTGGTGCTCGACGACTTGTTCGCGCGCAGCACGCTCATCGTGTAGTTCATCATCGGCAGCACCATGAGCGTGCCCACCACCATTACGACAAGCGCAAGGATCATCGAGCTGCCCTCGTCGCGGTGCCCAACCTGGTGCGGTTCGCGACTGCAATTCACTCCACGGCTCATGTCAGGAACGTCACTTGCTGGGTGCACGACACTGCCTTGTTCGCCAGCACCGTGAGCGTGATCGATGTCCATGGAGCGTGACCCGCCACAATCTCTGTCGTGAACGGGTACGCCGCACCACCCGACTTGCATGTCCACCCACCCGGTACGTAGCGACGAAGGTCTGTGAACTCCTGCGGGGTGATGGTGACGGTTTGCGCAGCGCCACCTGGTGTGGCGATGTCGAAGGTGCCACTGCGGAACGCGGCCGACGTCTTCACCGTCTCGTCAGTGGTCATGTTCTGATAGGTGAACGGGTCGATGGCGTTGGTAGCGCCCACCTTTGTCTGCAACGTCACCGTGCCACCGCACTGATCGAGCGCCACCGATGCCAGCGCCGAGGAGAAGTTGGTGTAGTTGGGCAGCACGAACAGGTCGACATCGCCGACGTTCTCGTACGGCCCACCGCGAGGCGTCGCCTCCACGTAGCCACCCGCGACACCTGTGGTGTTGCCCACGATCAGGTTGCCGATGGTGGCGTAGTCGCGGATGTCGAGCACCTCCTTGGGGAGGTAGGTGGCTCGCCACCCGTCGGTGGAGTCGTTGGTGGTGTTGCTGGCGGTGTACTCCAGCGCGGTCACCGTTGCCCACGAGGTGTTGCCGCCACTCACGCTGGTGCGGAAGCCGTCGCCAATGCCGCTGTCGACGTTGCCGGCGGTGTAGGCATCAAACGTCGTGGGGCTCCACACGGTGGCGAGGTCCCAACCGTCAGAGGTGCCGGTGTTGGTGTTGCTCAGGTTGTACTCGGCCTGGGTGACGATCGTCCAGTTGCTGCTCAACCCTCCGCTCACCGCAGTGCGGAGGCCGTCGCCGGTGCCCGACGACGTGTTGCTGGCCGCATACTGGGCAGCAGTGATGGTCTGCCAGCTGCCGGGGCTGCCGCTCTTGGTGAAGCGCCAGTTGTCGGTGCTGTCGGGGGTGGTGTTGTTGGCCAGGTAGGCGGCGCGAGCCTGCGACGAGGTGGCGCTGTAGCCGCTGGCCGCACTGACCCAGCTGGAGCCCGACTTGCGCTGGTAGGTCATGTTCGAACCGCTGATCTGGAAGATCACGTTGTTGTTGCGCCGGTAGCCAGGTGCACCCACTTCGTACACCACGCCGTTGCCGACCTCGTAGAGGTAGGCCTCGCCGCGCACGATCCACTCCGACTCAGCCAGTTCGTCGGGGCTCACGTAGACGCCGATGATCTTGATCGAGCCTCGATCGCGCACGATCCGCTCGGCGCGGTTCCACGAGATCTGCCGGAACGACCCCGAGTCGTCGTCGAGGCCGTCGTCGAGCGGGTCTTCCACTGCGGCCGCGGACGCTGACGTGTAGTCGAGGCGCGACTTGGTGGGCACACCGTCGGTGAAGAAGATCATCGTGCCCGGAAGTTGCGCCTGGAGGGTGCCATCGGAGTTGCGCAGCATGCGGAACAAGGCGTCTTCCCAGTTGGTCCATCCGCCTCGCTGGATGCCGCTGCTCGTGACCAACGGGTCACCGACCAAGCCCTTCAGAGTGGCCACATCAGTGTCATCGAGCATGTCGAAGTACTTGCCCCACACGCCTGCAGTTGTCCCGAGCGTTGCAGCGTCGTCGCCGAAGGTGACGACCTGCAGCTTGATCGGGGTGCCGGCGAAGGTGTCGATGAACGAACGGATGCCGCCCTTGATCGAGTTGAGCTCGCTCTGGCTGATGGAGCCGGAGTGGTCGACCACCATGCCAAAGTTGCCACCGCAGCGAGAGCGGGCTGCGGTGAAGTTGGGCGTGCCTTGGAGATCGTCCGTCGAGAGGCCGGTCTCGCGGTTGGTGCCGCCGGCACTGAGGCTGATCTGCTTCTGGCCACCACCCTCACCGGCCACGTCGCCGCCACCGTTGATGGTGACCACCAGTCGCTGTGCACCCTTGTTGCGGTAGCCAGGGTCGGGCGGCGCCACTTCGTCGCCCACGCCACTGACATCCTCGGCGAACAGCGCGTCGGTGACGGTGATCACCCAGGTGGGCACCGTGATGCCCGGCTGCCAGTTCACGGTGGCGGGCGGCTGGTTCAGTTCACGCAGCACCACCATGCTGGTGCAGGTGGCCTGCGCGTCGTTCACTGAGTAGCACGCCACGCGGTACATGCGGAACTCGCCGGTGTCCTCACGCACGACTCGGTACGACACCACGGTCAGCGTCTCCACAACGCTAACGCCCCCCATGACCTCGCTGCCGCGCCACGTGAGCATCAGTGCGTTCGAACCACGCAGATCAACCCCAGGCGGACAGGCGGGCAACGCGCCACCGCACGGCACCGACCCGGGCAGCTTGTCGACCGACTCAGCCGAGGTGAGGTCTGTGGGCATCCACAGGTTGATGTTCTGCTCGGAACGAGCGTTGTTGGTGCGGCCTTCGGTGTTGTCCACCTGACGGAGCATCACCGTCGCCGCGGCCATCAGCCCAGCCATCACCATGCCGGTGATGACCATCGAGAGCAGCAGCTCGGTGAGGGTCATCCCTTCATCGCTTCGCTCGCCACCACGGCGCTTGGCGACTCGGCGGGACCGAATCCATGTTTTAGACATCACTCTTCACCACCTGAATAGAACGGGAAACTGCACCTGATTTGCTGGTCACCGTGATCGACACCTTCTGAATCAACCGTGCCGTGCGCTGCGGGGGATCGCCGACACACGCGCCATCCACCCACGTACCAGGAGTGTCGGCTTTGGCCGTGACCCCCGGCTCGTAGTGCTGGTAGGTGGCCGTTACCTGACTGGTCGACCAGCCTCTCGCGGTCAGCGCGGCCTGCACGTACGTGTCGTATTCGCACAGCGTTCCGGCGCGAGTGACGCGGTCAGCCGCGTCTTGCAACACGCTGTCGACCTCCACGATCGCACCTGCTGTCGACGACGCGCGGATGGACGACAAGGTGGCCTGCAGCAACGGCACGAGGACGAGACCGATCAAGGTGATGGTGAAGACCACCTCGACCACGGAGAAGCCGTGATCGCGCGACATCGACAACGAACGGTCCCTCGGGGGAATACGCCGACGAGGGCGCTGCTGTGCGAATTCATTCATGTCCGCTCCCACTGCTTGAGCCTTAGTATCGACCAACATCGGCTCGTATTGAAAAGAATTGACCAAGCCTTGACAACTAGTCATTTACTGAGGAAAAGAAAGAGAGCCGGACCCGAAGGTCCGGCTCTCTCAGATCACTCGAGTACCGAAGGTACCGATCAGGGAACGGTAGTGGCGGCTGCGACGCAGTGAAGCGCCCCGGGTTTCATAGAGGCTCGGTGGTTTGTGTCTTCGCTGGTTCGGCGGAGATGGTTTGACGATAGTGGTCGGCTTCGAATGCTGCTGGTGTGGTGAAGCCGGGGCCGGGTTCGATCTCGCCGTGAAGGCGCCGGTTGTTGAACCAGTCGACGTAGGTGAGGGTCGCGAACTCGACGTCGTCGAGGCCACGCCATGGGCCTTTCGGGTAGATCAGTTCCCACTTGTAGAGCCCGTTGAACGACTCGGCCAGCGCGTTGTCGTAGCTGTCACCCTTGGAACCGACCGACGCGACGATCTCGTTGTCGGCGAGGCGTTCGGAGTAACGCACACTGAGATATTGCACCCCGCGGTCGCTGTGGTGGATCAGGTGCGACAGATCCGCGCCGGCGCGTTGACGGTTGAACACGGCCATCTCGAGCGCGTCGATCGCCAGGTCGGACCGCAACGACCGTGAGGCTTGCCAGCCCACGATCATGCGGGAGAACACATCGATGATGAACGCGACGTAGACCCACCCCGAATGCGTCTTGACGTAGGTCAGATCTGCGACCCACAACCGGTTCGGTGCCGGCGCCTTGAACTGGCGCTCGACCAGATCCGCGGGCCGGTCGAGCCGGTCATCACCTTCGGTGGTGCGCACCCACACCCGGCCACGCCTGCAGCCCTGCAACCCCATGCCGGCCATCAACCGCTCCACGGTGCAGCGGGCGACACGGATGCCGTCTTTGTTCAGCTGGTCCCACACTTTGTCCGCCCCGTAGACGGCCAGGTTCTGCTCCCACACACGCAGGATCTGCGGCTTGAGCTCAGCGTCACGAATCGCCCGCGCTGATGGTGGGCGTTTCTTCGCCGCGTGATAGGTCGACGGGGCGATCCCCAGGGTTCTGGCGATCGGCTCGATTCCCCACCGCAGCTCACCGCTGCGCCGATCCTGATGTTCGTCGATGAACCGGATCACCTCTTCGATTGGCGGTCGAGCTCCGCCCCGAAGAAAGTCGCTGCCGCCTTGAGAATGTCGTTGGCACGACGCAACTCAGCGTTCTCGCGCTTCAACCGCTTCAGGTCGGCGAGCTCCTCGGTCGTGGCACCAGGCCGGCGGCCGGTGTCCTTCTCGGCCTGACGAACCCACAACCTGACCGTCTCAGCCCTCGGTCCGCGATCCGCGCTGCCAAGCTTGTCGGCAACCGAGCAGATCGCTTCCCACTGCGACCCGTACTCGTGACCATGGTCCAAGACCATCCTCACCGCGCGCTCGCGCAGCTCATCGGGGTACTTCCCATTACGTGACATGACTCCATCCTTCTCAAAGGTTGGAGCCTCCACAGAACCCGGGGCGCTTCAGCAGGGTTCAGTGTCGCCGAGGACCAAGGCGTCGGTCTCAGCGGTGACAGCGATGCCATCGCCGCCGATGTTGTAGGTCTTCGACACGTCACGGATCAGTTCAGCCTCCACGAGGAGGAGCTCTGTAGCCGTACCGGCTGCACCGCCGTTGGCGTAGAACGTCTCGACGGCAACTTCGAGCACCTTCTTGTCCGAGTCACATGCAGCAGACTTGCCCTTGTCGGCGATGCCGCGGACGGCAAAGACCGTGACGGTGGCGAGAATGCCGAGGATGACGATGACGATGAGCAGCTCGACGAGGGTGAAGCCTCGCTCCTTCTGCTCGACTTCCACTGCTTCTACGATTTCTGTGTTCATTGGGTTTCCTCCCGCTTGCTGCTTGTCGCATTGGCAACGCCGACCCGCTTGGCGGAGCGGTCGCAAGTCACCTTTCGGATCGATTCACCGTCGACTTGAGCGCTTTTCCCTCAAGTGATCCTCAAGTGCCCGACGATCGACGACAAGGAACACTCAAGAACCACGGCCGTCCTACCGATGAAACGAACTGTCACGGGCAGGTCGAAACTTCGGCCGTTGGAGAAGGCGGGCAGCACACATGAGCCGAATCAAGAGCCGCAAAGGCAACCGCGCCGACAACAGTTGGATGCAGCTCGACGAACAGGCCACACCGTTCCTGGCACCCGACTCGGGCGAGAACGCGATGTCGGTGGCCACCGAGCTGCGCGACCGCATGGTGAAGATCGAGCAGCAGGTGCTGGCCCAGTACACGGCCACTGCCGCGTATGCCACGCTGGCGAAGCAGGGTGTGGAAGAAGCACGCAGCGAAGCACGCGCCGACCTCGATCGCTCGCAGAGCACCATCATCGGCTTGCTCGACCGGTTGCGCGTCGAGATCGGCAACCGCCTCGACGGCATCGACGCCCGCACGCCCGGCGGCGGCGGGGCCGTGCCCACCGACGCCGCCGCTCGCCTGACCGCGATGGAAGAGCGGATGCACGGCGTGCTGCACGCGCTGGAAGGCTGCGTGCACGAGAACATGATGTTGCGCCAGCAGATCGACGAGCTGGTGCAACGCCAGATGCACAGCGACGGGTGGTTGGTCAGCAACGGCGGCGCGTCGGAGCTGTCGCTGCGCTGATCGCCATCAGTACCGTGGCAGCGTGAGCACCACCCCACACCCGTCATCCTCCGCTTCGCCGGGGTCGGCCACGCTGTGGCTGCAGCCCTCTCGCGAGCGGTCGCTCACCCGGCGCCATCCTTGGATCTTCAGTGGTGGCGTGGCCCGGGTGGAGGGGGCGCCGGCGCCGGGGCACACCGTGCTGGTCCGTGGCGCCGATGGCACACAGCTGGGCTGGGCCGCCTACAGCCCCGCCTCGCAGATCCGCGCCAGGATGTGGACGTTCGCGGCCGACGACACCGTCGACGACTCGTTCGTCGCCGCACGCGTCGCGGCCGCGGCGGCCCGCCGCTCGCTGCTGCTGTCGTCGGGCCTCACCGACTCGGCGCGGCTGGTGTTCAGCGAGGCCGACGGCGTGCCCGGGCTGATCGCCGATCGCTACGGCGACACGGTGGTCTGCCAGCTCACCACCGCCGGCGCCGAGGCGTGGCGCGAGGTGCTCGCCGATGCGCTGTTCGCCCTGCCCGGCGTGGCGTGCGTGTACGAGCGCAGCGATGCCGACGTGCGCGAGCGCGAGGGCCTGGCACCACGCGTCGGGTTGCTGCGCGGGTCGCCGCCGGCCACCGACCTGGTGGCACACGAAAGTGGCCACCGATTCGCCGTCGACGTGGCGGGCGGCCACAAGACCGGCTTCTACCTCGACCAGCGCGACGGCCGTGCCGCGGTCGCCGCGGTGGCGGCCGGCCGGCGCGTGCTCAACGTGTTCAGCTACACCGGCGCGTTCAGCGTGATCGCGGCCGCTTGCGGCGTCTCGTCGCTGCTGTCGATCGACTCGTCGGGGCCGGCGTTGGCGGTCGCCGCGCGCAACGCCTCGCTGAACGATGTCGACGTGGGCGAGCTGATGGAGGCCGACGCGTTTGCGGCGCTGCGCGGTTTGCGCGACCGCGCACAGCAGTACGACCTGATCCTGCTCGACCCACCGAAGCTGGCCAACACCGAACGCCAGCTCGACAAGGCCACGCGCGCCTACAAGGACCTGAACCTGCTGGCGGTGAAGCTGCTGGCCCCCGGGGGTGTGCTGCTCACCTGGTCGTGCAGCGGCGCGATGAGCATGGATCTGTTCCAGAAGGTGGTGGCCGGCGCCGCGCTCGATGCGAAACGAGACGTGCGCATCATCGGTCGCCTGCACCAACCGAGCGACCACCCAGTGCCCCTTGCCTTCCCGGAAGCCGAGTATCTCAAGGGCCTGGTGCTGCAAGCCGACTGACCCCGGCCCGCCGTGCACCTGCGGGCCGACCGCCTGCTACTCCTGGACGAGCTCGATGAGCGTGCCGAAGCTGCCCTTGGGGTGGATGAACGCCACCGTGGTGCCGCGGCTGCCCGGGCGCGGGGCCTTGTCGATGGGAGTTGCACCGGCGGCGATCATGCTGGCCAGCGCCTCGGCACAGTCGGCCACGCGATAGCCGATGTGGTGCAGACCCTCCCCCCGCTTCTCGATCGCCTTCGCCACCGGGCTGTCGTCGCGGGTGGGGGTGAGCAGTTGCACGTAGCTGTCGGCAACCTTCAGCAACGCCTCCTCCACGCCATCGCTCTCCACCACTTCGCGATGGTCGACGGTGGCGCCGAACGCACGGTGGTAGTAGTCGATCGCGGCCTCGAGGTCGCGGACGGCGATGGCGACATGGTCGATTTCGGTGAGCAGCATGCACCCAGTGAAACAGATCGGCCGCCGGTGACGTCAAGGTGAGCATGCACACAGGCACACTGGGCGTGCGAGCGGGAACGATGAGCACCACCGAGTTCGACGACTTCTACCGCACACACCGTGCTGACGCCGTGCGTTGGGCGACCGCGCTCATCGGCTCGCCCGAGATCGGCGAGGAGATCGCCCAGGACGCGTTGCACGCCGTCGGGCGGCGGCTGCCCACCCTCGACAACCCCGCCGGGTACCTGCGGCGCACGGTCGTCAACCGCGCGGCCTCGTGGCACCGCTGGCACATCCGGTCGCTGCGGCGCGAGGTTCGCTCCGTCGCCGGCCGGCCCACGTCGTACACGGAACCCACCAACGAGATGCTCGGCGCGCTCGCGGCGCTGCCGTACAAGCAGCGGGCAGCGGTGACGTTGCGCTACTGGGCCGACTGGACCGACGAGCAGATCGCCGGTGCTCTGGGCTGCGCTCCGGCCAGCGTGCGCGTGCTGCTGCACCGCGGCCTCGCCGCTCTGAAGAAGGAGATCGAAGGATGAACGAGTTGCTCGACGACCTCTCCCCCGAGGACGGTGCGGTGATCGCACGCGTGCGTGCCGCGCTCGACGAGGTGACCGCTCACGCTCACGACCACGATCACGCCCAAGCGCACAGTCTGGTGCCGGCCGAGTGGCCCCGCTCGGGTGTGGGCGCCGGCCGATGGCTCGCGATCGCGGCCGCCGCGGTGCTGATCGTCGGCGCGGTGACGGCCATCGTCGTCAACCGCAGCAACTCGACCGACGTCGCGTCGACGCCCACCGACGCCGCTGCCCCCACCACCGAACCGGTGCTCATCCGCAGCGAGGTGCCGTGGTACGTGCTCGCATCGCAAGACCTCGTGCCCGGCGAGGAGACCTCCGAACCCTGCTGCTCCACGTTGCCGGCGAGTGGCACCGGCCTGGTGATGGCCTGGGCCCTCGATGGTGAGCCGGCGAACGGTCTGCTGACGCTGGCCGAGGCGATCGAACCGTCGACCGTCGAGGTCGTCGGCGAGTCGACCCGCCGGCCGATCGACGGCGGCGGCGGCGGCGAGCTGATCATCCAGTCCTACGGCATCACCGCGGGCGAACGCGACTCGCTTGCCGACCAGATCGTGCCCGGCTCGGGCCTGCCCTACGTGCTCACGGCACCCGGCTGGCAGTACGTGGCGATGGGGTACAGCGGCGGCGGCGAGCGGCGCAGCCAGGTCTACATCCCGGCAACCACTGATCCGCTCAGCAGCTACCTGCCCACCGTCACCATCACCGTCGGTGCCTATCGCGGCGAGTTGGCCTGGCTGACCTTCTTCACGATCTCCGAGCCCGTCACCGTCGCCGGCCGCGACGGGTGGAAGGTGACCAATCGCGACGGTGGCGCCGATGTGTTCTGGCCCACCGCCGACGGCAGTTGGGCGACCCTGCGCATCGACGCCGCCTTCGCCGACCGTGTCGACGGCCTGATCGCCGCCGTGATCGAGGTGTCACCGGGAGCGCCCACCGTCGAGACGGTGCCGGTGCCTGATGGTGCGCCACCTTCAGAGACGGCGCCTGGCTCGGTTCCCACCGACAGCGCGTCGGATGCTGTGGCCAACATCACCGGCGATGCGCTGCCGGCGTTCGACCCAAGCGTCGTCGACACCGCCATCGGCATGCCGGCGCCGGCCGTCGTCGGCCACGACCACTCCGGCAACGAGGTGGCCATCGATCCCGCCACCGGCCCGCATCTGGTGCTGTTCGTCGCCCACTGGTGCCCCCACTGCGCAGCCGACCTTCCGCATGTCATCGAGTGGATGGCCGACGGCACCATCCCGCAGTGGTTGCCGGTGACGCTGGTCTCCACCGCAGAATCCGCCACCGCTGCCAACTACCCGGCCGACACGTGGCTGCAAGAACACGGTTGGCCGAGCCCGGAGATCCGCGACCCGAGCCGAGGCGACGGCGCCGCCGGCGAGGTGGCCACCGCCTATGGCACCAGTGGTTATCCGTACTACGTGCTGATCGGTGCCGACGGCACCATCGCTGCCCGCACGACCGGTGAACAGACCGCCGGCGACATGACGGCGCTGATCAACGCACTGCCGAGCGCCACCATCGGCACGCTGGTGATCCCGGCGATCGGCTTCGACTCCCCCGTTGTTCGTTCGAGCGAGCCGACGTCGGAGCCCTCCCTGTCCCGAGGGCCCACCCCCGACATCGCGCACGCACTCGCGGTCTCGATGATCGATGTCGGCGCTGCTGCACCGGCGCTGGATGTGCTGCGCCCCGGTGACCGCATCACGTGGACATCGGCTGCGGGCACCAGAGAGTTCGAGGTGACGGAAGTCTTCTCCTGCACCGGCGCCGACTGCTCGCCGGAGAACGGCGAGCCGCTGATCCTGTTCGCCGAGCAGCAGCTCACGCGCATCTTCGCCACGCCCGTCGGGTGATCCTCCGGGAACGAGTCGTGGCCGCAGCCGTGGCGATGTTGCGCGCGCAACTGGGGAGCCCCGGAACCGCACGTTGCCTTCCGGGGAGCACCAGTTGCGCCCGCAATGGCCCGAGAACCGCGCTCGAGCCACCGGCGAAGAGGGTCAGCGGCGGAACCAGGTGAGCTGGTCGGCGACCTGGGCACGCAGCTCGTGGTCGGTGACGCCCAAACCCTCGGAAGGGGCCAGCGCGAGCACGGCGATCTTGCCCTCGTGCATGTTGTGGTGCACCTGGTAGGCGGCCTCGCCGGTCTGCTCGAGCGGGAACACCTGGCTGAGCACGGGGTGGATCATGCCCTTGCTGATCAACCGGTTGGCCTCCCAGGCCTCCTTGTAGTTGGCGAAGTGGCTGCCGACCAGCTTCTTCAAGCGCATCCAGAAGTGGCGGTTGTCGAACTCCATCATGAAGCCACTGGTGGCCGCGCAGGTGACCACGGTGCCACCGCGCTTGGCGACGTACATCGACGCGCCGAACGTGCTGCGGCCGGGGTGCTCGAACACGATGTCGGGGTCTTCGCCGCACAGGCCACGGATGTCCTTGCCCAGACGGCGCCACTCGCCTTCGTCGTGCGCACCGTTGTCGTCCCAGAACTGGTAGCCGGCGGCGCTGCGATCGATGATGTGCTGCACGCCCATCTTGCGCAGGATGGCGGCCTTGTCGGGCGACGACACCACGCACACCGGAATGCCGCCGCCGTTGAGCACGTACTGCGTGGCATAGGCGCCGATGCCGCCGGTGGCACCCCAGATGAGCACGACGTCGCCCTGCTTCATGCGCGCGCCGTTGCGCCCGACCAGCATGCGGTACGACGTGCTGTTGCACAGCGCGTTGACCGCCGCTTCCTCCCACGTGAGGTGCGCGGGCTTGGGCATCAGCTGGTTGGCCTTCACCACGGCCAGGTCGGCGAGACCGCCGAAGTTGGTCTCGTAGCCCCAGATGCGCTGGTTGGCGGCCATCATCGAATCGTCGTGCGCACTCTGGTCCTGGTCGTCGACGTGGTTGCAGTGCACCGTGACGCGGTCGCCCGGCTTCCAGTTGCGCACGGCCGTGCCCACCTGCACCACCACGCCCGCGGCATCACTGCCCACCACCTGGTACGGCTGGTCGTGGCGCTGCGCCCACTGGCTCTCGCGTGCCAGGCGGGCCATCGGGCCGAAGGTGCTGACCGGCTCGAAGATGCTGCTCCACACCGTGTTGAAGTTGATGCTGCTGGCCATCACCGCCAGGTACACCTCGTCGGGCGCCAGCTCGGGAGTGGGCACATCGCCGACGTGCAGGCTCTGCCGCGGGTCCTTGTCCTTCGACGCCACGCCCTTCCACATGTCTTGCTCGTCCTTCAGCACGTGCACCGCGCGATAGCTGGACGGCACGGTGAGGTTGGCGAAGTCGTCGGCGCTGGCGTTGGACTGGATGGCGTCGAGGATGTGCTGCATCCGGCGATGTTACCGACGGGTAGGCAGGCCAGTCGAACCGACCAGGGAAGCGGCCCCGGCGCTGGCCGCTCGCACCCGCGGCACGGGGGCGACCTGCATCGTGGGCGGCCGTCGTGCAAGAGTCGCGCCATGACACGTGCACTCCGACGATCGATCCTGCTCGCCCTGGCCACCGCCTCGCTGCTCTCGGCGTGCGGCGACGACAGCCAGGCCGCCACCAACACCGCCAACACCGCCAACACCGCCAACACCGCCGACACCGCCGTGACCTCCGCCGAAGCCGCCAACGGTTGCGCCCCAGCCGACGGCAGCGCCGCCAAGCAGCAGACCTTCGCCACCGCCCCACCGGTGTGCCTGGAGAAGGGCGCCAGCTACGCCGCGGTCATCGAGACCAATCGAGGCACGCTGCACGTCACGCTGCGCGCCGACATCGCCCCGCAAACGGTCAACAGCTTCGTCAACCTGGCTCGCTACCACTACTTCGACGGCACCACCTGCCACCGAGCGATTCAGGGCTTCGTGGTGCAGTGCGGCGACCCCACCGCCACCGGGCAGGGTGGGCCTGGCTACGAGTTCTCCGACGAGTTGCCCACCGAGGCCTACCAGGTGGGCTCGATCGCCATGGCCAACGCCGGCCCCAACACCAACGGCAGCCAGTTCTTCATCATCACCGGCGCCAACGGGGCCGCACTGCCGCCCAACTACTCGCTGTTCGGCCAGGTCGATGCCGCCGACCTGAGCGTGGTCGGCGACCTCGACGCGGTGGCCAACCCGGCCGACGGGCCGCCGTTGCAGCCGATCGACATCGTGAAGGTCACCATCACCGAGCAGTAGCTCGCCGGCGAGCGACCCGCGGTGGGCTCAGCCAACCGCTTCGTCGATCACCACGTGGTGCTCGCGCGACTCGCGATAGGCGAGCACGCACAACGAGCACACCACCACCGACATCGCCAACGCCTGCGGCAGCGAGACGCGCTCGTCCAGGAACACCCACGCAGCGATGGAGGCACCGACCGGTTCCAGTTGGATGAGCACTGCGGTCACCGATGCCTCCACCCGGGGCTGTGCCCATGCCACAAGACCATGGCCGGCGATGCCGGGCCCGATGGCCAGCAACGACACCCACAGCCACCCGGCACCCTCGATCTGCCCCAGGCGGCTGCCGAGGGAGAGCACCAGCAGCGACACCGTCACCGACGCCACCAACGTCACCGACGTCATGTAGCGCACGGTCTCCACGGTGGCGCGCACGCGCTTGGTCTGCAGCAGGTACAGCACCCACACCAACAACGAGGCCACCGCCCACAGGTAGCCCACCGGCTTCGTGGTGGACCCATCGGCTGCCGCCGGCGCGGTGAGCACGGCCACCACCACGCCGCTCACGGCCACCAGGGTGCACAGCACCTTCACCGTCGTGTAGCGCTCGCCCATGAACGCCACTGCGATCGGCAGGGCCAACACGGGGCTGAGCGCGCCGATGATGAGGGCCACGGCGATGCTCGTGTACTCCAACGTGATGAAGAACACGCACAGGTTGAGCCCGAACAGCACGCCGGCGACGAAGCTGGCGCGCACGTCGGCCCACGACGGCCAGCGGCGCGTGACGGCCGCGATCGCGACGAGCACGGCGCACGCGATCCACAACCTCCAGAACGACAGCACGACGCCCGACGCCCCGGCGGACTTGCCCAGCACTCCTCCGAACGACCAGAACAGCGACGCCCACAGCACCGCCACCACGCCGGCACCACGCGTGGTGGGTGAGCCGGCGACGCGTTCTTCGATCACGGTCACGGCAGCATCACGGTCACGCTAGCCAGTGCCTCCCGCTGCCACCGACCGGAGCCTGCACGACCGGGAGTTCTCCTGGTGACCCCGGCCCAGACCGTATGACAGCATCTCCCCATGGCTGACGACGACCTCCTCGAGCAAGCTCGAGCCCTCCACCTCCGAGCCGAAACCATGCGCACCGACGCCGCCGGCCTGCGCAAAGAGCTCGGGGCCGAGTTCCGCGAAAGTGGTATCGAGCTCGGCCTCGCCCGTGACCGTGCACTGCGGGCCAAGATGACTGCCGACCATGCCGTGGAAGACGCTGACCAGCGCACGACCTCGATGGAAGCCTCGCTGGCCGAGACGCGCCAGGCCCTCGCGAAGGGCGAGACAGCGCTGGCCGCCGCCAACGCCAAGGGCAACACGTCTGCGGCAGCGGAGCAGCAGGAGTTCAACGACGGTTTCCGCGACATGATCGCCCAGGCCCAGGCGCGCCTTCATGCCAACAAGCTCGACTCCGCAGCAACCCGCGAAGCCGCCGGCACCGCCGAACGGGCGGCGCGCGAGACGCAGCTCGCCTACGAGGAGAGCACCGCAGCGATCACCGCCGCCGAAACGGAGATCGACAAGATCGAGAACCAGGCCGCCCTCATCGAACAGGCGCGGATGAAGCTGGTCGAGGCCGACCTGAAGTACGGCGGCGACCCGCCCGCCGACGCCGACATCGACAAGTGGGTCACTGCCAGAGCCACGCTCGAGGGAGCGGCCGAGAACCTCCTGAAGCAGGCCGATGCCATCACCGTCGATCGCAGGGTCATCGCTGTGGTGGTGCCCACCGCCGACGACCCGGTCGTTCCCAAGCCGCTGGGCGACGACCTGATGGATCCCAACGACGACGCCACGGAGGTGCCCGCGCCCACCGACGACGCCGACCCGCTGCCCGACGATGTGGCGGGCGAAGGGGACGACGACCGACCGAACGAGGTGGCGGCCACCGAAGTCGACGCGATCTCCGGCGCCGACGCGCTCGGGCTGGATCCGTTGCTGCTCGACGCACCAGTGGTCGACACCGAGTACGGCAGTGAGCCGGCCGACCCGGCTCTGGCGCCCGCGGCGGATGCCGATGCCGCCGCAGATGCCGTCACCGAGGTGGAGCAGAGCGGCGATGTGTTCGCAGCCGTCGCAGTGCCCGACGCGACCGACGCGGAGCCGATCGAATGGGCGACGGCCGACGCGGAGTTGCCCGACACCAACGGGTGGGAGACCACTGCGGCCGACGACGGGCCCGAACCCCTCGACACCTCCGGCGACTTCTCCGCGACCGACGGGTTCTGACGCGTCGCGCCTGCAAACGCGGCCGGCAGCACCCGCGACCCGCTGAGCAGACATCGCCACTAACGTCGCTGTTCGTGGCTTGCCGAACCCGTTGGGTCTTCGTGGTCGCAGTGTCGTTGATGCTGTCGGCCTGCCAGCCCCATCGCCTGCTCGGCGACTGGGTGGCCCCAGCGAGCGCTGCTGCGCAACGACCCGTCACCGACCGGCCGGCGTACTCCACCGCACCCGACCACTTCGTGAGCGGCTGGGTTCCGTACTGGAGCGGGGCCAGCGGCCGCACCGCGATCGAGAGCTCGCCGCGCTCGATCGGCGACGTCTCGCCGCTGTGGTACGGCACGACCAACGACGGTTCCCTCACGTTGCTGGGCAGCGCCAGCAACCTGCAGGCGGTGGTCGCCGCCACTCGCGCCGCCGGCCTGCCACTGATTCCGGGCATCTTCGACAGCACCGGCGCAGGGGTGATGAGCGGCATCCTGGGCGACCCGGTCACCCGCGCCGCGCACGTGAAGAACATCGTCGACCTGGTGATGGCGAAGGGCTACGACGGCATCGACATCGACTACGAGGTGTTCGCCTTCGACCACCCCGGCGAGCCGTGGCCGGCCATCACCCCGAAGTGGGTGGCCTTCGTCAACGAGCTCAGCGCCGGGCTGCACGCGAAGGGCAAGCTGCTCAGCATCACCGTGCCCCCCGTGTGGAACAACGGCCTCTCCGGGTACACGGTCTACGCACAGGACCAGATCGCACCCGTCATCGATCGGCTGCGGCTGATGGTGTACGACTGGAGCATCAGCGCCCCCGGCCCGATCTCGCCGATGACCTGGGTCACCTCCGTCATCGCCTACAGCTCATCGGTGGTGCCGGTGTTCAAGCTGCAGTTGGGTGTGCCGGCATACGGTCGCCACTGGGTCACCAAGAAGAACTCCAACGAGACGTGCCCAGATGCGGCCATCTACCGCGAGAGCGTGCTGATGAAGAACATCGGCGCGCTCGCCGCCGGTCGTACCGTCACTCGCCACTCCTCGGGTGAGCTCACGTTCTCGTGGACGCAGAGCGTCACCGGGCCGCGCACCAAGCCGGTCGCGCCCCCCGTGGTGCCGCCCGCTCCCTTCCCCGTCACCGCCGTCAACGGCCCGGCCGGCGGGGGTTCGCTGCAGCCCGCGCTGCGGCTCACCCCGCCATCGTCGCAGGTCACCTGCACCGTGCAGCACACCGTGTTCGTGCCCGATGCGTTCAGCGTCGATCAGCGCTCCGACACCGCGCAGGCCGCCGGTTGGCGCGGCATCATCCTGTGGGCGTTCGGCTACGAGAGCAGCGACCTGTACCAGGTGCTCGCGTCGTAGGGCGCTCGCCACGCGCGCCTCTCCGCTGATCGGACGCTCCGCATTACCGCCGGGTAACCCGCCGCGAATACGCTGCGGGCACACTGCAGTCCACTGGCCGGTGCCCGTGGCCCGCAACCGTCTGATGGAGGTCATCGCATGTCTGGTTCGTACATCGTCGCCGGAGCCCGCACACCGATCGGCAAGATGAGCGGCGCCCTCGCGTCGTTCACTGCCGCCGAGCTCGGTGGCTTCGCGATCAAGGCCGCGCTCGAGCGCGCCGGCGTGGCACCGGAGGAAGTGGAGCACGTGATCATGGGCCAGGTGCTCACGGCCGGGCAGGGGCAGGTGCCCTCGCGGCAAGCAGCGTTCAACGGTGGCATCCCGATGAGCGTGCCCAGCATCAACATCAACAAGGTGTGCCTCAGCGGCCTCAACAGCATCTACCTCGCCAACCAGATGATCATGAGCGGCGAGGCCGACATCGTCATCGCCGGCGGCATGGAGAGCATGACCAACGCGCCGTACCTCGCGCAGGGCGCGCGCGGCGGCTTCCGCTACGGCAACACCGAGCTGCAGGACGCAATCGTGCGCGACGGCCTGTGGTGCGCGTTCGACGCCTGCCTGATGGGCCTGGGCACCGAGCGCTACGCGGCCGGCAACATCACCCGCGAGCAGCAAGACGACATGGCGATGAAGAGCAACGTGCGCGCCGCCGCCGCCATCGCGGAAGGCCGCCTCACCGACGAGATCGTGCCCGTGGTCATCCCGCAGCGCAAGGGCGACCCCACGGTCGTCGCCACCGACGAGGGCGTGCGTGGCAACACCACGATGGAGTCCCTCGGCGGCCTCAAGCCGGCGTTCGACAAGGAGGGCACCATCACGGCGGCCAACGCGTCGCAGATCAGCGACGGCGGTTCGGCGATCGTGATGATGAGCGAGAAGGCCGTCAACGCCCGCGGCGTCACGCCGCTGGGTCAGTTCGTGTCGTACGGCATGGTGGCCGGCCCCGACAACGCCTCGTTGCTGCACCAGCCCAGCCGGGCCATCCAGCGTGCGCTGGCGCGGGCCGGCAAGTCCATCGCCGACGTCGACCTGTTCGAGATCAACGAGGCCTTCGCGGCAGTGGGCATCGCCTCCATCGCCGAGCTGGGCATCAGTGACGAGATCGTCAACGTCAACGGCGGCGCCATCGCCCTCGGCCACCCGATCGGCATGAGCGGCAACCGCCTGGCACTCACCATCCTGCACGAGCTGCGCCGTCGCGGTGGTGGCACGGGGGCCGCAGCGCTGTGTGGCGGCGGCGGCCAAGGCGATGCCATCGTCGTGCGCACCGTCTGATCGAGCAATGCCGCTGATCGAGCCATGCCGCTGATCGAGACGGGTTGAATCGACGAATTGTGTCGATTCAACAAAGATTGTGACGAGGGTTGACACATTGGGGCCGATCCCGTAATGTAACCGCAACATACACGACAGTGATTCGCGCCAGTCGCACACCACCGTCGTGCTCAAGATCTGGGGTACCACCTCTGGAGCTGGCCCGTCCGCCCGCTACCAGGTCCAGGAGTGGTACCCCAGTGTTCGTTTTCGCACGCTCAGCCGTGCAGCTCGCGACGGCCTTCCAGTGCCCGGCCCAAGGTGAGCTCGTCGGCGTACTCCAGGTCGCCACCCACCGGCAGGCCACTGGCGATGCGGGTGACCTTCACGCCGAACGGCTTCATCATGCGCGCGATGTACATGGCCGTCACCTCGCCCTCGGTGTTGGGGTTGGTGCACAGGATCACCTCCTGCACGTCTTCGGGCTCGATGCGGGCGAACAGCTCCTTCATCTTCAGCTGCTCGGGGCCGACGCCGTCGAGCGGGTTCATCGCGCCCAGCAGCACGTGGTAGCGCCCGGTGAACTCGCCGGTCTTCTCGATGGAGATGATGTCGCGCGACTCCTCCACCACGCACAGCACCGTGCTGTCGCGGCGGTCGTCGAGACAGATGGGGCACAGCTCACCTTCCGCGAAGTTCCAGCAACGCGTGCAGAACCGCACCCGCGCCTTGGCATCGGTGATGGACAGCGCCAGCCGCGCGACGTCGTCGGCGGGAATCTTGAGCAGGTGGAAGGCGATGCGTTGTGCCGACTTGGGGCCGACGCCGGGCATGCGGCCGAGCTCGTCGATGAGCGTTTGCACGGGCTGCGTGTAGACGGCCATGGTCTACTCGTCGACCAGTTGCGAGCCGGGGAAGGCCTGCGCCAAGCGGTCGACGGGTGAGACCACGGCCTCCGGTGGCGCATCGATGAGGTCGTCGAGGTCGATGGCCTCCTCGTCGGGCATGGGCACGGACGGGGCGTCGCGTGCGAACGGCACCACGTTGCTGCTTCCACCATTGCCGCCACCGCCACCGCCACCGTTGCCGCCGCCAGCAACAGCATCGTCGTGGTCGTCGGGGCCGGTGTGGATGACCAACTGCACCGCCACCTTGCCACCCACCACCGACGCAATGGCGGCTTCCACGTCCTTGCGATGCTCTTCACACTTCAGGCGCGTCGCCTCGTTGGACACGCCGAGCGTGAATGCGCCGTCGCGCTCGCCGAGCAAGGTGGTGTTGGAGTACATGGCCCGCGCCAACCCCTTCAGCTTCGGCTTGATGTCGCCGGCCCACCGGGCAGCGGTGGCCGCGACCAGGTCGCCTCCGTCGCCCACCGGCGCAGCAGCAGGCGCAGCAGCGATGAGCATGATATTAACAGCACAGAATGAAGGTGTAAGCTCTTGCTGGATGATGGCTATCGATAAGAATAATATATGTAATATCTGTGATATAGATCAGAAAAAACTGTCTCTGCATTCTCTCATATCTTTCGGTTATCCTGCAATGACCTCCAGGGCGGAACCTATGAATTACAACATGGGCGTGAAGTACTACTTTGATGAAGAAGGAACGCTGTGTGTCCCGAAAAGGCACTTTGAGGATGTCTGCAAGATATTATAGGGTTTGATATGGATAATACGGACAAAACAGATAAAATTCTATCGCTGGAATCTTACAAAAATAACGTTTTAAGGTTTATTGAACGCTGTGTACCGTC
>ERZ1026796.728-NODE-728-length-24578-cov-3.980982_pt1 | contig 24578 bp, 16 predicted proteins | sample MGYA00520874_ERZ1026796 | MGnify/ENA primary metagenome ERZ1026796 (study PRJEB33270, sample SAMEA104284474) | anaerobic digester metagenome | biome: Anaerobic digester microbiome; feature: mesophilic sludge digester; material: Anaerobic digester biomass | place...
ACGTGGGCCGGACGATGCCCGCCGAGGTCTCGCCCGCCCGCATCGCTGAGCCTGTCGAGGACTACCTCATGCAGGTTGCCGGGGCCTATCTCGCCGCGGATGCCGGGTGGTGCAAACAGCGGGGCGTGAAACCGGAAATGGTCATCCGCATGGGACATCCCGTCGAGGAGATCCTCAAGGAAGCACGGCGCTCGAAGGCCGACTTGCTGGTCATGGGATCCCACGGCAGGAGCGGGATCGGGTCGGGGATGGGGAGTATCGCCTACGGGGTCCTCCAGAGCGAATCCCGGGTGTCCATTCTCGTCGTCAGGAAGTGAGGCCGGTGATGAGCGGACGGAAGGCGGACAGCGGCCGGTCGACCCCGGTGTACAGGGGGGCCATCTTTACGCTTTACGAAGACGAAATCGAACTGCCGAACGGAAGGTCCGTCAAACGAAGCAGGATAGAGCACCGCCCCACCGTCGGTGTCGTGCCTGTGCTGGGCAACGGCGACATCCTGCTGATCCGGCAGCACCGGCACGCGGTCGGGGGCTCGCTGATCGAAATCCCGGCCGGCACCATGGACCCCGGAGACCGGTCCCCCGAAGATTGCGTGCAGCGCGAGCTGGCCGAGGAGACGGGGTATCGGGCGGGCCGGCTGGTGAAACTCTTCGGGGGGTATCTCGTGCCCGGGTACGCGGACGAGTTCATGCATTTCTACGCGGCCTTCGACCTCGTCGAGGCTCCGCTGGAGCCCGATGAAGACGAAGACATCGAGATCATGGCCTGCCGTCTTCAGGATGCCTTGGCCATGATCCGCGACGGCAGGATCGTCGACAGCAAGACAGCCCTCGCCCTCCTGTTGGCCTCGGATTTCCTGCGCAGGGAAGGAGGCCGTTGACGGTCTGCTGCCCCGGTCAGCGCGGCGGACGGGGTCAGCTTTTCCGGCTCGTCTTCGTCTGGAACGTGGAAAGCTGCTGCTTCACATTTTTTTTCCTGCAGACGGGGCAGCGGACGTTTCCCTTGTCCCGCTCCGCCATGCTCATGACCACCGAGAAATTTTTCCTGCAGTCCTCGCATCGAAATTCGTAGGTCGGCACGCCCAATCCCTCCTTATCCCGATTTTATCCATGACATGAAAGACGTGACTCAACGGGTCGCCTCACGAACGGCCGTCGGGCCCGTCCGGCGACCGCTCACTTCGGCCAGACCTTCCTGAAGGCCGCCTTCGGGAAGAAACAGTGCGGGCATTGCTCGGGAGGTTCCGGTCCGTAGTGCGTGTGCCCGCAGATCCGGCAGCGCCACGCGACGGTTTCCTTTTCGAGATGGACGTCGTGCGCCGCAAGAAGCGGGAAATCCTCGAGGGCCGGCATGACGGAACGGTAGCCTTCAAGCAGGTACCGGGAGACGACGATCCGCTGGATCTCGCTTGTCCCCTCGTAGATCATCGGCAGGCGCATGTCGCGCAGGAGCTTTTCCACGGGAAACAGGCGGGTGTAGCCGTAGCCGCCCAGGATCTGCAGGGCCTCGCTCACGACCTCGAAGGCCGCCTCGGTGGCGTAGAACTTCGCGATGGAGGCCGTAATGGTCGGGTCCATCCCGGAATCGTTCTCCCAGGCGGCTTTCCAGGTGAGCAGTCTCGCCGTTTCCACCTTCTGGTACATCTCGGCGATCTTGAAGTCGATGGCCTGGAAGTCCGCCAGGCGGGCTCCGAAGGCCCGTCGTTTTTTCGCGTAATCGATGGCCATCTCCATGGCCGACCGGGCGGCGCCGACGCCGAAGGAGCCGATGATGGGCCTCGTGTGGGCGAAGGTGGTCATGGCCATCAGGAACCCTTCGCCGGGCTGCGCCAGCACGTTTTCCGCGGGAACCCGGACGTTCGCGAGATGAATGCCCGCGGTGTTGGAGCTGCGTTGCCCCAATTTCGGGATCGACAGGCCCGTCGTGACCCCATCCTGGCCCTTCTCGACGAGAAACGCCGCGATGCCCTTGTGCCCGAGGGACGCATCGACGGTGGCGAAAATGGAGAAGTAGTCGGCCACCCCGGCGTTGGTGATCCAGTACTTGGTTCCGTTGAGGATGTAGTCCCCGCCGGATTTCTCGGCCTTGCAGCGCATGCCCGCAACATCCGAACCGGCAAGCGGCTCCGACGTGGCGAAGCAGATGAGCTTGAAATCCTTCGCCAGAACGGGAAGGTACTTGTCCCGGAGCCTTTCGTTTCTCGACAGGATCAGCGGCTCCGTGCCCAGGGAGTTGTCGAAGATCGAGGTGGCCAGCCCCGCGCAGGCGGCCGAGATTTCCTCGACCACCAGGGCGCTTTCCAGAAGGCCCCGCCCCTGTCCCCCGTATTTCACGGGGATGGTGAGATTCATGATCCCCTCGTCCCATGCCTTCCTGAGGATGTACAGGGGTAGATCGTCCTTCTCGTCGTAGTGCCATGCGACGGGGAGCACCTCGTCCAGGGCGAACCGGCGGGCCTTGTCTCTCAACGCGATCTGTTCGGGGGTCAGGGAGAAATTCAACATCGGCTGCCTCCTTCCTGGATCGTGCCTGCTTCGGGCGTCATCGTGAAAGGGGAAAAGGGCTCCTGCGGGGTGCGTTCCGCTTCCTACCGTAATGGAAAACGCCGGGGATGGCAAGACGAACTTCGATGCGCGAAGAAGCGGCCGGAATCGAATGCGGTGCGGGGCGTCCCGGCGGGGCGGGCGACAGTCCCTCCCGTGCGCGACGATGCGCGGTGCCGGGGTGACGGCGGCGCCGCGCAAGAAAGAATTGACAAGCCTCCTGAAGCTCGTGTAGCGTTTCGGCTGCTCGCACGTTCCGATGTCCGGGGAGGGAACGCGCCGGCAGCCGAGACTCGCTCAAGACGCGATGGCCCCTGAGAGGCCCCTGCAGGGAAGGAGGAAAGGGACCGGGATGAGAAAGCGATGGTTCTACCTCGGGGCAGGCATGCTCTTTTTCTGCGTGACGCTTCTGGCGGCAGGCGCATCGGCCGCCGAGGTGCGCTACCGGGTGAAGGCCGGCGACAGCCTTTACAGGATTGCAAAGAAATTCCAGGTCAGCGCCGACACTATTCGAACGGCCAACGGCCTGGCCGGGGACGCCCTGAAGCCCAACCAGGCGCTCGTCATCCCCGCGGGCCGTGCGCAGGGGAAGAGCGCCGAACAGGCTGCCGCGAAGAAGCAACCCGGCCGCGACGAAACGGTTCACATCGTGAGGAAAGGCGAGACGCTGGCCGGAGTGGCGGAAGCGGCAGGCCTGTCCGTTTCCGAGATCAGGAAACTCAACGGCCTGAAGACGTCGAAGCTCAGGGCGGGGCAGCGCCTCGTCCTGGCGAAGCGAGCCGCGGGGGACGCGCAGGACGACGAGGATCTCGAGGAAGCCGGCTCCATCGAGACGGATGAACTCGTCCTGCAGGGGGAGGAGCGGGAGAGCGCGGGGCCCAAGGCCCCCGTGGCGCTCTCGCGCTGGAGCGACCCGGCGGAACGGAGACTCTTCGTCAATCTCGTGAAGTCCTACGAGGGCGTGCCCTACAAGCTCGGCGGCAATACGATGCGGGGCATCGACTGCTCGGCCTTTACGAGGAAAGTCTACGGGATCTTCAGCATCGACCTGCCCCGGACGGCGAGGGATCAACTCAAGTGCGGCGCCCGCGTCGGGCGGGACAACCTGGACACGGGCGACCTCGTGTTCTTCCAGACCAGGAAATACCGTCTCCACGTCGGGATTTTCCTCGGCGGCAGCGAATTCTTCCACCTTTCCTCCAGAAACCGTGCGGGGAAGGTCGACCACATCGATTCGGCGTATTTCAGCTCCCGCTTCATCGGCGGCGTCCGGCTGATCGAGGCCGTGCGCCCGGCAAAAAGCGAACCCTCCTCCGCGCCGGGGTTGTCTCCCGACGGTTCCACGCCCGCCGGTTCGCCCTCGGCGAAAGCCGAACGCCCTCCGGGGGGATGAGGTGTTTGGAGGGCAATAGGGTCAGAAGGGGGAAGGCCGGGAAAGCGGAGAGCATGAGGCCGGCCGCCGTCCGGCCCGGCGTTGCCGCCCTCTTGCCGAAGAATGGCCCCGGGCCGACAGCCTGCCCGCTACTCCCGGAACATCATCTTCAGCTCGTACACCCCGGCCCCGACCCGCTTTTCCATGTCGAATCCCATCTTTTCGAATACGTGCAGCATGGGCCGATTCTCGAGCAGGACCTCCGCGGTGAAGCCGAGCAACCCCTGCCGTCTCGCCAGGTAGGTGAGATATCCGAGGAGTTCCTGACCAATCCCTTTGCTCTGGTGCGCATCGCTGACGGCGAAGGCGACCTCGGCCATGTGGGTGTCCTCTTCGATCTCGTACTGGCCGAGGCCGACGATCTCCTCGTTGTCCTCCTCGCCGAGGACGGCCAGGATCTCCATCTTCTTCGTGTAGTCGATGACGACAAAATCCTGGAGCCGCTCGTGGGGCATGTCCTTGCGATAGGAGATGAACCGCCGGTACAGGCTGCTGTCCGAAAGGGAATAGAAAAAGTCCTGGAGCCGGTGCTCGTCGCTGATCTTCACGGGCCGGAAGAGGAGGTTGATGCCGGCTCTCGTGGTGCGGTAGGTCTCGAGCTCCTCGGGGTAGATGCCGCGCTCGCCGGGGATGAAGGCCTGGTCCCGGTAGATGAGCCCGTTCTTACGGGCCTCCTCGATGAGCCAGGGCCTGAACTTCGGGTGGGCGATGGCGATCAGTTCCATGGCCCGCTCGCGGACGTTCTTGCCCGGCAGGTAGGCGATCCCCCACTCGGTGACGACATACTGGACATCCCCCCTCAGCAACGTCGCCCCGGACCCCTCCTTGAGGAACGGGACGATGCGCGAGACCACGTCGCATGCCGCCGTGGACTGGATCGCGAGGATCGTCTTGCCGTTGCGGGCCAGGGCCGCCCCCCGCATGAAATCCGCCTGTCCGCCCACGCCGCTGTAGAAGGTCTTTCCGATCGATTCGGCCGTCGCCTGTCCCGTGAGGTCGATCTCCAGCGCGCTGTTGATGGCGACCATGTTGTCCTGCCGGGCGATGAGCAGGGGGTTGTTCGTGTAGTCGATGGACCGGAAGTCGATGGAGGGGTTGTCGTGGAGAAATTCGTAGGTCGACCGCCTGCCCATGCAGAACGTGGCCACGGTCTTTCCCCGGTTGACGGTTTTGCGGGAGTTGTCGACGACTCCCCGTTTCATCAGCTCAACGATGCCGTCGCTGATGAGCTCCGTGTGGATGCCCAGGTGTTTCTTGCCCTGTAGGTTCGAGAGGACGGCGTTGGGAATCGTACCGTAGCCGACCTGGATCGTGTCGCCGTCCTCGATCAGCCGGGCCACGTAGTTGCCGATCCGCTGGGCGATTTCCGTGTCGGCCGCCGGGAAATACTCGAGGAGCGGCTCGTCGTAGGGGACGAGGAAGTCGATGTCGTCGATGTGGAGAAAGGTGTCTCCGTGGACCCGCGGCATGCAGCGGTTGACCTGCGTGACGACCACACGGGCCGTTTCGGCGGCGGCCTTCACGATGTCGACGCTGACGCCCACGCTCAGGTAGCCGTGCTCGTCGGGCGGGGAGGCCTGGAGAAGCGCCACGTCGACGTGCTCGAGGCCCCGGCGGAACAAGCCGGGCACCTGGGAGAGGTTGACCGGCGTATAGTCGGCCATCCCCCTGTTGACCGCCCCGCGGGTGCTGTCGCCGATGAAGAAGGAGTTGTGCCGGAAATTGGACTTGAACTTCTCGTCGGCATAGGGAGCCACGCCGAGGGTGCGGATGTGAAGCACCTCGGCGTCGAAGAAGGCCTTGGGGTTTTCCTTGACGTATCGGATCAGCGCGTGGACGAGGTGCTGGGGCTCGGCGCAGGCCGACGAGATGAAGATCGTGTCGCCCCGGTTGATGTGCCTGAAGATCTCCTTCTCCGCCGCGAATTTCCGGGGATGCCGCTGCTTCCAGAGGTCGAGGAGCTGCGTGGTGTCCGTCATGGCCGGGTTTCTCTTTCCGCTTTCCGTTATTGATAGCGTAGCCTAGACGCAGGCGGAACGGCTGTCAAGAATGGAAATCGGGAGAGACCGCGAGCCGCCTTTTTTGCCTTGATTCCTTGCGGGGTAACAGGTATAAAGCATGCGTTTTGTGAACCCTGCGGGAGAATTCATGCCGGAGAGAGCACTGATTATACCGATCTTATCAGCGGTGAGAGAGGAGGAGTCATGGAATTCAAGCCGCGCGCAAAGCGTTCCCTGACCGCGATCATAGAGGATCAGGCCAAGAGATGGGAACTGAACGAAAAAAAGAAATTCAAGCAGACCATCCGGCCCGTTATCGCCATTTCGCGACTGCCCGGCAGCGGCGGCTGGTTCCTTGCCCAGAGGGTGGCCAAGGACCTCAGGATGGATTACTGGGACCGCCAGATCATCGACGAGGTGGCCAAGAGCGCCAAGGTCAGCAAGCGGCTGATCAAGTCCCTGGACGAGCAGGACAAGAGCATGCTCGACGACTGGATCGAATCCCTCGGCGAGAGGCACCTGTGGCCCTATGAGTTCATGGAGCATCTCACCCGGGTGATCGGCACGATCGGCGCGCATGGAAATGCCGTCATCGTGGGCCGCGGGGCGAGCTTTATCCTGCCCCCCGAGGCATGCCTCCGGGTCTTCGCCATCGCCCCGCTGGAAGTGCGTGTGAACAACGTGGCGACGTTCTTCAAGCTGACCAAGGAGGAAGCCAAGCAGCGCATCCTGTCGGTCGAGTCGGAGCGGGTCGCTTTCGCGCGGAAGTACTTCAACGTCGACCCGATGAACCCGAACCACTACGACCTGATCATCAACACCCAGTACTTCAACCTCGATCAGGCCTCGAAAGTCATCGTCGAAGCCTACAATTCGAAAGACTGGCAGGATTTCTCGGCGAAGAAGGTCATCAAGTAATAGGACCGGGTTCAGGCACCGGGGTTCGGGGTCAGGGCATCCGGAAGGACTCAAGGATTCGAAGCCGGAGAATGCCGGCTGAAAAAAAGCCCCGCCGGCCGGCGGGGCTTTTTCATGAATACCGAATTCGTTGAGAGCCTGGAATTCTCAGATAGGAAAACGCGCAAACCGCACAACCCGTCCCCGCTGCCAGGTTTTCCTTGACCGGATATCCGATTTCCCCTAAGATCCCCCACTCCTGCGGGTGGAAGAATCGCGACATACGAAGGGAGAACGATATGAAGATCATTCTTTTGGGTGCGCCCGGTGCCGGGAAGGGGACTGTGGCCAAGCTGCTCACCGATTTCGACGGGTCCGTCCAGATCTCGACGGGGGACATCCTGAGGGCCGCCGTCCGCGAGGGGACCGAGTTGGGGAAGGAGGCCAAGGCCTACATGGACCGCGGTGATCTCGTGCCTGACTCCCTGATCATGAAGATCATGGAGGTGAGGCTGCAGGAGCCGGACTGCGCGAGGGGGTTCATCCTGGACGGGTTCCCCCGCACCATCGCCCAGGCCGAGGCGCTCGGGTCGCTGCTCAAGAAACTCGACCGGAAACTCGACATGGTGGTCAACCTGGAGGTGCCTCGCGAGGTGATCCTCGACCGCCTCACGACACGCAGGACCTGCTCCAACCCCTCATGCCAGGAGATCTATAACATCAAGAGCATGCCCCCGAATCCGGACGGGACGTGCAAGAAGTGCGGCAGCAAGGTCGTCCAGCGCGACGACGAGACGGAGACGGCCATCCTGTTTAGGCTCGAGACGTACAACGCGAAGACGGCGCCCCTTATCGGGTTTTACGAGAAAGAGGGGTTGCTGAAAAACTTCACCTCGCTTTCGAGCGCCGACACGGTGGAGGCGGTGAAGAAGGCGTTGAAAGAAGGCTGAAGGCGAAAGGTGAAAGGCGAGATCCCCCTTCATCCCCCTTTGAAAAAGGGGGATGAAGGGGGATTTTCTTATTGGCGAAACGGGTGAAGAGGGCATAGAATACCGGTCCCGCAGGAGGAAGACGTTGCCGATCGATTACAGGAGAGATCTCAACCCCGAGCAGTACCGGGTCGTCACGGCCGAAGGCGGACCTGTGCTGGTCATCGCGGGTGCCGGCAGCGGCAAGACGAGGACGCTTACCTACCGCGTGGCCCGCCTCATCGAGACGGGAACGCCGCCGGAACGGATTCTCCTGGCCACCTTCACGAACAAGGCCGCCCGGGAGATGCTGGGCCGTGTGGAGCTTCTGTCGGGCGTGGACATCCGCAGGCTCTGGGGAGGCACCTTCCACCACATCGCGAACCGGGTGCTCAGGCGCCACGGCGACCGGCTGGGATATGCGCACAACTATTCCATCATGGACGCCGACGACACAAAGTCGCTGCTGAACGCGTGCATCGCAGATGCCGGCATCGAGACGAAAGGGGGCCGATTTCCCAAAGGGGACGTCCTCGGAGCCATCATCGGGTTCTCCGTCAACACCCTGACTCCCCTCGAAGAGGTCATCGGGAGGAAGTTTCCTCACTTCTGCCCCCTGGCCGAGGACATCCGCGACATCGCCCGGGCCTACGGAGAACGGAAACGGGCCCTCAACCTGATGGATTTCGACGACCTGCTCGCGAACTGGCTGGCGCTGCTGCGGAACGAGCCCGACGCATTGCGCGAATACGCGGAGCGGTTTCTGCACGTGCTCGTCGACGAGTACCAGGACACCAACAGCCTCCAGGCCGCCATCCTCGATCTTCTGGGCTCCAGGCACCGCAATCTCATGGTCGTAGGGGACGACCACCAGAGCATCTACTCGTTCCGCGGCGCGAACTTCGAGAACATCCTTCGCTTCCCGGACCGGTATCCGGACGTCAGGCTCTTCAAGCTCGAAACGAACTACCGTAGCACCCCCCAGATCCTCGACCTGGCCAACCGGAGCATCATCCGGAACCGGGACCAGTTCCCGAAAGAACTGAGGGCGGTGCGCAAGGGAGGATTCAAGCCCGTTTACATCCCGGTGCGGAACGCCACCCTGCAGGCCGCCTTCGTGGCGCGGCGAATCATGGATCTCATCATGGAAGGGGTCCCGGTCCGGGAGATCTCCGTCCTGTACCGCGCCCACTACCACTCCATGGAGCTTCAGATGGAACTCACCCGGCGGGGAATCCCCTTCGAGATCCGCTCGGGGATCCGCTTTTTCGAGATGGCCCATGTGAAGGACATTACGTCCTATCTGCGGGTGCTCGTGAACCCGCTGGACGAGGCCGCCTGGAAGCGAGTTCTCGGGCTCTATGAAAAGGTGGGCAGGGTCACCGTCGACCGGGTCTGGAAGGCACTGTCCTCGGAGAGGGACCCCCTGGCCGCGATCCGGGACCCGGCCTGGGTGAAGCGCATCTGCAAGTCGGCCGCGCCGGGGCTTCTCCGGCTGGGCCAGACCCTGGCGCTGCTGCTCGAGAAAGACGTCGAGCAGGCGCCGGCCGACCTCATTCACCTGCTTCTCGACCGGGGATACCGCGAAGACCTGCAGGACCGCTACACCGACAGCTTTTCCCGGGAAGAGGATCTGGTGCAACTGGCCGATTTCTCCAGCCGCTTTTCGAGCCTGACGGATTTTCTCGCCGAACTGTCCCTGCTGACAAACACGGCCGAGAGCGAGGCCTCCCATGCGGCAGAGGAGAAGGACCGGGTCATCCTGAGTTCCATTCACCAGGCCAAGGGGCTGGAATGGACTGTCGTGTTCATCATCTGGTGCGCCGAGGGGATGATCCCGCTGGCCCGGGCCCTGGGCGAAGAGGGGGGCGAAGAGGAAGAGAGAAGGCTTTTCTATGTCGCAACGACCCGCGCCAGGGATCAGCTGTACCTGTGCCACCCGCTGATCGATTATTCCCGGGGGACGGGGATGGTCCCGCTCCGCCCGTCCCGTTTCATCGAGGAGCTCGAAGAGGACGCCCTTCACCCGACGGAGCTGCCCTACGAGCAGTGGATCATCGATGAAGACTGATTTTGAGACTGCGGGGGCATCCGTTCAGACCGCGACGCTGCTTCTGGACTCCATCGCTTCCTGAGACCGCGCAAGGGCAAAATGTGACTGCTGCCAATACGTTGAATATCCATATTGTGTGACAATCACGAACGGGCAATGAGGGAGGGCGGCTGGCTGTTCAGCCGCCCTTTTCTCTATCCTTTCCCCGATTCCTGAAGGCTGCCGGCGTTAACGACTGCTCAGAACCAGTGGTCCGACTTCTTTTTGGCCTCGTACTCTGCCTTCAGGGCCCGCTCGGTGGCCTCGGAGATCAGGTCCACGCTCTTGGTCCACTCCTCGAACCGGATGTCGACGCCGAAGACGCCGCGGATCTCGTCGTGCTCGTCGACGATGGGCGCGGAAACGGTGATGCAGAGCGCGCCCGTCATCTTGGAGATGTAGAAATCCGTCACGTGGATCTTGCCGGTTTCCATGGGCCGGATGAACCACTCGCGGTTCGAGTAGTCGGTTCCGACGCCGAAATTCTCGTACTTGGCCCGGTCCGTGATGTGCGTGATATTGCGCGTGATCTTCCTGCCGTGCGTGTCGACCACGTAGGCGAACTGGATCGAGGGGTTCTCGTCGATGAACTGCTGCATGATCGGCTCCTGCATCTCGGGGTTCATCGCCTTCATGACGGGGTGCTCGATCACCTGTCGGACGACCGCCACGGCCGCCTGGGCGGCGCGGTACTTGATCTTCTCGAGATCGGACATGAACTGCTCGGGGAGGAACTTCCGCACGACCTTCTCCATCTCGTCGTTGGAGATGCTCGTCATGCGCCCGCCCTCGTACTGCTTCATGACCCACTTGTGGATCGCGGAGATGCCCGGGTGGCGCTTGTCGATCGCCTCGCCGTTCTTGAGGTCGAGCCGCGAGTTGATCCAGTGGACGATCCCTGCCTTGCCCGACTTGTCGGTGATCTCGAGCATGATGGGACGCTTGAGGATCCTCGCCGTGTCGAAGATGTTGTAGATCTCCTCATTTTTCACGAGGCCGTCGAGGTGGACGCCCGCCCGGGTGACGTTGAACTCGGAGCCCACGAAGGGGTAGTTGGGCGCGATCTTGAAGTTCATCTCCCGTCGGACATAGTCGGCGATCTCCGTGATCACCGTGGTGTCGATCCCGCGGTTTTCGCCGTGCAACTGGATGTACTCGAAGATAAGGGCCTCGACGGGCGGGTTGCCCGTGCGCTCTCCGATGCCCATCAGGGTGCCGTTGGCGCCGCTGCAGCCGTACAGCCAGGCCGTCGTGGCGTTGATCAGGGCCTTGTGGAAGTCGTTGTGTCCATGCCACTCGAGCAGGTGTCCGGGGACGCCGGCGTCCTCGATGAAGGCCCGCACGATCTTGTCCACGCTTCGGGGCAGGGCCGCGCCGGGGTAGGTCACCCCGTAGCCCATGGTATCGCAGAGCCGGATCTTGACATCGACGCCGCTCTGCTCGCGCAGCTTCATCAGCTCGATGGCGAAGGGAACCACGAACCCGTAGATGTCCGAGCGCGTGAGATCCTCGAAGTGGCAGCGGGCGACAACCCCCGCCTCCAGGATGGAACGCACCACGTCGAGGTACATCTCCATGGCCTGCTTTCTCGTCACGCCGAGCTTGAGGAAGACATGGTAGTCCGACACGGAGGTGAGGACGCCCGTCTCCCTGAGGCCCGCCTCCCTGACCAGCGGCACGTCCTCCTTCACGGCCCGGATCCAGCCCGTGATCTCCGGGTAGCGGAGGTTCATGCCGCGGCAGGCCTCCAGCGCCTCGCGGTCGCGCTGGCTGTAGAGGAAAAACTCCGTCTGGCGGATGACGCCCCTTTCGCCGCCCAGGCGGCTCATCATGCTGTACAGATCGGCGATCTGCTTGACCGTGTAGGGCGGGCGGGCCTGCTGGCCGTCCCGGAAGGTCGTGTCGGTGATGAAAATGTCCTCGGCGGGACTCATCGAGACGATCTTGTGGTCGAACACGATCCGGCAGACCTCGTCGTAGGGGAAGACGTCCTTCTGGAGATTCGGCTGATCGACGTCCTTCATCTCGTAGCGCCAGAATTTGGTGTGTTCGTGATCGAGGACCCTCTTTTCCTTGTTCCACCTGGCCATATCACTGCTCCCTGCCCGCGGTCTGATGGGGGGACTCCGGCGGCTCTGCGCCGGGGACCCCGTGCCGCTGAAATAAAAAAGGGAGGGGACGCTCTCGTGCTCCCTCCCTTGTCTCTTCCGGATGAAAAATGGATTCAACCTGTCCTGGAGGGACCATGCCGGGCCGGCCCGGTCGCAGGGCGCGGTTCCGCCGCCGTCGGGCGGGCGATGGCCGGCCTGGTCTCGATGCGGCGGCTGATGACCCCGAATCTCATGGTCGTTGAATCCTCCTGATCTGCAATAAAGAATCGCCCCGTCTTTGTCAATACATAAATATGGGGCAGCTCCCAGGCATCCGGAAGCGGAGCCTGAATCCGGCTTCCGGGATCCCGCCTCCGCTTCACTGGACGGTCTTCAGCGAGAGTTCCATGAGCTGCTCGATGCTCACCTTCGACGGCGCATCGGTCATGGCATCGGTCGCCTTCTGCGTCTTAGGGAAGGCAATGACGTCGCGGATGGACGGGGCCCCGGTCATGATCATGATCAGCCGGTCGAAGCCGAAAGCGATTCCGCCATGCGGCGGCGTGCCGAACTCGAGGGCGTCGAGCAGGAAGCCGAACTTCAGCCGCGTGTCCTCGGGGGTGAGGCCCAGGGTCTGGAACAGCTTCCGCTGGACGTCGGTGCGGTGGATGCGGATGCTGCCGCCGCCGATCTCGGTGCCGTTCAGGACGAGGTCGTAGGCCCGGGCCCGCGCCTTCCCGGGGTCCGAGTCCAGGAGCGGCAGATCCTCCGGCACGGGGGAGGTGAAGGGGTGGTGCTTGGCCACGAATCGCTTTTCCGTGTCGCTGTACTCGAGCAGCGGGAACTCGACGACCCATGTGAACGAGAGCTGATCGGGCTTGATGAGATCGAGCCTGCGGGCCACGTGGATTCGCAGGTTCGCCAGCGCGTCATTGACGATTCCCGGGGTGTCGGCGACGAAGACGATCAGGTCGCCCTCGCGGGCCTCCATGGCCCGGTTGACGGACTCGACCTCTTCGGGCCGGAGGAACTTCACGATGGGCGAGGTCCATCCGTCGGCGTTGACGCGGGCCCAGGCGAGCCCCCGGGCGCCGTAGTCGGAGACGAAGTTCGTCAGCCCGTCGATGTCCTTGCGGGAGAGCCGGCGGTTGTCCTCGATCCGGACGGCCTTGACAATCCCGCCGCTTGCAGCCACCTCGTTGAACACCTTGAACCCGCAGTCCTTCACGATCTCCGTTACGTCCCGGAGCTCCATGCCGAAGCGGGTGTCGGGGTTGTCTCGCCCGTATCGCTCCATGGCGTCCCGGTAGGTGATCCGCGGGAAGGGGGTCTCGAGCTCCCGGCCCATGCCCGCTTTGAAGATGTGCACCATGAGGCCTTCCATCGTGGAGAGGATGTCTCCCTCGTCGATGAAGGACATTTCCACGTCGATCTGGGTGAACTCGGGCTGGCGGTCCGCGCGGAGATCCTCGTCGCGGAAGCACCTGACGATCTGGAAGTAGCGGTCGAAGCCCGAGATCATCAGAAGCTGTTTGAAGGTCTGCGGGGACTGGGGCAGGGCGTAGAACGTGCCCGGGTTGACGCGACTGGGGACGAGGTAGTCCCGGGCGCCCTCGGGGGTGCTCTTTGCGAGCATGGGCGTCTCGATCTCGAGGAACCCCCTGGAGATGAAGTACTCCCTTGCGGCCGCAGCGACGCGGCTTCTCAGGATGATGTTTCGCTGGAGTTCGGGCCTGCGAAGGTCGAGATAGCGGTACTTGAGGCGGATGCTCTCCGAGATCTCCGTTTCGGCATCGAGAACGAAGGGGGGTGTCTTCGCCTCGCTGAGGATCTCGAGGGTGTTCACCATCAACTCGACGCTGCCCGTGGGAAGATCGGGGTTCGCCATGCCCTCGGGCCGCCTGCGAACCGTCCCCTTCACGGCGAGGACGAACTCGCTTCGGATCCTGTGCGCCTCACGGTGCGCATCGGCCTGGACCTCGGGGTTAAAGACGACCTGAGCGATCCCCTCGCGGTCCCGCAGGTCGACGAAGATGACCCCGCCGTGGTCGCGGCGGCGGTGCACCCATCCCATCAAGACTACTTCGTTCCCGGCATCGTCGGCCGTCAGGCGGCCGCAGCAGTGAGTTCGTTTCCATCGTGTGATGAAGTCCGACAAGGGGTGTTCCCTCCCTTCTCCAACCTTCCTGCCCTCTGCATTTTTGTGGTCTTGCATCCTTCCGTCGCCGAACGGCCCCGTGTCATTCCGTTGACAGGATGCCCAGGATGGTGTTCTCCGCATCGTCGAGCCCCAGGGGTTGCTGGGAGCTGTCCTTCATGTCCCGCAGAAGGGCCTTCCTCTCCCGGAGCTCCCGCTCGCCCAGGATGAGGGTGTAGCGGCACCCGAGCTTGTCGGAGCGCTTCATCTGGCTCTTGAGACTCCGCGCCCCGTAGTCCGTCTCGGCGAGGGCGCCCTTCATTCGCAGGCGGTTGCAGAGGACGAAGGCGAAGTCCTGCGCCTCCTTTCCGAGGGCGGCGATGAACAGTTCGGGCCTCGGAATGACCGTCTCGTCGGGGATCGGCGCCACGGCAACGAGCCTCTCCAGGCCTACGGCAAACCCGATCCCGGGGCTCTCGGGCCCGCCCAGCTCCTCCACGAGCCGGTCGTAGCGGCCGCCGCCCGCGATGGCGTTCTGCGCGCCCAGGGCGCCCGTGGTGACCTCGAAGGCCGTTTTCGTGTAGTAATCGAGGCCGCGGACCATGCGGGCGTTGACCTCGAAGGGGGTGTCGAAGAGGCGAAGGCCGGACTGCACGGCATCGAAGTGCTCCCTGCACTCCCCGCAGAGAAACTCGATGAGCAGGGGGGCCGTGGCCACGATCGCCTTGCACCCCTCCACCTTGCAGTCGAAGATCCGGAGAGGGTTGGTCGACAGTCGCCTCCGGCAGTCCTCGCAGAGCCCGTCCCGTTTCTCCTCCAGGTCTTTGTGGATCACCTCGCGGAAGGCCGGGCGACAGGCCGGGCAGCCGAGGGAGTTGATCTCGAGACGTGCGTCCGCGACGCCGACGCTCCGGAGGAACGTGATGAGCATCAGGATGACCTCGGCGTCCACCCGCGGGTCCTTCGAGCCGAGCAGCTCCGCGTTGAGCTGGTTGAACTGGCGGAACCGTCCCTTCTGGGGCCTTTCGCGCCGGAACATGGGCCCGATGGTGTAGAGTTTCACGAGGGACTCCGATGCGTAGAGGCCGTGCTCGAGATAGGCCCTCATGACCGAGGCCGTCGCCTCGGGGCGCATCGTCAGGGATTCGTCGCCGCGGTCGACGAAGGTGTACATCTCCTTTTCTACGATGTCCGTCGTCTCGCCGATGGAGCGCCTGAAGAGCTCCGTCTTCTCCAGGATGGGCAGAACGATCTCCCGGAACCCGAAATTCCCGAATATTTCCCGGGCCTTGCCCTCTACAAACTGCCATTTTTCCGATTCGCCCGGCAGGATGTCCTTGAACCCCCGGACGGCGGTGATGATCTTCATGGCGCAACGGCACCCGACTGCGTATTTCGAAGCTGTTTAGCTAACACATTGGCCACCGAAAGGCAATAGAAATCATGGGTTTTTGAAGGCTGAAACAACGTAGCGCGAACCGTCCGTGGTGATGCGGACGGCGCCATGCACGTCGGTCCGGTAGACGGCGGCCCCCGTCTGCCGGAATCGCTCGAGGACTTCCTCGCGGACGGGGCGCCCCGTGCTGATGACGATCGTCGAGGGCCGAACGGCCTGCAGGAACGGTGTGGAGGCGGAATAGGCCGAGCCATGGTGAGGGGCCAGGAGGACGCCGCTTGCCAGGGGTGCCCTTTGCCTGACAAGCAGGCTCTCCGTCGGAGCGCCGATATCGGAGGGAAGAAGGATGGAGGCGTCCTTCCAGCGGATGTGGAGGACGACGGAGCGCTCGTTGATCTCCCGGTCGTCAAGGTCCGCCCGGGAGGGGGAGCGGGACCCGGGGTTCAGGATGCGAATCTGAACGCCGTCATATTCGACGGGCGGCGACTTCGATGTGACCAGGCGGGGCGTGATTCCTTTTGCCTTCATTTTTTCCGTCAGGGGGACGCCCCAGTCGACCAGGGCCTCGTCGCCGCTGGTCCAGACATCCTCCACGCCGAAGTTGTCCAGGATGTAGGGCAGGCCGTTGACGTGATCGGGGTGCGGGTGCGTCGCGACGATCGTGTCGATTTTCCCGATGCGGCGGTTCCACAGGAAAGGGGCGACGACGTAACGGCCCACGTCGAAGCGATCGTTGGGGAACCCGCCGCCGTCGATGAGCATCCGCCGGCCACCGGGGAACTCGACGAGCGTGCACGAGGCGTGCCCCACGTCGAGGAAGGTGACGCTCAGCCGGTCCCGGTTCTGCAGCCCGAGGTGAACCCAGAGGGCATCGCCTGCCAGGAAGAGGACGGCCAGCCCGAGGGCGCAGGCCGACCGGCGGCGTGTCCGAAGAGCGGAACCGCCCGCAACGGTCCGGCCGGGAAGGCCCAGGATCAGGGCCGAAGCGATCAGGACGGTGAAGTAGGCCCCGATCTCGGGAAATGTCGGAGTCGTCAGGATCGAGGAGGAACCCGGCAAGGAGGCAAGCCAGTCGTTGAGGTCGAGGCACAGGCGCGTCAGCCGTGCGGTGATGTCGATGAGAGCGGACGACAGGGTGGCGGACACCGGCGCCAGCAGGATGAGCAGCATGGAGAGGGGCAGCACGACGAAGCCGAGGATCGGAACGAGGAGGAGGTTGGCCACGAGGGTGATGTTGGAGACCCGGTTGAAGTAGTACACGATGAAGGGCAGGGTGCCCAGCGTCGCGGCGGCCGAAACGGCAAAGAAAAGGGCGAGGTTCGCGGCGAGTTTCCTCAGCAGCCGTTCAGCCCGCCCACCCGGCCTGTTTTTCCACGCGGTCAGGCGCTCCGTAACCCCCGGCATCAGAAGCAGGATGGCCGCCACGGCCGCAAAGGACAGCTGGAACGAGATGTCGAACAGGGCGGCCGGGGAGAACGCGAGGATAACGAAGGCGGCAAGGGCCAGGGTGTTGGGCAGATCCCTTGCGCGGCCCATCAGGATGGTCATAAGCAGGGCGAGCGTCATGAGCAGGGCCCGCACCGTCGACATGCCGAGACCGGCGACGAAGGCGTAGAAGACGACCGGACCGAATGCGGAAAGGGCGGAGAGCTTCTGAAGGTTGAACCGCAGCAGGAGGTACTCCGACGTCTTCAGCAGGGTCCGGATGACAAAGAAGGCGATGAGGGCGATGATCCCGACGTTGAAGCCCGATATGGCGATGATGTGGGATGTCCCCGTCCGGTTGAACCGGTCCTGGATCTCCCGAGGGATTTCGCTCTGCTCCCCGAGGGTCATGGCCTGGATGAGCGTCCCTTCGGGGAAAGGGGCCCGGGAGCGGATCCGCTCGCGGATGACCGTCCGGAACCGTTCCAGGGACTGCCTCCAGGGAGAGCCCTGCCCCTCGCGGATCAAAACGATTTTCCGGGGGTCGTCCACGAAGCCCCGCACCCGGATTCCCTGGAGGCGAAGATGGCGCTCGTAGTCGAAGCCGCCGGGGTTTGCAAAGCTGCGCGGGATTTTCAGTCGGACCGCCGTGCGGACGTAATCCCCGTATTTGAAATCCCGCGTGTTCTCCCCGACGGACAGCAGGAGCCTGCCGCCGACGTTTTTCGATGTCCCCTGACAGTCGACCCTCACGGCCTCCAGGACGAGCGACGTGCGGTCCTCGGAGACCCTCGGGTTTTCCGAGACCACGCCGTCCAGGACGACGGAGCCTTTTCCCGCCCAGTGCACGATGTGGTCCGGCCCCGGGTCGCCGTAGAGGATCGAGCCCAGCCCGCAGATTCCAAGGGCGAAGAAGCCGATTGCCGACGAACAAAACGAAGCGCTGTGGCGGCGCGCCACGTGGAGACCCAGCGAAAGGACGAACCCCGCGGCGAGGAGCGCCAGGGTCCCCCAACGGGGGATCTCCGCGGCGTAACCGGTGACGATTCCGCCGAAGAAAAAAGCGAGCAGCAAGGGGAGGGGGCGCTTGATCACGTGCCGTACCCTGGCCGGAACGGAGTGTGCCCGTGAAGCGGCCGCATCGGCTTGCCGGGGGGCGGGCAAGACACGGATTCGGGTGCGACCCTGCCGGACAGGAAGGAGGTCGGCGTGCCGGTAAAAAGAGTTCAAACCACAATCGGGGCATTCTGTCAACGTGCAGCGGCAGGAAACGCTAAAGATTGCCGGAAATGTGACGAAAGTAACAGGTGTAACCTTTTTCTGTATGGTCTCTGCCTGGTATCCGGGCGAGAGCGCCGGGGGAGCCGATTCGTGTCATGACGGGAACGCAGCTGTTCGAACAGGATCAGGCAGAGCGAAACACCCGCTGGATCGTCTTCTCGCGGCTCGCCGTGGTGTCCTACTTTCTCGGCGTGACGGTCTTCCTGCAGTTCCGCGCCGTCGGGACGCTCTCGGCGGAGTATCTCTGGATCAGCTACTCCTTCATCTCGGTCATCTACGGATTTTCGATTTTCTGCCTCGTCCTCCCCGCGACGGCCCGCCGGCGTCCGCTGAACATCATCGGCCAGTCCGTCTCCGACGTGATCTTCGTCACGGGGATCGTGCTCCTGACGGGCGGCATCGACAGCGTCTATTCCGTTCTCTACTCGCTGGTCATCATCTACTCGACCCTCTTTCTGGGGCGCCGGGGCGGGCTTTCGATCGCGGCCCTGAGCACCGTCTGCTACGTGGCGATCGTCCATGTGCAGCCCTCGGGGATCTTCGAGTTCCTTTACGACGAGGGCATCGTCCCGGGTGTCGAGCTGACGAGGGGGTACATTCTCACCCGGGTGACCACCCACGTGGCCTCGTTCTTCATCATGGCCCTGCTGACGAGCTTCGTCGTCGAGCAGGAGCGAAAGACCCAGCGCCTCCTGGCGGAGAAGGCCACGGCCTTCGACCGCCTCGACCTGCTGCATCGCAGCATCATCGAGTCCGTCGACACGGGCATCCTGACCGTCAACCTGGAGGGGCATATCCGCTCCTTCAACCGCGCCGCCGAGGAGATCTCGGGTTTTACCTTCGGGGAGGTCTTCGACCGCAGCGTCGAGGAGATCTTTCCCGGCGTCTCGGACGTCCTGTCCCCCGCGGGATCGGAAGAACGAAAACGGCAACGGAAACGCCTCGAAATCCTGGTGCGCAAGAAGTCCGGGGCGGACATGGTCCTCGGCATCTCCGACTCTCCGCTCGTCGAGCAGGGGGTGAAGATCGGAAGCATCCTGATCTTCCAGGACCTGACCCCGTTCAAGGAGATGGAGCGCGAGGGAGAGAAAAACAAGCAGCTCGCCTTCATCGGGCAGATGGCGGCGGGCCTGGCCCATGAACTCCGAACGCCGCTCCAGTCGCTCAGCGGCTCCATCCAGATCCTCCGGAGAGACCTGCGGCTCGCCCCGTCCGACGAGCGGCTCATGCAGGTCATCCTGCGGGCGAAGGACCAGATGGAGGGGCTCGTTCGGAATTTTCTTCTCATGGCGCGCTCGAACCTCGGCAGGCGGGCGGAGACCGATGTCGGCGAACTCGTGAAAGATGTCATCGAGTCGCTCGCGGTCGGGTCGGAGTGGAATCCCCGGGTGGAACTGCGGGAAGACCTCGGCCAGGACCTCCGGGTCATGGGTGACCCGGCCGAGTTGAGGCAGGTCCTGTGGAACCTGATGATCAATGCGATCCAGTCGATGCCGGAAGGGGGAACGCTCTCCGTGACCGCCCGCCCTGACGGTGACAACGGCGAGGCGCGCGCCGTGAGGGTCGAGATCGGCGACACGGGCCCGGGCATCGACCCGGTCCACATCGAGAAGATCTGGGAGCCTTTCTACACGACCCGGGAAAAGGGCAGCGGCCTGGGGCTTGCCATCGTGAGGCGCATCGTCGAGAGCCACGGGGGCGCCGTCGAGGTGCGGAGCGAAGCCATGCGGGGGAGTCGATTCCGCGTGAGGCTGCCGCGGCATGTGCCTGAGGAACCGGCCGGCCAGGGCGAGCGCATTGAACACGAAGCCGCGGCAGCGGCGGGGCGATAAGGGGCGATCATGGAGCGGATTCTCGTCGTCGACGACGACAGGGGCATTCAGGATGTCCTCGACATCATGCTCTCCCGCGAGGGGTACCAGGTCTCCACGGCCGACGACGGAGCGGCGGCGCTGGACATCATCCGGAAGAAGCAATTCGACCTTGTCATCACGGATCTGAAGATGCCCCGCATGGACGGGATCGATCTGCTCAAGGGCGTCAAGGAGACGGCCCCGGGTACGGCGGTGATCCTGCTGACGGCCTTTGCCTCGGGAGAGACGGCCCTGGCGGCCATGCGCGAGGGGGCCTACGACTACGTGGAGAAGAACTTCAACGTCGATGATTTGCTGAGCATTGTCCGGGACGCCCTGGAAAAACGGGAAGCGGACCGACTGGGAAAACCCTTTCCGCACCCGGAAGGGGACGGCGCCCGCTATTTCGGGACCATGGTGGGCAGAAGCAAGGAGATGCAGAAGGTCTACACCCTGATCGGCAAGGTGGCCGACACGCCCGCCAACGTGCTCATCCTGGGCGAGAGCGGAACGGGGAAGGAACTGGTGGCGCGGGCCGTCCACGGCAACAGCGCCCGGAAGACAAAGCCCTTCGTGGCCATCAACTGCGGCGGCATCCCCGAAAACCTGCTGGAGAGCGAACTGTTCGGCTACATGAAGGGATCCTTCACGGGGGCCTTCGCAGACCGGGCGGGCCTATTCGAGGTTGCCCGGGGCGGGACGATCTTTCTCGACGAGATCGCCGAGCTGCCCGTCATCCTGCAGGTCAAGCTGCTGCGGGTCGTCCAAGAGAAGACCATCCGCCGCATCGGCGGCTCCGAGGACATCAAGGTCGACGTGCGGATCATCTCCGCCACCAACCAGGACCTGCACGACAAGGTCAGGCGCGGCGAGTTCCGCGAGGATCTGTACTTCCGGCTCAACGTGATCCCGATCCACATCCCGCCTCTGCGAAAGCGCAGGGAGGACATCCCGCTGCTCGTGCAGCACTTCATCGAGAAATACGCGAGGGAATTCGGCAAGGAGGTGAAGCGGATCTCCGCCTACGCCCTGGAGCTGCTCCTGCGCTACCCCTTCCCGGGGAACATCCGGGAACTCGAGAACATCATCGAGCGCAGCATCGCCCTGGAGAGCTCGAGCATCATCCTGCCCGAGAACCTCGTCATCGCCGAAGAGGCGAAGGGAGCGGCCGCCGCGCCCGGGTTCCCGGGAGAGTTTCCCGAGGACGGGGTCGATCTGAACCGGGAGCTGGAGCGATTCGAGCGCGAGATCATCCGCAAGGCCCTGGACAAGACCAAAGGATCCAAGACGAAGGCGGCGTCGCTTCTCGGCGTGAGCTTTCCGAGCCTGCGGCACCGGCTCGAGAAGCTGAACATGGAAAACGGAGACGGGGAAGGCAAGTGATGAATCTCGGCAGGGGGTGATGGGAATCATCATTTTCTGCCTCCAGGACGACGGATCCCGGAAGTCGGGGGAAAAGGTCGTGTTACGGTAAGTGATCAGAATCATGGTACAAAGGACGAAAATGAGGGATGCCTGTTCCGTGGCATGCGAATTGCTCAATGGTGGTCAGACACTGAAAAACGGGCAAAGGAGGTACAGAAAGGAAGCAGTAAGGTCTCGGTCTAAAGGAATCCCAAAAGAAGGCGATAAAGAAACTAGAACATATACAAAAGAATTTCGAACAGGAGGTTATCATGATCAGTTATTTCGCAAAGAAGAGAGGCAAGAAGGGTTTCACGCTGATCGAGCTCATGATCGTCGTGGCCATCATCGCCATCCTGGCGGCAATCGCAATCCCGCAGTTTACGGAATACCGTAAAAGGGGCTTCCGGGCGGAACTCAACGCGGACCTCAAGAATGCCTATACGGCGGCGCAGGCCTATCTGTCCGACTTCCCCACTGCAACGGTTGATACCATGGCCAAGCTTACCGCGGCTGGTTATCAGAAGTCGCAGAATATTGCCGCTTCCCCTGGTGGTTCAGTTACCTCCACCAGCGGTACCCTGACGCTTACCCACTCTGTTCTGAACGCGACAGGATCCGTCGATTACAAGGGTGTTATCACCATGCCGGCTCTCTAGTCGGCCGACAGCACGACAGGACCTTTTCAAGGGGGCAGTGCACAGGCATTGCCCCCTTTTTTCGAAACATGATGCCGCCGGGAAAAAGTGGTTCAGTCAATAAAGCGTGGCATGGCAGTTGAATTGCATCGATAAAAAAATGATGCCTAAGGGTTGGCACTCGTGGCGGATAAGATGGCCTTTGGCCAAATACAATACATAATCGGACATGCAGGCTGCGAGACCGTGCAGGACTAGATTATGAATGTCGTTCGCAGAAATTCGAATGTTGATGTATTCGTACTTTCCATCATCCTGGTTGCGGTGACATTGGCGGTTTATTGGCCGGTCCAGACCTTCGACTTCGTGAACTACGATGATCCGATATATCTTACAGAAAATCCTGCAGTGCAGAGTGGGTTGTCATGGCAGGGAATCAGATGGTCCTTTTCGACTTTCCATGCAGGGAATTGGCACCCTCTGACATGGCTTTCTCATATGGCAGATTTTTCACTGTACCGATTTAGTTCTGGAGGTCATCACTGGACCAATCTTCAGATTCATCTTCTCAATGTGTTGTTGTTGTTTCTAGTATTACGGGGAATGACGGGTGCAACAGTATGTAGCGCAGGGGTCTCGATGCTCTTCGCAATTCATCCCTTGCATGTAGAATCTGTCGCATGGGTGTCTGAGCGGAAAGACGTTCTCAGCGGGTTCTTCTGGATTCTCACCATGGGCAGTTATTCCCATTATGTCAAGCGCTCTACCATACTAAGATATAGCTTGGTTCTTCTCTTTTTCATTTGCGGCCTTCTGTCAAAGCCCATGGCTGTTACGCTCCCCTTTGCTCTGCTTCTTCTCGACTACTGGCCCCTACGTAGACATGCGCATGCTGCTACAGTATTCGATCCATTCCTTCTTCGTTTCAAAGTCTTCAAGGAAAAGCCAGCTTTTCGTCTCGCGGTTGAAAAAATTCCCATGATCATGCTCTTAACGGCATCCTGTGCCGTGACGGTCTTGGCGCAAAAAGCTGCAGGAGCAGTGGTGCCAATAGAAGCCGTTGATCTCAGTCATCGATTTGCCAACGCGGCTGTTTCTTACTTAGAATATATTCGAAAGATGTTCTGGCCCTATGATCTCGGAGTCTTGTACCCCTATCGAGGAGTGATTCCGCCCTGGCATATTGGGGCGGCGTCTTCTGTTTTGGCGGGAGTATCCGTGGTTGCCTTCTGGCAAGCTCGCTCACGCCCCTATCTCTTGGTGGGCTGGCTCTGGTTTATCGGAACGCTTGTGCCAGTGATCGGTATCGTGCAAGTAGGGGCCCAGGCCATGGCTGATCGATACACCTATATTCCGCTCATTGGCCTCTTCATGGGGATCTCCTGGATGGTTCAAACGGTCACTGCCAGGAACACGTGGCTGAAAAGGTCGGCTTTCGTGGCGGTTCTGTTGCTCTGTATCGGTTGCGTGTCTTTGACGAGAATGCAGGTGGGGACATGGAAGAACAGCTTCACACTATATCAACATGCACTCGAAGTCGTTCCGGAAAATCCCGTAGCGCTGAACAACCTTGGAGTGCTGTGTCTCGAGGCGGGCATCTTGGAAAAAGCAGTCTCGTTTTTTAGAAAGGCCGTGGATTTAGCCCCTCATTATCAAGACGCATGGGTCAATATGGGTGCGGCCGCGCTTCGAACCGAAAATCTGGATGAAGCGGATCGTTGCCTGCTACAAGCAAGTCGGATCGACGTGCATCATACGAATCTGAGAATGAATATCGGGATTCTGATGCTTAGAAGGGGTTTTCCCGATGAAGCGGAAAGAGAGTTCCGGTATGTTCTTGCACTCAATCCCTATCATGAAGTAGCACATCACCGCCTGGGCGCCTTATTGTTTCATCAGGGAAGACTGGATGAATCGCATGAACTCTTGCAGGCAACAATCCGGATCAATCCTTTCAATGCCGAGGCGTATAATAATCTGGGAGTGGTGCTCAGGAAGAAGGGCAAGCTTGACGAAGCCATCCTGATGTTTCAAAAAGCTCTCGATTTGGATCCGGGCAATCCGCATTACGAGCGAAATATCCGTTCAGTACGGTTCGACGACGGCGGGAAATCGCTGTCAAATCATAAGCGGGAGAATCCATGGACGTCGTGACAGCAAAAGTCGAGTCCGACGGAAATCCAAACGTGCGGGAGGGCTTTTCACTGTTGACAGGGAGTCAGGAGCGAATCGTAGTTTGTGCGATTTATTTTGTTCTGATTGGATATGCTCTCGCCGAAGGTCTCCTCTGTATTTTACCCCCCGTTTCGCGCGACGCGCTCATTCACCACTTGGCCATCCCGAAGCTCTGGATCCGTCACGGCGGATGGTTCGAGACCCCCTGGGCCGAGTTCAGCTACTTCCCCATGAACGTCGATCTTCT
>ERZ1026796.741-NODE-741-length-24388-cov-3.574544_pt1 | contig 24388 bp, 20 predicted proteins | sample MGYA00520874_ERZ1026796 | MGnify/ENA primary metagenome ERZ1026796 (study PRJEB33270, sample SAMEA104284474) | anaerobic digester metagenome | biome: Anaerobic digester microbiome; feature: mesophilic sludge digester; material: Anaerobic digester biomass | place...
AACTACGATAACCCTGAGGTGCAACGCGAAATGCTGCGCGTGGTCCAGTTCTGGATCGATCAAGGCGTGGATGGTATCCGTGTGGATGCGCCCCCCTACCTCTTTGAGCGTGAGGGTACGAATTGTGAAAACCTACCCGAAACGCATGCTTTCCTCAAGCGCCTGCGTGCATTCGTAGATGCGTATGCTCCTGGGACGATGCTCCTCTCCGAAGCGAACCAATGGCCAGAAGATGTGATCCAGTATTTTGGCGATGGCGATGAAATGCACATGAACTTCCACTTTCCGCTCATGCCACGCCTCTATATGGCTTTAGCCAAAGCCGATCGCACACCAATCGTCGAGATTTTAGCGCGCACGCCCCCATTACCGGAGATCTGCCAATGGGGTACCTTCTTACGCTGCCATGACGAGCTGACCCTTGAGATGGTTACGCCTGAAGAGCGCCAATGGATGTGGGAGACGTATGCCCCAGAGCCGCGCATGCGCCTCAATCTAGGCATCCGCCGGCGCTTAGCTCCATTGATGGATAATGACCAGCGTAAGATTTTGCTGATGCACTCGCTGCTGCTTACCATGGGTGGCTCCCCCTTCTTGTACTATGGCGATGAGATTGGCATGGGTGATAACATCTGGTTGGAGGACCGCAATGGCTTGCGCACACCGATGCAATGGGACGCGAGCCTCAATGCAGGATTTTCCTCTGCATCTCCAGAGAAGCTCTATGCCCCGGTAATTTCGGACGATATTTATGGCTATGCGCAAGTCAACGTGGCAGCTCAAAGATCTGACCCTAATTCCTTGCTCAATTGCGTGCGGCATATGCTTACCATCCGCAAGCAGCACCCCGCTTTTGGCTGGGGTACGTTTGATTGGGAGGATACGGGTAACAATGCCATTGCAGCCTATCGGCGGAAAACTGAAGAAGAAGCCCTGCTCATCTTCAACAATTTGTCCGACCAGACCATCAGCTTGAGCTTGCCAGAGGATTTTTGGGGAGCCGAGGACGTCCTCACGGGGCAACAATTCACCGAGGCGCATTTCCAATTGGAACCTTATCGGTTTATTTGGCTGCGCCAACTCTCTTAATGGAGGATTGGCAATCCAATAATCCTTATCTACATAAAGGATAATACTATGACGAATGATTTATTTGGAGCAATCGAAGGCGGCGGCACGAAATTCGTTTGCGCAGTGGGCAAAGCTGATGGCAAGATCTTAGCAGAGACACGCTTTCCGACCACCACGCCGAAAGAGACGTTAGCGCGGGCAATTGCCTTTTTCCAAGAACAGAACCGGGAACGGGGTCCACTTACCAGCTTAGGTGTAGCTTGCTTTGGTCCGCTGGACCCTAACCCCTCCTCCCCCACTTATGGGCACATATTGCCGACCCCTAAACCAGGCTGGACTGGTACAGATGTGGTCGGACAACTGCAAACTGCTCTCGGGATCCCTATCGGTTTCGATACCGATGTAAACGGCGCTGCCTTAGGCGAGGCACGCTGGGGTGCAGCCCAAGGGCTTTCCACGTTCCTTTACTTCACCATTGGGACTGGTATTGGCGGCGGTGCAATGGTTGAGGGGAAACTGCTACATGGGCTGATCCACCCTGAAATGGGGCATATCCTACTGCCTCATGACACTACCCGTGATCCCTTCCCAGGGATTTGCCCCTTCCATAAAGATTGCTTCGAAGGTCTTGCCAGCGGACCGGCGTTGGAAAAGCGCTGGGGACAGCGCGCGGAGACGCTACCCGCTGATCATCCTGCTTGGGAGTTGGAGGCAGACTACATTGCCTTAGCGATGGAAGGATTTATTTGTGCCTTTTCGCCACAACGGATAATTTTGGGCGGTGGCGTGCCACAACAACCGCAGTTGATCCCTTTAGTGCGGACAAAGACGCTTGCATTGCTGGCTAATTACATCCAATCCAAGGAAATCTTAGAAAATATGGATAGATATATCGTACCGCCCGAGTTGGGATCGCGCGCTGGGATAGCAGGCGCCATATCCTTAGCCCAGCAAGCTTTAGAGGAGGCACAAGCATGATTCACGGTGAAATTGATATTAATCAGGAGGCAGCCTGGAGCTTAGAACGTTTGCTGCCACGGCTAGAAGAAAAACTTGCACTTGAAATTGAAGCTGATCCACAGATGTGGCAGGTTTTTCAGGCGCGCCTAAAAGAGCACTTCCCGCGTCTTTTCAAGCTCTATCACCACCTCTACGCTCGGCACTACGATTTCTTCTATTACCTAGAGGTGCTGCTCATCAGCATGGCTAAAGCCGCTTTAGATCGCCCAACGGACCTCCGCGCCTTGGATGCTGAGCGGGAGAACAACCCCTTATGGTTTCAAAGCAATCAAATGGTCGGCGGCGTTTGTTATGTGGATCTCTTTGCTGGCAATTTAACTAAGATGCACGAAAAGATCCCTTATTTTAAAGAATTAGGCCTCACTTATCTGCACCTAATGCCGCTTTTCAAGATGCCCGAAAAAGAAAACGACGGCGGTTATGCTGTCAGTAATTTCCGTGAGGTACATCCGCCGCTGGGCACGATGGAGCAATTAGCAGAATTGAGCCGAGCCCTACGCAAAGAAGGCATCAGCCTGGTCATCGATCTAATTATCAATCACACTTCTAACGAGCATGAATGGGCTCAGCGTGCCATCGCTGGCGATCCACACTATCAGGAAATGTATGGAATATACCCGGACCGCACCATTCCGGATGCTTACGAGAAGAATCTGCGTGAGATTTTCCCGGATGAACATCCCGGCGCTTTCACCTGGTTTGAGAGCTTGAAAGCCTGGGTTTGGACGACCTTCCACTCCTATCAGTGGGACTTGGACTATGGCAACCCGGATGTTTTCAACCATATGGCTGAGGAAATGTTCTTTCTGGCGAATCAAGGCGTAGAAATCTTTCGGCTCGATGCTGTGGCATTTATTTGGAAAGAGCTCGGTACGAATTGCGAAAACCTGCCAGAAGCCCATATGATATTGCAGGGTTTCAATGCTCTCACCCGTATTGTGGCACCTTCCATGCTCTTCAAATCGGAGGCAATTGTCCATCCGGATGAAGTGGTCAAGTACATCTCTCCCGACGAATGTCAACTTTCTTATAACCCCCTGGTGATGGCGCTCCTTTGGAATACATTGGCTACGCGCAACGTGGACTTGCTAAACCAAGCTTTGGCAACCCGCTTCAAGATTCACCCAGCTACAGCCTGGGTCAATTACGTACGCTGCCATGATGACATCGGCTGGACTTTTGATGATGGTGATGCAGCCCGCTTAGGGATCAACGGATCTGACCACCGCAAGTTTCTCAACGAGTTTTATCGCGGCCGCTTCCCAGGCAGTTTTGCCCGCGGTCTACCCTTCCAAGAGAACCCTAAAACCGGCGACTGCCGCATTTCAGGTACCTGCGCCTCCTTGGCTGGGCTGGAAAAAGCACTGCGGGAAGAAGGACCCAAAGAAGTCGAGTTGGCGATCAAACGCATTGCTCTGCTTTATAACATGATCATGACCTTAGGCGGCATTCCCCTGATTTACTTAGGGGACGAAATTGGTACGCTCAATGATTACAGCTACTTAGATGACCCAGCTCACAAAGATGACAGCCGCTGGGTACACCGCCCCAAAACCGATTGGGAACGCTATGCCAAGCGTCATGACCCAACCACCATCGAAGGGCAAGTTTACGCACGAATGCAAGCCATTATCGCCTTCCGCAAAGCACACCCCGAGTTAGCCGGGGGTGCATTGGAAACGATTGAAAGCAGCAACCCTGCCGTACTGGCTTTCTCTCGCGCTTACCAAGATTCCCCGAGGTTGGTGATTTTTGCTAACTTTAGCGAGCAAGAACAAGTTATTTCAGCACGCGTGATCGAGCAAAATAACCTGCCCGGCAAGCAGCGCTTGTTTGGTGAGAGCTCGCTTTCACCTAAGGATGACCTCATCCTTCCACCTTTAGATTTCGCTATCTTTGGATAAAGTGGCGAGGAAATTATCAATAGCGCCAATAATTTTTACAGACGAATTGTCTTTGCCGTGCTATACTCACTATAAGTATTTGAGAGTGAAAGGTGGATTATGGAAAACACCAATTCCATTATTGATGTGGGGGGGATCCAGGTTGGGCATGCCCAACACACAAGCGGACTTTCGGGTTGTACCGTGCTGCTGTTTGAGCATCCTGCCATCGCCGGCGTGGATCAGCGCGGCGGTGCCCCAGGGACACGCGAAACCGATTTGCTCCGCCCTATGCACATGGTCAACTACATTGATGCAATCCTGCTCACCGGTGGCTCGGCTTATGGCTTGGACGCTGCGGGCGGCGTGATGCGTTATCTCGAGGAAAAAGACCGCGGATTTCCAATTGAAAACGGTGTGGTACCCATTGTGCCGGCTGCTGTCATCTTAGACTTGGGTGTGACGACGCCTTCCGCCCGCCCAAATGCAGCGATGGGTTATAACGCTTGCTTAAATGCCAGGCACTTTTGTGAGGTTGGCAATGTAGGGGCTGGTGCCGGTGCTACTATAGGCAAGCTCCTCGGCTTAGAGCATGCGATGAAATCAGGAGTTGGCACTGCCAGCATGGAGATCGTGCCCGGTTTATACATCGCCGCGTTGATGGTGGTTAACGCGCTGGGTGATATTTATGACCCTGCCAACGGACAACAAATCGCCGGCTTGCGTTCGCCAGAAACTAACGAACCCACCAGCACCTTGGACTTTATGCAAGCCTTGGCGAGGGAAGAATTTGCTAGACATTTAGAAGAAAACCAAACTATGGGAGCAAATACAGTTATAGGTGTTGTGGCAACCAACGCCAAGCTAACTAAGGAAGAGGTCAATAAGCTCGCCCAAATGGCGCAGGATGGTATCGCCATGACCGTACGGCCGGCACATACGATGTTCGATGGCGATACTATTTTTGGGATCTCAACGCGTATGGTACCTGCGGATTTCAACCTCGTTGGAGCATACGCTGCACAAGTAGTTGCTGAGGCAATTCTAAACGCCGTCCGCTCTGCTCATACTTTTGGCGATTTACCCGGTTTGGCAGGTTAATTTATTAAAATCTAGATCAATATGAAAGGTGAAAAAATGAAATACGACTTAATGACCAAATTAGGCGACTTACTAAAAGATCCCCAAGCCGTGGAGATTATCGAAAAGTATGTCCCCGGACTGGCGAAGAACCCTATGCTGATGTTGGTTAAAAGGAAGAGCCTGGAGTCACTCCTTGATATCCCACAGGCAAAGGATGCCGGTCTGACCAAGGAAATGCTCGAAAACCTTCTGAAAGAAATCAATGCGAAAAAAGCCGAGGCGTAGCTTTTAGCCTGCTGCGCCTTGGCGCAATGAACTTTAGGTACATGATAAGGCAATTTGAAATGTTGTTGACAATCGATATTGGCAATACCAATATCACGCTGGGCATCTTCGAAGGCAGCCAGCTAAAAGCTCACTGGCGCTTGGCGAGTGACCCTGCGCGTATGCCGGATGAATATGGCTTGCAGCTGCTGGGTCTCTTCCGCAGCAGCGATTTACGCCCGGAGGAGCTCAGCGACGTCGTGCTGGCTTCGGTGGTGCCGCCGCTCACATCCCATATTCAAGAAGCTTGTCAGGATTATCTCTCAAAGCCCTCAATAATCATCGAAAGCCAGCACTGCGCACCTATCGTCAATCGCTACGATCCACCTCAAGCTGTTGGTATTGACAGGCTGGTCAATGCGGTTGCCGTGGAGAAAAAATATGGCTTGCCAGCCTGTGTGGTAGACTTTGGCACTGCAACGACCTTTGATGCAATCGACCGCGATTACAACTACCTGGGCGGGGCGATTGCTCCCGGAGTGGGCATTTCACTGGATGCACTCGTAAGCCATACTGCCAAGCTGCCTAAAGTGGATTTGCAGCTCCCTGAGCATGTGATTGGGCGCAACACCACCCAGGCAATGCAATCGGGCTTGTTATGGGGTTATATCGCTATGGTGGAAGGCATGGTTGCTCGCTTCCGAGCTGAACTGGGAGAGGATCTTCAGGTAATCGCCACGGGTGGATTAGCCGCACTTGTCGGCAGCCATACCGCGAGTATCAATGCAATTGATCCTTGGCTTACCCTCGAAGGACTTTACCTAATCTGGGAAAGGATGCATCCATGAGCAATCCCATCGCGGGGAAACACATTATCTTAGGCATCACCGGTTCTATCGCCGCGTACAAAGCCGCAATTTTAGCCTCCAAACTGACTCAAGCTGGTGCAAAAGTAGATTGCATCCTAACGGAGAGCGCCACACAGTTTGTCAGCCCGCTCACTTTTCAAACCGTGACCGGCCGCAAAGCTTATCTTGATCAGGATTTATGGGCTAGCGAAGGACATGTGGTGCATATCGGGCTAGCCCACGAAGCAGATTTGTTGCTCATCGCTCCTGTGAGCGCTAATACTTTAGCTAAACTTGCCCATGGTATTGCTGACAATCTGCTATGTGTAACAGCTCTGGCAGCCACCTGCCCCTTAGTGCTTGCCCCAGCCATGGATGCCGGCATGTATGCCCACCCTGCCACCCAGCAAAATGTACAAATGCTCAAGGAGCGAGGAGCTGAGTTCATCGGGCCGAGACCGGGTCATTTAGCCTCCGGGTTGGTCGGTTTGGGCCGCTTCGCCGAGCCGGAAACCATTCTCTCCCGCGTGCGTTTCTTATTGGGCAGGAATGGTAGGCTGGCGGGTAAGCGTATCCTTTTGACTGCTGGTCCAACCCAAGAAGCGTTAGACCCTGTGCGTTACATCAGCAATCACTCTTCAGGCAAGCAAGGTTACGCCATTGCTCAGGCGCTGCTGGATGAAGGCGCTTTGGTTACCTTAGTCAGTGGACCTACCAACCTCCCCTTCCCGGAAGGTGCGCAGGTCATCGAGGTTACTTCTGCAGCTGAGATGAAAGATGCTGTAATGACGCATCTACAGGACAAAGACGCTTTCATCAGCGTGGCAGCTGTTGCTGATTTTACCCCGAGCTCCATAGCCGGGGAAAAAATCAAAAAAACGGGGCAGAACCTGACTTTGGAGCTTGTGCCCACAGTGGATATCCTGCGCACTGTTTCAGAAGAGCGCCGGCGCTTTAACCCAGGCATGCTCGTGATTGGCTTTGCTGCAGAGACAACCCAGACTTATGAAAACGCGCGCAAGAAATTGCAGGAAAAAGGTTTAGACCTAATAGTAGCTAATGACGTAGGTCAGCCGCAACCTGTCTTTGGTGCGGACCAGAACAAGGTTGCCTTTATTCACGCCGATGGGCAAATTGAGGAATTCCCCTGGATGCCAAAGTACGCTGTGGGAGAGAAATTAGTTGACTTTTTGATACACAAATGGGAGCAGAACGACTGAATTAGTATCCCGCAAGCATCCTAATGATCCAAGCTTGAGGCGGTTTCAATATGGGGCTCGGTAAAAAAATGTAAATATTTCTGACCGGAAAGGACCCAAAGCCTGCGTGCTCTACTTCAAGATGAATTCGGGTTAATGAGCAGGTTCGTTAATTTTATTATGGCGAATAGCTGCTTTTTATGAACCAAACAAGTTTAGAATATATAATATGACAAAATATTAAGAGGTGAATGATGAAGCGAACTGTTTTTCTTATGATTTTCAGTATTTTATTAGCCGCCTGTTCCTCAACCAGCCCGACTTCTGTAATTGAACCCACAGCTACACCAGCAGGAACCATTGTTCTATCTGGTGGCGGCGTTGCAATTCGAATACCTGATCGGTATATTAGCGGGAATCAAGAAACTGTCGATGCAGTTTTGGAAAAATTAAAGACAATGGGAAGTTCTTATGAGGGAGCTGTTCAATCACTTACTAATAATCGTGATGTTTACTTAGTTTATGCTTTTGATTCCGAGTTTGGAACCAATAACACCATTTCAAATATGAATATTACTTCTGTCTATGTTCCAGAAGACACAAAACTGGAAGATGAGATTCAATCCTTAATTAGCACTTATACCGATGCTGGAGCTACAGATATAGAGAACAATCCCTGCCAACATAATGACAATGATTGCATCGAGTTAGAGGCGACAATGACAGTCGGTGACATCGATATGAAAGTACTCCAATATTTAGTAAAACAAGGGAGTCAGGTTTACATCGTAACATTTGCAACTGAGGTTTCGGATTTTCCTCAGAAATATACTGAATTTGACGAAGCATTTAGCACATTCCAGATACTTGATTAACATAGATCGCTTTTACTAACGAATTTATAAGAGAAACCAAACCCTTTGATATAATTGCTTAGCTTACTTCAAGGAACTTTTTCATGATCTTTCCCGGAATGGTAGACGTTCATGTTCACCTGCGCACGCCTGGAGGTGAACACAAAGAGGATTTTCGCACCGGCAGCGCAGCTGCCTTGGCTGGCGGCTTCACCATGCTTTTGGCGATGCCTAACACCCAGCCGCCATTAGTCACTTTAGAAAGCTGGCAAAGCGCACAGACCCGAGCTCAAAGCGAAAGTCTGTGCGATGTTTTTTTATATGCTGGCGCATCAGCCAACCACATTGATCAGCTGCCTGTTCTGGCTCAGCATGCTCCCGCACTAAAGATTTACATGGATCAAACTTACGGTCCCTTGTATGTACGCGGGCTGGCAAACCTGATGCCCATCTTCTCAGTTTGGCCCGCAGCCAAACCCATTTGCGTGCATGCAGAGGGCGAATCTGTTGCCTTAGCCATTGGGCTTGCTGCTATGTACAAAAAGCACGTGCATATCTGCCATGTTTCGCGAAAGAGCGAAATTGAGTTGATTGCGCAAGCTAAAGCGTCTGGATTACCTGTGACCTGCGAGGTCACCCCGCATCATCTTTTCCTGACGGATGCCGATGCTGCCCGCTTAGGTCCTTATGGCGATGTGCGCCCTACGTTGGGAAGCGTTGAAGATCAAGAGGCGCTCTGGCAGCACCTCAACTCCACCATTGACTGCATCGCCAGCGATCACGCCCCACATACGCGAGAGGAAAAAGAGCAGCCTGAAGGCAGTCCTCCGGGTGTGCCGGGGTTAGAATCTACCCTGCCCCTGATGCTTACGGCAGCAGCACAAAGCCGCCTTACCACCACTCGCCTCATCGAACTGCTCTCCACTAATCCTCGGCAGATCTTCAACCTGCCCGAGCAAGCTGATACTTTTATTGAGGTTGACCCTTTAGCAAAGTATACTTTCCCGGAGCACCCGCTTTACACGAAGTGCGCTTGGTCTCCATTTAGCGGCATGCCTATGATCGGAAGGTTACAACGTGTCGTTTTACGCGGGCGAGAGGTTGTCCGCGATGGAATTGTCCTAAATTATCATTAGATACCTTTAACAGGAGTGTTATTATGATTACGCCAAAATTAGAACCTCTCTTTAAGCTGGAAACTTACCAGCGCCAACCCCGTTTTCAAAATGGTTTTTATCAACAAGATATTCTTTCCGTAAATCAATTTAACAAAGAAAACTTAGACTATATTTTTGAGCGTGCCGATGAAATGAAGGCTATGGCTCACCAATGGGGAACTTGCGATTTACTCAAGGATTACACCTTAGCGTGTGTGTTTTATGAACCCAGCACGCGCACCAGTTCCTCTTTCATCTCAGCCATGGCACGCTTAGGAGGTAAAGTCATCCCCATCACTGAAGGTATCCAGTACTCGTCGGTCTCCAAAGGTGAATCGCTGATTGATAGCATTCTCACCCTCGAACAGTATTGCGATGTAATCGTTTTACGCCATTCAGAAATCGGTTCTTCTGCCACAGCGGCTAAATATGCCAAAGTGCCAATCATTAATGCTGGTGATGGCGCTGGCGAGCACCCAACTCAGGCTTTGCTGGACCTTTATACTATCCAGAGTGAGTTGGGTCACATCGACGGACTGAAAGTAGCGATGGTAGGCGACTTACGTTACGGCCGCACCGTGCATAGCCTCACACGCTTGCTTTCCCAGTATGACGTTTCCTTGAGGTTTGTCTCCCCTGAGACTTTACGATTACCCATGGATCTGATGAATGACCTAATCGACAAAGGCATCAAAGTGCGGGAAACCAACAAAGTTTCAGATGTAATCGAGAACGCCGATGTGCTTTACGTCACCCGCATCCAAAAAGAGCGCTTCACGGACTTGGCGCAATATGAAGAGGTGAAAAACTACTTCGAAATTACACCGGAAGTGATGGCACAAGCCAAAGAAAAGATGATCGTGATGCACCCGTTGCCACGGGTTGGTGAAATCCATTATAAAGTGGACCGTGATCCACGCGCAGCTTACTTCCGCCAGGTGCAGAATGGCTTATATATTCGCATGGCTTTATTGGCAGCCGTGCTTGGTCAAGCATAGAGGGTAGCCTGATGTATTTTATTCAAAAATTGGTAACAGCAATCGCTAAAAACGACAGCTTGTTGTGTGTGGGGTTAGACCCGCAGGAAAAGTTCTTACCCACCACTGGCGATATCTTCACCAGGCTTTCGGATTGGGGCAAGAATATCATCGATCAAACTGCAGATTTAGTCTGTTGCTACAAGCCCAACAGTGCCTTTTTTGAGCAGTTTGGACCTGCTGGTCTGCGCGCATTGCAAGAGATTATCAAGGGAATTCCAGAGGACATCCCTGTAATCCTCGATTTCAAACGGGGTGATATTGGTTCTACTGCCCAAGCTTACGCACACGCGGCATATGCCCAATATAACGCTGACGCTGTTACGCTCAGCCCCTACTTAGGCAAAGATAGTATCGCACCTTTCCTCGAAGAACCTGGTAAATTCGTATTCCTGCTCTGCCAGACCTCCAATCCTTCTGCGACCGCGATTCAAAACTATGGAACCCCACCACTTTACGAATACATAGCCCAACTTTCCAAAACTTGGGGCACACCGGAGCAAATCGGTTTGGTTGTAGGCGCTACCCAGCCCGAAGCACTGCAACGCGTACGCGATCTCTGCCCAGAAAGTTGGATTTTAGCACCTGGCGTGGGTGCCCAAGGTGGCGACTTACAGCAAGCTCTATCCGCCGGCTTACGCTCAGATAAGTTGGGGCTGATCATCCCGGTTTCGCGCAGCATCATCGGAGCAGAAGACCCCAGGCGTGCTGCACAAGTCTTGCGTGATCAAATCACCAACACACGGCTAGACCTTAACCTCCCACCTTATGATCCTTATCGGAATTTGGTCGATGGTCTCTTTAGTACTGGATGCATCAAATTTGGCAGTTTCACTTTAGCTTCGGGTAAAAAATCGCCCATTTACCTTGACCTTCGCCGGCTCGTCTCATATCCAAGCGTCTTAGACATGGTCGTGGATGCCTATATCGACAAGTTAATTGGCATGGAATATGACTACCTGGCAGGTGTGCCTTATGCAGCTCTGCCCATTGCGGCTATCGCAGCTTCCAAGCTTAAACGCCCCATGGTTTACCCCCGTAAAGAGATTAAAGAACATGGTACCGCTCAAGCAGTAGAAGGCGTGTTCCAACCGGGGCAAAGCGCTGTCTTATTGGAGGATGTTATCACCAGCGGTGGGTCAATCTTGACAGCTGCAGAGACTTTGCGTGCAGCTGGCTTGGATATTCATCAAGCAGTTGTACTCGTCGATCGTGAACAAGGCGGCAAAGCAGCACTCAAGGATCATGGCATTCAAGTCTCTTCTGTACTTACCATGCAAGAAATTTTGGGGCGCCTTTACGCCCAGGGTAAACTTGACCAAACGACCTATCTGGAAGTACGCGCCTACCTCGCAGGAGAACATGCTAACACCTGAGCTCAGCTGCAGCTTTTTGGGGATGAACCTCACGAACCCACTGGTATTAGCATCAGGGATCTTAGGCACCAGCCCCAGCTTGATGGAGCGGGTGGCGCTCTCTGGAGCCGCTGCCATCACATCTAAGAGCTGTGGACCAGAAGCACGCGCCGGGCACCCTAACCCTGTGACGGTTGCTTGGGATTGCGGCGTGCTCAATGCTATCGGCTTGACCAACCTGGGAGCACGCGCCGAAGTACCTTTATTGCGTGAGACAAAACAGCGATTAGCAGCTTTAGGCGTGCCGCTCTTTGCCAGTATTTTTGCCCCTCGGCTGGAAGATTATGGCGAGGTTGCACGCATTATAGCGGAGGCTGAGCCCGACCTGATTGAAGTGAATATATCCTGCCCCAACGTGGCGAGTGAGTTCGGCACACCTTTTTCAGCAAGTGCGGAAGGCGCAGCAGCGGTTACGCGCACCGTACGCAAAGCCGTAAGCCTGCCTATAAGTATCAAGTTAGCCCCTAACGTGCCTGAGATCAGCCGAATAGCCCAAGCAGTAGTGGCAGAAGGTGCCGATGCCATCACCGCAATTAATACTATGCCTGCAATGTTGATTGATGCTCTAGCCGCTAAGCCAGTCCTGAGTAACCGAACTGGTGGACTCTCCGGACCAGCACTCAAACCGATTGCTTTACGCTGCGTGTATGAACTTGCCCAGGCAGTATCCGTCCCCATCATTGGCACTGGCGGAGTGAGCTCTGGGATCGACGCTGCGGAGATGCTAATGGCTGGGGCAACACTTGTCGGAATCGGTTCAGCGGTGATCAAGGACGGTCCAAGTGTTTTTGCTCGTATTTGCACTGAACTAACGACTTTTATGTCAGATAATGGCTATGCGCAGCTCGCGGACTTGCGCGGAAAGGCGCTGCCTTGAACCAAGCTGGGCTTTTCACCGCTTACCGTATCCAAGAAAAGCGATTAGAAAACGCTGATACGTGCAGCCTTGTTATGGATGGCAGCTTACCCGATGCACTCCCCGGCCAGTTTGTGATGGCTTGGCTGCCGGGTATTGATGAAAGACCCTTCAGCCTTAGCGGGAATGACCCGATGCGCATAACTGTGGCAGATGTTGGTCCGTTTTCACATGCGCTCAATCAACTGCAACCTAGCGATCACCTATGGCTGCGCGGTCCTTTAGGGAAGGGGTTCATGCCTCGTGGACATTCCCATTTGCTTCTTGGGGGTGGTTATGGCGCAGCACCACTAATTTTTTTAGCCAATTCTTTATGTGCACAGGGTGATCAGGTGGGCGTGTGTTTAGGTGCACGTAGTTGTGCTGACCTTTTATTGGTTGAGGAATTCGAGTCTCTAGGCTGCGATGTTTGGTTAGCGACTGAGGATGGCAGTGCTGGCAAACAAGGCTTGCTGACGGCTTTATTGCCAGAGGCTCTGAACACCCTAAAACCTGAAACAATCTATGCCTGTGGACCCATCGGGATGTTACTTGCTATAGCAGCCTGGGCTTGCACTGCCGGCTTACCTGCGCAGCTTTCATTTGAAAGCGTCATGCGCTGTGGCGTTGGGCTGTGTGGATCCTGTGAGCTGCCAGAAGAAACCTGCCAACAACTTGGATTAGCACCGGGCTTCTTAGTTTGCCATGATGGACCGGTTAGTGAGATTTCGACACACCGTTCCAAATGATTTCTTTTATTTGTGGCGTAATTGTTTTTTTGATTACTCGGTGGTTAATAAATGTCCATCGAATCAAATTTGACACAAAATTATTGGCTTGCAGTAAAATTAACAAGCCTTAAGCATTGCGCGTTGAAAGGAGTCAGCCAATCGAAGAAAAGAGAATCCTCCACCAATTTTGTCGTTTCACAATTCATTGAATAAAGGAGAAAAGATGAAAAAAAGTATTTGGTTATTGTCAACTCTGCTTATCCTCAGCCTCGTCCTCTCTGCCTGTGGGCAAACAGCTGCCACAGAACCAACCGAAGTAAATTGCCGAGCAGAAGCTTCGTATGAAACTGTTGGTTCCTACCAAGTGCCGGCGCCCATTGAAGGCTGCTTCAATGTCGCTTTTGTATATGTCGGTCCCCACGATGACGGTGGTTGGTCCCAGTCGCATGACGTCGGCAGGCAATATGTAGAACAAACTCTCGAGGGCGTGCACACGGCTTATGTTGAAAATGTAGCTGAAGGCGCAGATGCCGAACAGGTTACACGTTCACTGGCACGCAAAGGCTTCGATGTCATTTTCACTACATCTTTCGGCTTCATGGATGCCTCCGAGATCGTCGCCAGCGAATTCCCCGATGTGGATATCATCCATATCAGCGGTTACAAATCGAACGGCACAAATTTTGGCAACTTGATGGGAGCCATGGAAGACATGAAATATCTCGCAGGCATTTTAGCCGGCTCCCGTGCGAAGATGGATGGCAACCCCAAGATTGGTTACATGGCTACCTTCCCTATTCCAGAAGAGCTGCGGTTGGGCAATGCCTTTGCATTGGGTGTGGAAAAGACCTGCCCTGAATGCACTATTGATGTGCGCTTCATCAATACTTGGCATGATCCAATTCTTGAGCAGGAAGGCGCTAAATCACTGTTTGATGCTGGTGCACAGGTAGTCATGACTGGTGCAGATACGCCTGCTCCTGCTTTGGCTGCTCCTGAGGGCAAATGGGGCATTACCTACGACTACAAAGGCAACTGCACGCTGCCTACCTGCCTCACTTCGATGTATTGGAATTGGGGCGTAATTTACGCCGATATTGTGGAAAAATGCCGCGCTGGCACGTGGGAAGATGGCTCTCAATACTTCGATGCTGATTCCGGTGGCTTGGGCTTATATGGCTTCATGGAAGGTGAAACTCTCATGCCCGGCGTTGCTGAGTTGCCCGAGGAAGACCTGCAAATGGTTCGAGAAATCCTGGATAAGATGCTGAAGGGCGAATTTACCCGCTTTGATGTCTTCAAGGGTCCGATTATCGATAACCAGGGTAGGCAAATTCTCGCTGATGGCGTCAGCTTGGAACAAGTCGACTTGGATTGTTTCAAAGAATCGGGCGGTCCTTGCAGCATTGGCGTCTACTGGTGGAACGAGAACGTCACCGCAGAATTACCACCTTTACAATAAAGTTGACTATTCTTTCAGGAGATGACCGTTTGGTCATCTCCTGAAGTATCTGGAGTCAGATACATATCTGGCTGGAATTCAGCTAATAATTTTCGCACTATCAGTAGTAAGAACATTTTATGGAGCAAACTTTTTCAGAAAATCAAAATGCAGTTGAAATGCGGGATATCGTCTTGCAATTCCCGGGGGTGGTCGCCAATGATCATGTCAATTTCACTCTAAAACATGGCGAGATCCATGCCCTCTTGGGCGAAAATGGCGCCGGCAAAAGCACCTTGATGAACATCTTAGCCGGCTTATATAAGCCCGATTCCGGAACGATCCTTATCAACGGAGAGCCGGTCTCGTTTAATTCCCCCCGCGATGCTATTGCAAAAGGCATTGGCATGGTGCACCAACATTTCATGCTCGTGCCTACCCTGACGGTGACTGAAAATATTCTTTTAGGTTTAAATGAACCCCGCTTTCTCATGAACCTGCCCGAATACGACCGCAAAGTGGCTGAAATAGCTGAGTCTTTCGGAATGAAAGTGGACCCCACTGCTAAGATTTGGCAGCTTTCGGTAGGTGAACAACAGCGTGTGGAAATCTTAAAAGCGCTTTACCGCGGTGCGCAAATTCTAATCTTGGATGAACCAACAGCGGTGCTGGCTCCCCATGAAATCCAAGATTTGATGAAAACGATGCGCCTGATGGTCAGCGAGGGCAAATCTATCGTGTTTATCAGCCATAAGCTCAACGAGGTGATGCAGGTGGCTGATCGGGTGACGGTATTGCGCAAGGGCAAAGTAACAGCGGATGGAATAAGTGTGCAAGATGTTACAAAAGAGAAGTTAGCCGAACTGATGGTTGGGCGGAAGGTGCTTTTCCGCCTCAACAAAAAAGTTCACACTCCAGGCAAAGTTGTGCTGGAACTACAGCATGTCTCCGCGCTCAACAACCGCGGGTTACCTGCCCTTAAAGATGTGAGCCTGCAAGTGCGCGAGGGTGAAATCTTGGGCATCGCCGGCATTGCTGGTAATGGTCAAAGCGAGCTGGCGGAAGTCATCACAGGCTTGCGCGCGTGTGAAGGTCAAGTCTTTATCAATGGGGAAAATGTTGCCAACCGATCTCCTAAAACCGCCATCAAGCAAGGCACAGCGCACATCCCGGAAGACCGCACCGGTGTAGGTACTGCGCCCAACCTTGCCATTACGAGCAATCTCATCATGAAAACCTATGATAGCCCACCGATCAGTGAGAATTGGCATATCAGTTACTCGGCTGCACAGGAATACGCTGCGAATTTGAAACAGCAATATGAAATCCAAGCGCCAAGCGTGAACACACAGGTAAACAAACTTTCTGGCGGGAACCTGCAAAAGGTCATCCTTGCTCGGGAAATCTCCAGCGAACCCCGCTTAATTATCGCCGTGCAACCTACACGCGGTTTAGATGTCGGCGCAATTGAAGCCATTCAGAATCTGCTGCTCGAGCAGCGTGAGCATAACGCTGCTATTTTGCTCATCTCAGAGGAATTAGATGAACTTTTAGAACTCTCCGATCGGATTGCAGTAATTTATGAGGGAGAGTTAGTGGGTGAATTCAGGACAGAAGAAGCCGATCTCAATACCATTGGCTTGATGATGACTGGCGCGTTGAGGAGTCAGGTATGAGCTTACCTTTTTACCTCCAGGTTGAAAAACGTTTAGATGAGCCTCCCCGCTGGCTGCCAGTAGCCACATCGGTAGGCGCGATTGTCTTGGCTTTTTTAATCAGCGGGGTAATCCTGCTGCTCATCGGTGGAGACCCGGTAAAGACCTTCCAGTACTTCTATAATGCAGCTTTTGGCAGCTGGGGAGCGCTTTCGGATGTAATCGTCAAAGCCACACCACTGCTTCTAATTGGTCTGGGTTGTGGGATTGCCTTCCGCATGAAGCTTTGGAACATCGGCGCTGAAGGGCAGTTTTACATCGGTGCTTTTTGTGCCAGCTTAGTGCCACTTGTCCCATTGATGAACATGGAAACGACACCTCGAGCCGTCGTGCTTTTGGTAATGGCACTTTTCGGGATGATCGGTGGCGCACTTTATGGGTTCATCCCTGGTTTCCTCAAGGCTAAGTTCAATGTCAGTGAGATCATCTCCACGCTGATGCTCAATTATGTGGCTGTCTACTGGAATAATTACTGGATTTATAGCACCTTTAGCGAGGCTGGCTTTCAAATGACGAAGATGTTCCCGAAAACTGCGTGGCTGCCGCGTTTAGCTGACTTAGCCCAGCAAAACCGAGCATTCTCAGGAATTACACTCCATTTGGGTGTAGTCTTTGGGTTGGTTGCAGCTGTAATCCTTACCCACGTCATTAATCACAGCCGTTGGGGCTACGAAATCACCTTAATAGGGGATAACCCCAAGGCAGCGGAATACGCTGGCATCGATATCAAACGGAACATCATCCTGGTTTTTATGCTGTCTGGTGCATTGGCTGGCTTGGCTGGCATGTCTGAGGTTAGCGGTGTGGTTCACCGCTTGCAAGAACGCATTTCCACTAACTACGGCTTCTCCGGTGTGATTGTGGCTTGGCTCGCGAAGCTCAATCCCCTTGCCACCATACTGGTTTCTTTTCTCTTCGGCGCTCTTATTGTCGCCGGGCGCGAAATTCAACCCTCGGGGTTGTACTTTTTAATCCAGGGAACGATCCTCTTCCTTGTAATCAGCAGTGATGTATTGCTGCGCTATAGAATCCGCTTCGTGCGCACTTCTTCGGAGGCTGCATGAACTTTGAAATTATCCTCCGCTCGGGGCTTTCAACCGGAACGATATTGATTTTTGCTGCCATCGGGGAAATCCTGACCGAGCTTTCGGGCATACAGAACCTCGGCGTCGAGGGAATGATGTTAGTAGGTGCCATGGCAGCTTTCAAAACCTCGCTTGCCACGGGTAACCCTTGGATTGGTTTACTTGTAGGCATTGCTGCAGGCGGTCTTCTTAGCTTAGCGCACGCGGTCGTAACCATTCATTTTCAAGCCGATCAGGTGGTCAGCGGTTTATCGCTTACCTTTTTAGGTACAGGGCTAGCCCTTGTACTCGGCGAAGGGCTCACCGGACAAAATGCACCGCTTATCCCAAACGTTACCATCCCTTTGCTTTCACAGATCCCATGGGTGGGGCGGGTTTTCTTTAGTGACCTCAATCTGCTCGTCTATATCGGCTATCTATTTATTCCCGTAGCTTGGTGGTACATCAATAAAACGCGTCCGGGTCTGCATTTACGCGCCGTAGGAGAAAAGCCAGCTGCAGCAGATAGCTTAGGCGTCAGCGTTTATGGCACGCGCTACTTGTACACCTTTATCGGAGGTTGCTTGGCAGGTTTGGCAGGCAGTGCTATTAGTATTGCCATATCTCCTGGGTGGTATAGCAGCCAGACGACTTCTGGGCAAGGTTGGATCGCGGTGGCGTTGGTGATCTTTGCTCAATGGAATCCTTTGCGTGCGGCATTAGGCGGATATCTTTTCGGCATGCTACGCCGCTTTATGTTAGATTTGCAAGGACCGATGACATTATTTGGCGCTCCTAATCCTTTCTTCTACAACCATAACCTGGCATTCTTCCTCCAAATGACGCCGTTCTTATTGACCATCATCGCTCTGGTTTTGGGTTCGGCAGCATCCCGCCGGCAGCGCATTGGGGCACCAGCAGCTCTGGGCGTCCCTTATGTGCGTGGAGAGCGGGATTAAAGATTTGAATGCTTTACCTTTATTCATAACCCGAGTTTCTATCTGATAAAGAAGATTCAATCTATTGAAGAATAGAGTGCGAATAAAATGGCTGATCTAATAAAAATCATGATTTCTAGTCGTTGCAACGACAATTTTCCAGCTGGGGATGGCAATCCAACTTTGTCAAAAATTCGTAGAATGTTGAAAGAAAAAATCGAATCGGAAAAGTTATTTAATCTACCAATTTTTGAAGTTTGGATTAATGAAGAGATACCTCCACAAGGTGGAAATTGGGATAGCTGGGATGTATGTATGAATGCTGTGGAGGATTGCGATTTGCTCATTGCACTTTATAATGGTAATGCTGGTTACGCAGGAGAAAATGGAAGTATAGGTATTTGCCATGCTGAATTGAGCAGAGGCCTTAATATTTTTCCCGGAAAAGTACGCGTGATCGATATAGCTGATCCGAAAATTGAACAAAAAGACTATAGAGACCCAAATCCATTGAACGAAAATTTCCAAAAATATGTAAGGGAACAAAACAGATTTTCTGGTAAAGCCTCTTCTTTTGAAGAGTTAGAAACAGTAATATATGCGACACTTACCGATGCTATCATTAAGCTTGTAAAAGATGGAGTTACAACAACTAGCAAAACAAATTATCACAGTGGTGAGGCATTAGATTGGAGCCGAAAAAGCTACAGTGAACGCCGTGATCTTATGACAAGTGTAGTAAAAAACTCCTTATTAGGTAGGGCTGGAACAAAATTAATAGGCGAACAAAACAAGTTCTTGATTGTAAACATACATTCAATCCCAGTGCTCATTAATGTGGATGCAATTCCTGATGCTATGAGCGTGAGCCCGGCTAGAGAATTAGTAGGCCAACCATTTTTGAGTGACTACAAACTTGCCGAACTTATAGCTGATAATGAAGGCGGGCCCGTTCACATAATAGCATGCCACAAAGGTGCAACGGAATCCCAAGCTAAAAAGATGTTAGGCTTTTCAGATGCAACAGTGGTAGCAACTCCTTTTGGAGTCTATGTGGCTGATAATATACAAAAAATACAGTTTATTTTTATTGCCAATTGTAGAGACCAAGCAACAACAAAGCTGGGAGTTCAACGATTCTTTGATTGGTTAATCCAAAACTCAGAAGATGCGCGTTTAGCAAGTAGGGCTATTTCTCGAGCAAAAATTGTAAAACTCATTGCCGAAGAGAAAAACAAAAGCAATTAGACGAATCATTTAGCGCCATCTGTACAGATTTATTCCCTTTCAACAGGAAAGTGGAATTTCATTTCAATGAACAATATGCTATTAAAAGCGATTAATGCTTACAATAATCGTTTTTAGTTTAAGAGGCAGCCTTTACAAGGGTTGGATATTCTGTGTCGCTTCCCATACAATGGGCTTTTGGAGTACGTAATACAAGGAAACAGAATGCCACCGGACACTGAAACAACAATTGCTGCTCCAGCAGGCGAGCGCTTGGTCTGGCTGGATCTGCTCCGCATTGCGGCTTCCTTGTTAATCGTGATGCTTAATATCACTGCCAAGCAGCTTAGCACCATGCCAATTGATGCATCGGGATGGCAGGCGGTTAATGTTTACTTAGGATTATCACGCGCAGCCACGCCTCTCTTCACCATGATGAGCGGCGTGCTCTTTTTGGGCTTGGGCAAGCAGCGCAGCTTGAAACAGCTTTTCCAAGGTCCGGTCAAAAAGATTATCGTAATCTATTTCTTCTGGTCTTTCCTATACGCAATATTTGCCTTACTCACTCAACCCGCATTAAGTAGTTCGAGTGTGATTCCAACTCTGCTCAGGCTCACACTGAAAAGTTCTGACCACATGTGGTTTCTGCCAATTCTGATAAGCCTGTACCTGATCTCGCCATTCTTACAGCTGATCTTAGATCATAGCGATAAAGCTACGTTGAAATATGGCGTTGTCTTATTGGTGCTTGGGCTGCTTGCCCATACGCTCTCGATGGGTTGGGATTTTCTACCCTTTGCTGAACCTCTACAGACTTTTGTGGCTAAGTTCCCGATTGGGCATCTGATGTTGTTTGCTGGTTACTTTTTACTCGGTAATGTTATCCACCGTTACTTCAAACCTAATCAGCTGACCAGCTGGTTGCTATACCTAACTCTGCCAGTTGGCGTGTTACTCAACGCTAGCCTGACGCATTTTGCCTCTCAACAAGCGGGTGAAACCACTTTAACTTTTTCTACCCCACTTTCCTTAATGACTTTTATGGTAGCGGTACCTATTTTTTGGCTCTTCCAGAATAAGATTAGACAGATTTCGTTTTCCACTAACACGAAAAAGCTGTTTGCCACAATTGCGAGACAAACCTTAGGGGTCTATCTCATTCATCCGATGGTACTCTTTGGTTTGGACAAGTTCTTCCATTTCACACCTCTCAGCTTTAACCCCATTATTTCGGTGCCAGTGCTGACACTGCTTGCTTTCAGCCTAAGCGCCCTGATTATAAATGGGCTCAAAAGGCTGCCATTTCTTTGTTGGATTGCCTGAAAGCGTTGTTAGCGAGCTTTTTTTAGCTTTTACTTCAGCTTTCTATGGGTAAGCTTCAAAGCGCAAATTCCATTTCTTCTTAAAACAAGGCAGAAAGCTGCTTAGAGTATAATTTAGGGCACATCTAGCTCACCTTAACACTAGAAAGGGATATAAATGTTCTCAAATTTTCAGGACGCATTGGCTTTCATTCGTGGAAACAGCATCGAGCTTATTGATCTGCTCTATGGAGACCTATGGGGTCAACTCCATCACTTGACGATCACAAATCGTGAGTTCACAGCCGAGCTTATGTCTGAAGGGGTTGGCTTCGATGGCTCGAGCGTGGGTTTCAAACATGTGCACTCTGGCGATATGGTGCTCAAGCCGGATCTCGCTACGGGTTTTATCGATCCGTTTCATAAACAGCCAACTTTAGCTTTTTTATGCAATATTTTTGAAGCAGATACCAAAGAACGGTATCAATTTGACCCGAGAGAAATTGCTAAACGCACTGAAAAGTTCTTGCAAGATAGCGGCATTGCCGATTGCAGCCTATGGGGACCTGAATTCGAATTTTACATTTTCGACCGCGTAACTCTCAAAAACAGCTCATCCCTGAGCTTATGCCAAATTGACTCTGGTGAGGCTAATTGGGGAGATCTGGTCAACCCTAACGGTTATGCATTACCGGATAATCACGGCTATCATGCTGCTCCCCCTTGTGATAACTACTTTGAGCTGCGCGATCGGATCGTCGTGACCCTCGAAAAAATGGGCATTCCTGTCAAATATCACCACCATGAAGTGGGAGGTCCAGGCCAATCCGAAATCGAAACGCCATTGCTGGGTATCATTCAAGCGGGCGATGCGGCACTCCTGATTAAGTATGTAGTCAAGATGACTGCGATGCTTGCTGGCAAAACTGCTACCTTTTTACCCAAGCCAATTTATGGGTTAGCTGGGAGCAGTACTCACTATCATCAGCTTCTGCAGAAAAATGATCAGAATAGGTTTTACGATTCAGAGGGTTTTTCTTTGTTAAGTCAAACCGCAATGCATTACATTGGCGGCTTGCTCACCCACGCCCCTGCGGTCATGGCTTTTACGAATCCTAGCTCAAATTCTTATCGACGGCTTGTACCAGGCTTCGAGGCACCGGTCAAAGCCATTTTCTCAGCCGGCAACCGCAGCGCCGCTATCCGCATTCCTAAATACGCAACGGCACCTAAGGCTGTACGCATGGAATTCCGACCGCCAGATGCCACCGGAAATGCATATCTTTCCATGGCTGCCATGCTGTTAGCTGGGATAGACGGCATACAACATCAAATTGACCCGACAGAAGCTGGCTTTGGGCCAATCAATGAGAATATTTTCGATTGGCCGGAGGAAAAACGCGCCAAGATTAAATCCTTGCCTACCTCTGTCGAAGCAGCAATGCAAGCACTCGAGAGTGACTCAGAATTCCTTAAGGCTGGTGGCATTTTTGATGATACCCTGATCCAGACTTGGACGACAGTAAAACGCAAAGAAGCTGAAAACGTCAACCAGCACCCAAGCCCATTTGAAATCGAAAATTATTATGATTGCTAATGTCGTTTTATATGGCGAGGTCCGATCTAATTTTTAGCCCTTCCTAGAGCTCAAATTAAATCTTGTCTACCGTCAGCTTTCAAACGCTCAACGACTTGTCGTACTTCTTGTACACGGTCTTTGTGGCAAATGAGCAAGGCATCTGGGGTATCCACAACCACAAAATCTTCCAAGCCAATAGCAACGATCAGGCGTTTATCGGTAAAAACCAGGTTATTCTGGCAGTCCAAGAGTAGTGCCTCCCCCCGAATAGCGTTGCCGTGCTCATCATGAGGCAGTAGTCGCTTTAGGCTTGCCCAATTTCCGACATCTGCCCATTGGATATCGACGGGAAGAACAGCTACGCGCTCAGCTTTTTCCATAATGCCATAATCAATGGTTTGCTTTTTTATGTTCGGCCAAATTTGGGCTAAAGTATCTGAGTAAGCATTGGTTCCAATCGTTTGACCAAGCCTCATGACTTGCTGGTAAAGCTCGGGCATGAGCGTCTCGTATGCTCTCAGGATTGTGCTGATCTTCCAAATAAACATGCCACTATTCCAACAGTAATTGCCAGCTTCGAGCATGGCTTGGGCTGTATTAAAATCTGGTTTTTCCACAAAGCGCTTAGCTTTAAGCACTTTGAAGCCATCTACTTTTAATAGTTGTTCGCCCTGTTCTATGTAACCATATTCCGTTGAAGGCGAATCTGGGGTAATTCCTAATGTGACCAAGTAGTCACTTTGGGCAACATGTAAGGCAGCTGCTAAAGCTTGCCGGAATGTTTGCGGTTTTCCAATGAAATGATCAGCGGTGAGCACAGCCATTGAAGCTTCAGGATCTCTTGCCAAAAGGTGAACCGCAACCAAAGCAATGGCTGAAGCTGTACCTCTACCTTCGGGTTCGAGGATGTAATTCTCGGTGGGGATTTCTGGAACTTGCTCTGCTAAAAACGCAGCATGGCTTGCCCCAGCGACAACGATGATTTGCTGTGGTGAAAATAACGGCGCTAAGCGTTCGACTGCAATCTGAAACATGCTTTGGTTGTTATAGAGGGCTAAAGCTGTTTTGGGTAAGCGTTCACGTGAGATCGGCCAAAGCCGCGTGCCGGCGCCCCCAGCCATAATGACAGCATAATTCATCGATTCACCTCGTGTGTAAGTGCAATTTATTATAGCTTATTCCCCTTTTGCCTTGATCAATTGCCCAAGATAAACCAACGATACGGTTGTGATTTATTTCTTGTTATTATCACATCAGATAACCTACCACAAGCGCACCTAAAGGTGACCTTTGAACATAATACCTATGCGCAACTCCATTCAGGCGCTATAGCTTCTACCTAATTTTTTATCAATGCCAGCTTGAATTGCTCGTCTTTGAAAAATTCCGTGTGGGTAATATGCTTCCCCTCCCCCATTAACTTCAAATAAGTCTACCTTATGGCTTAAAACTAAACTTAACTATTTGCTCTGATCTCAAGGTTATCCAGTAGGCGTTGGAGTAGGTGTAGTTGCGTCTGGCTGTCAGCTGCAGATCGCAAGAGAGCATTCAGGTCTTCCGCACCGGCTTCCGCGAGCTGTGACCATCCTAAATAGCCACCTTCAAGGCGCTTCTGCGTGCGCAATAAGAGTGACGCAAGTTCATGTGGGGGCAACGAGGCTAAACG
>ERZ1026796.753-NODE-753-length-24139-cov-3.063010_pt1 | contig 24139 bp, 23 predicted proteins | sample MGYA00520874_ERZ1026796 | MGnify/ENA primary metagenome ERZ1026796 (study PRJEB33270, sample SAMEA104284474) | anaerobic digester metagenome | biome: Anaerobic digester microbiome; feature: mesophilic sludge digester; material: Anaerobic digester biomass | place...
AACATTTACTGCAGATCTGATTAGAAATACTCTAAAACTTTTTTGATATAAAGTAATTTCTGTGATGAATATCACTGATGTTGGACATTTGACTTCAGATGCTGATGATGGAGAGGATAAGCTTGAAAAGTGAGCAAAAAGAGAATGAATATCTGTTTGGGAGGTGGCAAAAAAATATGAAAACATATTTATGAAAGGTATGAAAGCTCTTAATATTGATACTTTTGATGTGATGCCTAGAGCGACAGACCATCTTGCCGAACAAATTTCTCTTGTTCAAAAATTAGAAGAAAAAGCTTATACTTATGAAGTCCCTGGTGATTGAATTTATATGGATACTAGTAAGGTTGAAAATTATGGAAAGCTTATGTGACCAAACTATAAAAAGAGATTGGAAGATCTAAATGCTTGAATAAGAGTAGATATGTGAGGAAAAAGAAATCCTACTGATTTTGCATTATGGAAATTTAATGTTACTGGTCAAAAAAGAGATATGGAGCGGGATTCTCCACGATGAATATGATTTCCAGGTTGGCATATAGAATGTAGTGCTATGTCTAGTAAATACCTTGGTGAACAATTTGATATTCATCATTGATGAGCAGATCATATCACGGTTCATCATTCAAATGAAATAGCACAATCTGAATGCGGATTTGGTGTCCATCCTTGGGTAAAGTATTGGGTACACAATGAATTCCTTCAAGTAGATTGAGGTAAAATGAGTAAATCATTATGAAATGTATATACTTTGGAAGATGTACAAAAAAGAAATGAAATCGGTGCACACCGTAACGTGGGCTTGGTAGTGGAAACGCGGCCGGACTTGATCAGCCGGCAAGAGCTGATTTTTAACCGCAAATTGGGCGTAACCAAATTCCAAATCGGGATCCAAAGCCTTGATGATGACATTTTAAAACGAAACAAACGCGGTCACACGAGCGAGCAAGCTCGGCAGGCGGTCGATTTATTGCGCGCAGCGGGCTTTAAGGTGGTTGCGCATTGGATGCCCAACCTGCTTGGTGCAACTCTCGAGAGCGACCGCGCTGATTTTGCTAAGCTTTGGGTCGAAGGCTGCATTCAACCCGACGAGCTCAAGATTTACCCTTGCCAACTCTTACAAAACGCCGAGCTCTATCATTATTGGCAGAGGGGAGAATTTCAACCCTATAGCGAAGAGCAGCTGATTGATTTGTTGGCAGATATTAAGCCGACTGTGCCGCGCTATTGCCGCATCAACCGAGTTATCCGTGACATCCCTTCGACGAATGTGGTGGCAGGTAACCGGAACACCAGCCTGCGGCAAGATGTGGCAAGGGAGCTCGAACGGCGGGGCGAGCGCTGTAACTGTATCCGTTGCAGGGAAATCCGCGGCGGCCGTATGCAGAGAACGGCGCTAGCGCTACATGACTTAGTCTATCAAACTGGTGTTAGTGAGGAGCATTTTCTTTCTTACGATACTGAAGATGATCGCTTAGCAGGCTTCCTTCGGCTTTCTCTACCCCACGAGAATAACTTGCTTGAATTACAAGATTTGGAGGGCGCTGCGATAATCCGCGAGGTACACGTTTACGGTCAGTCGTTAGAAGTTGGCACCGAGCAAGCTGGAGCGGCACAGCATGCCGGCTTAGGGAAAAATCTAATCCAGAAAGCAGAAGAAATCGCCAGAGGGCAGGGTTACAAGCGCTTGGCAGTAATTGCTGCGGTTGGGACGCGGCAGTACTATGCCATGCGTGGTTTTGAGATGGGGGAACTTTATATGGTCAAGCCGCTTTAGCAATCCATGCCCAAATAATCTAGTAGAGTAACTCAGGCAATTATAAAAAGGGCTGTTTTACAAAAAACAGCCCCAGTTTTTTAATAATCTGGATTAGTCTCTATGAGGAAGATAAGGGATTAAGCGTGCGGCGAAACCGGAAACATTTATCGATTGCAAGTAAACTTTCCCAGGACCTTCCAAAATGCTCAAGAAAAGCCCTTCTCCTCCGAAAAGCACATTGGCAAACCCCTTTACTGTTTCGACGTCATATTTCACGCTGCTTTCAAAAGCAGCTACGTTGCCCGTATCGACTTTGAGGCGTTCGCCTGGGCGTAAGTTCTTCTCGACCGCCGTTCCATCAATCTCCAGGAACACTACCCCTGTTCCGCTTAATTTCTGCAAGATAAAGCCTTCGCCGCCAAAAATACCTGCTCTGGCTTTTGTTACAAAGGTGGAGAGGGTTACATTCGGTGTGGCGCATAAGAAAGCTGATTTTTGGGCAATCCACTGCTGGGTGCCGTCAAGCTCAAAAGGTAGAATTTCGCCAGGAAAGGATGAAGCAATGGTTAGTTCTGCACCAGAAGCTTTTGCCGTATACGTTGCCATGAAGAGGGATTCCCCGCTGAGCATACGGCCGAGACCTTTCATCAAGCCGCCTTTCATGTTGGTCTCCATGGTAAAGTTATCGGTCATCCAGGTCATACCACCGGCTTGGGTATAAATACTCTCACCGGCTTCAAACTGCAAGGTAACAATGGGGAGTTTTTCTCCGAAAATTTGGTATTTCATTGTGCCTCCTTGGGCGTTAGATAAGGTTTTTAAGCGTGCGGGACGGTAATATTATACACCCGAAGCAGGAGAAAGTGGCTGTGTATCCTGATTAGGTTTCGGCTCATCGGTAAGTTTTGAGGCGTTCTGAGGTTCCTCTTTTGCAGCGGATTCATCCAGCTGTGAAATCCCCGGAAGACTATTGCGCTGTTCTATGCGCGTGATAATGTCTAATCGGCGCTGGTGCCGTTCGCCTTCAAAAGCGGCATTCAACCAGCCTTCACAGATGAGGGTGGCTAAGCCCCCAGCGACAACGCGCGCGCCTATGCACAAGACGTTGGCATTATTATGCCGGCGTGCCATGATAGCGGAGTAAGGCTCGCTGCACACCACAGCACGAATACCGTTGAATTTGTTGGCAGCAATGGACATGCCTACGCCCGTTCCACAAATCAGGATTCCGCGGTCAAAGCCCCCGGAAAGGATCGCTTTACACACTTTCTCTGCGATGCGCGGGTAGTCGGTGCTTTCTTCGGTGAAAGTGCCAAAGTCTTCGTATGGTATCATGCGGCTATCAAGATAAGTTTTCAGTGCTTCTTTGAGCGCGATTCCAGTGTGGTCACAGCCAATAGCAATTTTCATGGTTTACCTCTTTTAAACACACAACATGTGAGTTATTTTCTTCTATTATAACTAACTCCACAGGAAAGATAATATTTGCTGGGTAAACGCTATGATCTTTATTGCTGCATTTCTGCACTGGTACAATTACTAAATCATTCTAAGAAATTATTTAGATGAGAAATCAAGAGGAAAAATGATTTTAGTAACTGGAGCTGCTGGGCATCTTGGTAATGTCTTGGTGCGAGAATTACTGGCTCAAGGCGAGCAGGTGCGGGGGTTAGTTCTTCCGGGCGAAGATCTAACGCCCTTGGAAGGGCTGGATGTTGAAATATTTCCGGGCAATATCCTGGATTTGGAGCGCATGACCGAAGCTTGCCGTGAGGTTGACGTGGTTTTCCATTTAGCCTCCTTAGTGGCAATCACTCCAGACATGCTCGATCTGATGCGGCGCGTCAATGTTGAAGGTACGCGTAACGTGATAGAAGCCGTTCGAAGAACTGGCGTACGCCGTCTGGTGTATACCAGCTCTATACATGCTTTGCAACGCCCGCCTGCAGGCGTGATGATTGATGAGCACTTAGCCTTTGACCCCAACAACCCAGCTGGACCGTATGACCAAACTAAAGCAGAAGCCAGCCTTTTAGTCTTAGACGCCGTGCGACAAGGGATGGATGCCGTCATAGTCTGCCCGACAGGTGTGATTGGACCTTATGATTTCAAACGCTCGGAATTAGGTGAGATGATCTTGGCATGGATGAAAAAAGCGCCTTCGTTTACGGTTGAAGGAAAATTTGATTTTGTCGATGTGCGCGATGTCGCCATAGGGCATATCTTAGCTGCTGAAAGCGGTAGATGCGGTGAAGTTTATTTACTCTCAGGGGAGCAAATTGAGATCAGCCAGATGCGCAATCTGGTGCAAAAAGCAGCAGGCGTAAAAACTGCAGAGTTCAAGCTTCCGGCTGCGATCGCAGCATTGCTTGCGCCATTGGCTGAGGTCTATTACCACCTTAGCCACCAAAAACCTATTTTCACGCGCTATTCGGTAGAGACTTTACGCAGCAATTCGCTCATTTCTTCCCGTAAAGCGACTGAAGAGCTAGGCTACCAATCCCGGCCGGTTGCTGCGACCATTGAGGATACAGTGGCTTGGTGGAAACAAAACCGCGAACGGACTAGCTCTGTTCTCCGTGGTAAAGCGTAACTGTTTGTAAATTAAATGCGTTTGGCTAATACGATTAGATCGGCGCTTGTGAGAGGATCGAACGCATCGCCTTTAAGATTTCCGAAGCACTGAATATCCCCAAAATCGGCATGATTAAGAGCCTTCATTAGATCCTCAGAGAGGATGGGCATGAGGGTAGTGGAATTTAATTCTACCTGCCACTTTTGATCTTTTTTTCGGTGAAGCGTGAGGATGTTGAACTGAATCAAGCCGCTCGGCTCGAAGTCGTAAAAGCGGAAGAAGAGCCACTCCTCGTCGCCTTTTTGATGGGATTGTGGCGGCATATGCCGTTCTTTGCCGCGCATAATGTGATCAAAATTGCGCTGCTGGATGAGGAGCAGTCCACCAGGCGCAAGCAGTTTGGCAAAATCAACCAGAGCAGCTTGCAATTCATTTGAGGACTTGACATGCGGCAGGGAATTGCCTAAGCATAATACTGCCTGAAACTGCTCGTCTGGGAATGCAGCAGCAATGCTGCCAAAGCCGGCAGCTTTGAAGCGTATCTTTTGATCCGCTGCGCTGGCATTAAGATCCGCCAATTGGACCATCTGGGGGAATAAATCTGCCCCAGCAACCTGATAACCGGCTTGGGCTAAGGCAATCGCGTGTTGACCGGTTCCACAAGCTGCATCTAGCACTTTGATTTGGTAAGGATCTTTGCCCAGTTGGCTGAGCTGCTCGAGGATGAAAGGAATTTCGTAGCTCAAGCGCTCGCTCCAGTTGACAAAATAGTCATAGACCGAGGCAAATTTTTCATACATGGGAGCCTCCTTGAGGTTGGCAAACAGGGCAGAAGTGTGTGCTGCGCTGCCCGACCACGATGCGTTGAATGGGTGTTCCGCAGCGCGGGCAAGGGCTGCCGGTGCGCTTATACACCTGGAAATGATTCTGAAAATCCCCGCCACGGTAAACCCAATCGATGCTGGCACCCTTTGCAAGGATGCCTTGTTGGAGCACTTCACGAATCGCTGCTAATAACCGCTCAGCTTCGGGTTGGGTGAGGGTATCACTGCGCCGCAAAGGGTGAATACCGGCAGAAAAGAGAGCTTCATCGATGTAAATATTGCCTAAGCCGGCAATAAAGCGTTGATCCATCAGCAGCGGCTTGATCTGGCGAGAGCGGACTTGAAGCATAGCATAGAACTTATCCGGGGTAAGATCTGAGTCGAGTGGCTCGGGTCCGATGCCGGAAAGCACCTTTTGGGGATCTTCAGTCAGCCAGGCGCGCCCAAATTTGCGTGTGTCGTTGAAGACTAACTTCCAGCCTGAATTAAAATTGAGCTGGAGCCGGTCATGCTGTTGGGTTGGTTCGCCGGCTGGTTGCATGCGCAAATCTCCGCTCATGCGCAAATGAAAAATTAGTGTCCCACGGTCGAGGTTGATGAGCAAGAATTTTCCCCGCCGGCTTAGATCGATAATTTCGCACCCCTTAAGCTCTTGAATAAACTGTAGTGGGTCAGGGCTGGCAACCGTTTTTCGCCAAAACAAATCTACGGAGATGATGCGCTGATGCAATAATGAGGGAATTTCACCGTTCCCTGAAATTAACCCTCGGCGGATGGTTTCCACTTCGGGGAGTTCAGGCATTTCTGTTTCCTTTTAGCTTCACTCATTAAACATTGCCCCCACGCTTCTGCCCTCGTTAGCACGGCGGATCACTTCACCAATCAAAGGTCCAATGGTCAGGATGGTAAGCCTGCCGCCAAAGAGCGCTTGTTTTTCTGGCGGGATGGGGATGGTGTTCGTAGTGATAAATTGTTTTACGGGCAGAGCAGCTAAACGTTCTACGGCATTGGTAGAAAGGATTGGATGCACGAAAACCATGTAGATATTTTCTGCACCATTATCCTTGGCGAGCATGGCTGCTTCAGCCATCGAGCCACCCGTGTCGACCTCGTCATCTATCAAAATAACATCGTGATGGGAGATATCACCGATAATCGTTAAGGCTTCGGACTTATCGCGGTTGCCATGGCGCCGTTTTTCAATGAACGCCAGCGGGATATTAAGAGCCTCAGCATAACGACGTCCGCGCTTGGCAAAGCCTAAGTCTGCGGTAAGCATTACAGGATTGTTCATCGAGGGCAGCATATCCAACAGATATGGCTTGATGATGTGATAACCAGATAACACATCTCCAGGGATGGAGAAGAAGCCTTGGATCTGACCGGCGTGTAAATCCATCGTGATATAGCGGTCAGCACCTGCTATTTGGATCATATCCGCAACCAAGCGGGCTGTGATGGGCACGCGTGGCTGATCTTTGCGGTCGGAGCGGCCGTAACACATATAAGGTACTACCACCGTAATGCGCCCGGCAGAGTCCAAACGTAAGGTTTGGGTCATGATCAACAGTTCCATAAGGTTGCGGTGCACTGGTATCGAGGTTGTTTGGATAATATAGCAATCCTGCCCGCGAACAGAGGTATGTAACCTCACAAATAAATTTTCGTTGGTAAATTCGATTACATCTCTACCGCAGAGCGGAACATCGAGGTAATTGGATACCTCCTGAGAGAGCTCTGGGGAGGCAGTACCTGCAAACAAGCGAATATTGCCATAGAGGAGGTCATGCCGCATGTGGGGAGAAGTCATACTAATCGCCTTTCGTTGTTGATGATATTTGGTCCCATTCCTGGCGGAGGATACTCATCAGGTTAACATCCAGGTAGCGTCCGCCATGATAATGTCCTTCTCGAAATACGCCTTCGTGCCTGAAACCTGCTTTTTCATAAGCGCGAATCCCGCGTGGGTTGGTCACGTACACTTGCAGCCAGATACGGTGCAAGTTGAGGGTTTCGAAGCCGTGGCGCAACATCGTTTGCATTGCCTCTGTGCCGTAACCCTTGTTCCAGTAATATTTCTCGCCGATCATGATGCCAATCTCCGCACAGCGGTCTATCTCCATAATTGAGATGAACGAAGTGTTGCCAATGGGCAGCCATTGCGGTTCTCCATCGGGTTCCAGCGGTGGCAATTTGATATCAATAACATAGACATGCTCTGCCTCAGGGCGTTTGAGCATATTTTCATACCAGATTTCCTCTTCTGCTTGTGCCATCGGGAGACGCAGCATCAGATTTTCGGTTACTTCTGGATCGCTAATCCACTTGACGAAGAGAGGAATATCGCTGCGCTCGGCGGCACGGAGTCTCAGGCGGTCACTGTAGAGATTTGGCATCGTATTTCCTTAGGGGCGCAGGCGGTTTGGACCTCTGAAGAGGTACACTGCCTCGCGAATATTGGGCAAATCCATCATAATCATTAAAAGCCGGCTAAGCCCGAGCCCGAAGCCACCATGGGGAGGGCAGCCATAACGGAAGAAGTTCAGGTAATCCTGAATGGGTTCCAGGGACAAGCCTTTTTGCTGCGCCTGGGAAGCTAACACCTCGTAGCGGTGCTCACGCTGGGCGCCGGTAGTTATCTCTAACCCCTTGCCCAGCAGGTCAAAGCTTTTGGTAAGTGAGGGGTTATCTTCGTGCAGCATGTGGTAAAACGGACGAACGCTAAAGGGCCAATCCGTTACAAACACAAAGTCGTGATTGTAGGCATCTTTGATGTATTTCCCGAGCGCACGCTCAGCGCCTGGGTCCAGATCGCCTTTTTGCTCGGGGGGTAAAGCGTAATTCTGATCCTTGAGAATTTGATATGCTTCTGCCATGCTCAGACGGGGGAAAGGCACACTAGGAACTGTCAGCTCTGTGCCAAATTGCTCCTTGATCTGCTCGCCATGTTTTTCTTGAACGGCAGCATAGCAGTAAGCTAACCAGTTTTCTATAAAGACCATCACATCCTCGTGGCTCTCAATCCAGGAGATTTCCATATCCACGCCGGTAAATTCGGTCATGTGGCGCGAGGTGAAGGATGGATCGGCGCGGAAAACCGGCCCGATCTCAAAAACGCGCTCGAAGCCAGCTGCCATTGCCATCTGCTTATAAAATTGCGGGGATTGGGCTAAATAAGCGGTGGTTTCGAAATACTTCAAACTGAAAAGCTCTGCGCCGCTTTCGCTGGCAGCGCCTAAAATCTTGGGCGAGTGCATCTCAATAAAATCGTGCCCGAGCCAATAGGCACGCATGGCAGCTTCAAGCGTGGTTTGCACCTCGAAGATGAGACGGTTGCGCTCTCGGCGTAAATCCAGATAACGCCAATCTAAGCGAAAATCCTGATCCGGAAGGACTTCACCGAAAGGATCGAAGGGGAGCGGCGTCTCGGCTAAACCTTCCACTTTCAAGTCCTCAAGCTGGATTTCTAACCCACCCAAGCGGACGACTTCGTTGGCAACTACTTTTCCGACGATGGTCAGCGCTGATTCAGTGCCTAACTTGGAGATTGTTTCAGCGAGCTCTGGGTTGCCTTTTTTCCAATGCGCAACCTGCACCAAGCCGGTTTTATCGCGCAGAATAAGGAATTGCATACTTTTTTGATCCCGCAGAGTCTGTAGCCAACCCTGCACTTTAACCTCCTCACCGATGTGGCGAGGAAGGTCTTTAATTAATGTTCGTTGCATAAATGGCTCCGATTATTCCTAAATATTTAATTTATTATACCCTGCAGGGAAGTTAAATAGGGGAACCCCGCATCTTTTTTTAAGATACCCGCAGGATGTTTTTTGGACAACAGACAGGTGTACTTCGTATGGATTATAACCCTTGGATTGTCTGTAAAAGGTATTGGGCGGCAGATTCTGGGGACAATTTGCGTTCCACCACAGATTGCAGCGTTTCTTCAAAAAGTTCCGGGGTGATTTTTGCCTCCCAGAAATCCATTAGGTTCTGGGTGATGGCGCGTTGAATGGCTTTTTGTAATGCTTGACGCTCTTTCACTTGCCAAGTGCCGCTTTCCAAAAGAAATTTCCGGTGCGCTTGAATGACTCCAAGCAGATCCTCAATGCCTTGCGACTCAATCGCGATGGTTTTGAGCACCGGAGGTAACCAGGGTTCAGCTGGTTTTTCTGCAGCTACTGAGTTAACAGTTTCCGGAGCATGGTGACCAGCTGTCCCTGAACGGGCATAGCCCATTTCAAGCATGGCTTGAAGATAGCGTACACTCTGGTCTGCGCCAGGGCGGTCGGCTTTATTGACGACCAAGATGTCTGCAATCTCCAAAATGCCGGCTTTAATGGCTTGAATATCATCACCAGTGCCAGGGGTATCAACGACGATGGTTGTATGGGCTAAGTTAACTACTTCCACTTCTGCTTGGCCGGCGCCAACCGTTTCAATAAGGATGATATCGTAACCAGCAGCGTCAAATACCTGGCTAAAAGCCTCGGTGGCAGCCGCTAAGCCGCCTAAGGCACCGCGTGTAGCCATCGAGCGGATGAACACGCCTGGATCTTGTTGTAAATCGGGCATACGCACGCGGTCACCAAGGAGCGCGCCACCGCTGAAGGGACTGGTGGGGTCTACTGCAATGATAGCGACTTTAGGAGCATCGGGCTGGCGGCGCAGCTGCCGCGTGAGTGCATTGACTAAGCTGCTTTTGCCGGCGCCAGGCGCTCCGGTGATGCCGATTTTGTGGGCTCTGCCGGTAAAAGGAAAGAGAGCTTCTAGAGCTTGCTTGCCAGCTTCACTTTGGGACTCAACTTGGCTTAAGATGCGGGAAAGGGTAAGGCGGTCACCCCTTATAAGATTCTCGACCTCTTGGGCGTTCATGCCTGTTGGCGTTCAGCTATGGCAGCACGGATATCCTGGCAAACCTCGCGGGTATCGGTTCCGGGACCGTAGACTTTTTTCACACCTGCTTGCAGCAGACCGGGAATATCTGCTTGCGGGATGATGCCGCCAACAAAGATAAACACGTCGCCTTTGCCGACCTCGCGCAGTTTTTGGATAACTTGCGGAACCAACACGTTGTGGGCGCCGGAAAGGATCGATAGCCCGACGACGTCAACATCTTCTTGCAATGCGGCTTCGGCAATCATTTGTGGGGTTTGGCGCAGACCGGTGTAAATCACCTCCATGCCGTCATCGCGCAGCGCGCGCGCAATCACTTTTGCGCCGCGGTCATGTCCATCCAGACCGGGCTTGGCAATCAAAACGCGAATCTTTTTCTCTGGCATTCTCTCCTCCGGTTGATTATTTGAGATTATACCTTGATTGAGGCATAAAAATGGTGCTTAATCGCCGAGCGATTACCCTTTCTGGATAAAACGATCGGCAGCGCGCAGCGCCACGATTTCCCCGAGGTATAAACGATGGTAGTCTTTACGCGGATAGTTGCTTTCGATGCTGGCATCTAAAAAGTGCTCTGGATCTAAATCGGACCAATATATTTTACGGCACTCAAGAACCAGCTCTGCCTCGGCATAACACGGTGCATGCACTTGTGCAGAGGCAATCGGGGTGAGGTGGGTCTTGGCGATCTTGTCCTCGTCCCTGCCAGAATGGCTGCCGAGATAGGCGACATCGCGAGCATAAGCAGATGGGAAAGCGCATACCGTAAAATCTGGCGAACTCTCCATAAAATTGTAGGTATAACGCGTCGGGCGGACAGCAACCATAAAGCAGGGTTTATTCCATAAAACCCCAATCAGCCCCCAACTGATGGTCATCGCGTTGAAAGCATGCGTAGCGAAATCGCCACTGGTGAGAACCAACGCCTGGCGGTCAATGAGGTCTTGAGGGTTAATCACAAGTTCGGAAAAATCGATAGGCTTTAAATCCATAATACAGCTCCTTTCATATCTTTCTCGATGCCCATTTTAATGCTAATCTTTCTCTGATAAGCACTTAAAGTATAATAGCCTTCAGATTGGGCGCTGCATGTGATGGAAACCAAGCCAAAAAACCGTTGGAATGTCATCATCCGTTGGGCTGGGACGATTATAGCCATCGTTATCTTGATTTATCTCTTCTCGCAAATTGGCGCAGCGGAAACCTGGGCAACTATTCAGCGCATTTCCGGTTGGCGGATTGCCGCGGTGCTCATACTTGTGTTTGTCTCACGCTTTGCGACTTTTGGGCGCTGGCATAGCCTTCTGCAGGTGCAGGAGATACACGTCCCCTGGAAAGACAGCCTCAGGCTGACCTTTGCCGGATTGTTTGCCTCCAACGTTTTACCGACTACCGTTGGTGGGGATGTAGTGCGTTTGGCTGGCGCGGTGCGTATTGGGATCAACCCTGCCTTGGCTGCAGCTTCTCTGATAGCGGACCGGTTAGTAGGTATGGCGGGGATGTTCTTAGCCCTACCTTTTGCTATCCCTAGCTTTGTGGCTTATCTTAATCAGAACGGGACGCGTAGCAGCGTGCCATTATTTTCAGCAGTGCCATTTGTGTCCAAGGCTTGGAACAAAATCCAACAAGCTTTTAAAAATGTATTTTCCAACTTTAAGTATTGGGCTAAAAACCCGCTGATTCTGCTGCGTGCCCTTGGCTTTACCTTTATTCATATGTTGGCAACTTTTCTCATCGTCCAAATCTTGATTGAGGGCATGGGGGAGAGCATGCCTTTTGGGCAGATAGCTGGCTTGTGGAGCCTGACATACTTTATCACGCTCCTTCCTATTTCCATTAATGGCTTAGGGCTGCAAGAAGTCACGATTACGAACCTGTTTTCGGTGGTAGGCGGGCTGCAGCCCTCCACGAGTATCAGCTTAGCCATTTTGCTGCGCGTCGCTTGGATGATTGGCAGCTTGCCGGGGGCGTTTACCCTCTCGGGGATTTTAGGCGACGAGAAAAAACAATCGGAAACGGTTGAGCAAGCTGAGGTAGATTCTGACCAAGGCGTGAAAACGATATGAATAACCAAGCCGGATTGAAGTCATTTCTAAAGTCGAGTGTAGTCCTACTGGGAATTCTTTCTGCTGGCTACCTCATAGAGAATATGCAATTTCGCGGGCGCTCTTTTATGGCTGTGGCTGCGTTGCTCATTGTCCTTTTTGCCTATGGCATTTGGCTATTCGGCTTTCAGCAGAGCATGGAAAAATATGAGCCAAAGAGATTACCTATCTGGCTGGTGTGGTTGGTTATTGGCGTGTTCGTTAGTGCGCTGCTGGCGTTGTGCTTCACGCAAAGCTTTCAGCTCATCGATTCGGCGCTCGGACGCTTGCTGCTCAGCTGTACGTTGGCAACAGCAGGCGCAGCGCTGCTTAGCCTTACGCAGCAACAACGCTCGCCCTATTTAAATTTTGCCATGATCTTGGTAGGCTTTGGTGCGCTTTACCGGCTGGGCGTGTTTATCCCTCAGATCCAAGCTACGCCTTTCTCGCTGGGCTGGTCCGAAGGTAGCCGTTACTATAATGCCTCGCTCTTCCTTTCAGAATCGATCTACGGGGAACAGTTGCCGCTGCCCGTGCTGCACCCTTCTCGCTACCTCATGCAAGCGGTGCCCTTCTTCCTGGGCATCCGCTCGATTTTAGTCCATCGGTTGTGGCAGGTGCTGCTGTGGATTGGGATGACAGCTTGGGGCGCCGTGCTGCTTGCTAAGCGCTTTCGGGGCAAGTTAGCTCTGCCATTTTGGCTTTTGATTATTGCGCTCGCGCTCTTTTTCTTCCAAGGTGCAGTTTATTTTCACTTGATGGTATGCGTGATCTTGGTGCTTATGGGTTATCAGAAGGGTAAGCCCTGGCGTACGCTGCTTTTTGTGCTGCTTGCTTCGGTGTGGGCAGGCATCAGCCGGGTCAACTGGATGCCTGTCCCCGCTTTGCTGGCGGCTGCACTTTATCTCTTGGATGAGCCTCTGGATGGTAAGCCTTGGCTCAAATATGTATCCTTTCCAGTGCTTTGGGCTGTTGCGGGTGTAGGCACAGCTTGGCTTAGTCAGCAAGTCTATATACGCCTCTCAGGCAATGACCCAGCGCTTTTCGGTTCGGCTTTCAGCTCCGAGTTGCTCTGGAGCCGATTGTGGCCTAATGCAACTTTCTCGTTAGGGATTATCTTCGCGATTTTGCTGGTTTGCTTGCCTGGCTTTATTTTGCTTTGGGAAACCTGGCACAATGGAAGCAAACCGCAAGTGCATTGGCTGCGCTGGCTAGGGCTGGCTGCGATTTTACTTGCCTTCTTAGGGGGAGGCATCCTGGTCAGCCTGAAAATTGGCGGCGGCGGAGACTTACACAACTTGGATGCATTCCTGGTGTTTTGGGCGCTGATTGCAGGCAGCTTAATCACTGGGGCGTATACGCCGGAGCAAACCCAGCCAGTAGTTAGCCCTCTCAAAACTGAATCGTTCGGTTGGATATTAGCGATGGTTGTACCAGTGTTCTTTGTGGTCATGCAAGGCGCGCATTGGGGTTTTATTTCGCGAGAGGCACAGATGCCTGAGGTGCAGCAGATGCAAGCCGTGCTGGATCTCCTCAAGGACCAACCTGGCGAGGTGTTGTTCATCGCTGACCGCCAGCTGGTCACCTTTGGGGAGATCGAAGGCGTCCGGATGGAACCAGATTACGAAAAAGTCTTTTTGATGGAAATGGCGATGGGGAATAACAAGCCCTATCTGCAAGGCTTTTACCAACAGATTTCGAGCCACGCCTATAAGGCTATTATCACCGATACGCTCTATACCGGAAAGCAAGGGCAAACCCATGCGTTTGGGGATGAAAATGACACCTGGGTATTTACGGTCTTAATACCGATGTTGGAAGAGTATGAACCGGCGGCAGACTGGCAGAATGGCGGGGTCAACTTGCTCATTCCAAAAGGTCAGCCAGAGCTTATTCAGGCTATCCAGCAGTTAGCGCCGTGAGTTTTAGGCTTCCGAGCCTTTGCCTACTGCTTTGATAACTTCCCGGATTTCGTAAGTACGTTTATTTTGCGATTCATAGTAGGTACGCATCAGCAGCTCAGCAATCAGCCCTAACAAGATTGATATGAAGCCGAGGATGAAAGACATCACACTGATTTGAAACCAAGGCGAACCCAACACAGGGATACCCGCTGCCACCCGCCGAATTGCCAACCATAGTAAAACCAAGAAGCTTGCGACCATCAAGCCTAAGCCCACGCCGCCAAATAAGTGAATTGGCTTCTTGGAATAACTCAGCAAGAACTTGACGGTCATCAGGTCCAGTAGCACCTTAAAGGTGCGCTCCAAACCGTAATTCGCTTTGCCATGGATGCGTGGGTGGTGGTGGACAACCACTTCGCTGATTTTAGCGCCGGCTTCGGCAGCATAGACGGGGATAAAGCGGTGCATCTCCCCATAGAGACGGATCTGGTTGAAAATCTCTCGGCGGTAAGCTTTGAGTGTACAGCCATAATCGTGCAAGTGCACACCGGTTACTGTGGAGATAAGCCAATTCGCAGCTTTGGAGGGGAGCGTACGTGTCAATTTGTTATCCTGGCGGTCTTTTCGCCAGCCGCTGACCACATCATAGCCTTTGTTAAGTTCTTCCAGCAGTAAGGGGATATCGGCTGGGTCATTTTGCAAGTCGGCATCCATCAAGATGATTACATCTCCATCCGAATGGTCTATGCCAGCAGTGATGGCGGCGGTCTGACCATAGTTGCGATTGAGGAGGACTACCTGCACATGTTCGGGGTCTTGCGCAGCCAATTCGCGCAGAACCTCAGCACTGCGGTCTTTGCTGCCGTCGTCCACAAAGGTAACATCCCAGGGGATATTGAGTGGAATCACCGCGGCTTGAATTTCCTGCCAAAGGAGCGGTAGGTTTTCTTCTTCGTTATATACCGGGATCACTAATGAGAGTTTCATCCAGCCTCCAAGAGCTTTGCAACTGCGCTCGGCAAACAACCATCGCCAATTATACCCACACTTAGGGCAATAAGCTGATATTAAGCGCTCGTGCAATGGGGAGGGCGAGGGACATTCTTAGGTATAATAACAACGATGATTGCAAAAGAAGACGATGGCATGCTCAGCAGTCAACGCCAGCCGGAAGACCTGGCGAACATTGCGCTGCGCCCAAAATCTCTCAAAGACCTGATTGGTCAGGACCAGGTTAAGAATAACTTGGAAATCCAAATTCAAGCTGCCAAGCAACGTGGAGAAGCGCTCGAGCATGTGCTTTTTTATGGTCCACCAGGGTTGGGGAAGACGACACTTTCGCATATATTAGCCACAGAGATGGGTGTGAACATCAAAGTTACCTCCGGTCCAGCCATCGAGCGCGCAGGAGATTTAGCGGCGATTCTCACGAATCTGCATGCGGGCGATATCCTTTTTATTGATGAAGTCCACCGCTTGGGGCACAACGTCGAAGAGATTCTCTACCCGGCGATGGAAGATTTTGCTTTGGATATCATCATTGGCAAAGGACCGGCAGCTAAGTCTGTGCGCCTTAAGCTGCCGCGCTTTACTGTCGTTGGGGCGACAACGCGCTTAGCATTGCTAACGGCTCCTTTACGTGCTCGGTTTGGAGCTGTTTACCGTCTGGATTATTACGACGAAGAGGCTTTGGTTGCGATTCTGCGCCGCGGAGCAGAGCTTTTGGCATTAGATTATGAAGAAGACGGCATTCGGGAGATCGCACGCCGTTCCCGCGGCACTCCGCGTATTGCTTTACGTATCCTCAGGCGTGTGCGCGATTATGCTCAAGTGCGTGGCGATGGGGTTATCACCGCGGAGATTGCGATTTCCAGCTTAAACATGCTGGATATTGATGTGATGGGCTTAGATGATCTTGATCGGCGGGTGCTTCTTTGTATTATCGAGAAGTACGCCGGCGGTCCCGTTGGCTTGAACACGGTGGCGGCATCCGTTAGTGAAGAAGCGGATACGATTATGGATGTGGTCGAGCCTTACCTTATGCAGTTGGGATTCTTAGAGCGTACAGCTCAGGGACGTGTTGCAACCGCATTGGCATACGATCATCTCGGCAAACCTTTTAATGGCACCCGGGAACAGCCACCACTTTTCAACCAAAACTCATAGATGGTAGATATCAATTTGATAAACATGAGAACGGAAGATTTTGATTATGTGCTGCCGTCGGAATTCATTGCTCAAACGCCGGCAGAACCTCGTGATAGCTCGCGCCTGATGGTTTTAGAGCGGGATAGCAATAGTATTCGGCATGACTTCTTTTACAACATTGGGAAGTACCTCGAACCGGGTGATTTGTTAGTGATTAACCGCACACGGGTGATCCCCGCGCGGTTTTATGGTTTTAAACTGCCGGGTAAGGGTAAGGTGGAAGTACTTCTCCTGCGTCAGATTAATGAAACCACGTGGGAGTGCATTGTTGGGGGGAAAGGTATGCGCGCAGGCGTGGAGCTGCAGATCGAGCATGGTCCGCGGGCACAGATTACTGCCGTATTGGATGGCGCAAAGCGGCTGATAACCTTTGCTGACCCGATTGAAGCGTATTACGCCGAAGCAGGGCACACCCCTTTACCGCCTTATATTCATAACCCTAACGTTGATCCGGAGCGCTATCAGACGGTTTATAGCAAAATCCCTGGTTCAGCCGCGGCGCCAACGGCAGGCTTGCACTTTACGGATGGCTTGATCCAAGCCTTAAAAGATGAAGGGATTGGCTTTGCCGAGATTACGCTCCACGTTGGGTTAGACACATTCGCACCCGTAACGGAAAGCGATCCGCAGACCCACAAAATCCACACGGAATGGTGCGAGCTAAACCAAACTACAGCTGATCAGATCAATCAGGCTCGCCAACAAGGTGGGCGGATCATTGCTGTGGGCACTACCAGTGTACGCACCCTGGAGAGCGCGGTGAGTCACTCAGAAGACGGCTTGGTAAAGCCTTTTTCTGGGCAGACAGGGCTGTATATCCTCCCCGGGTACAAATTCCACGGGATCGATGGCATGATTACGAATTTCCACTTACCAAAATCGACGCTGATTATGTTAGTGAGCGCCTTTGCTGGGCGAGAGAAAATCCTCCAGGCTTACGAGATTGCCAAGGCAGAACACTACCGTTTCTATTCTTTTGGCGATGCGATGTTAATCCTTTAATATTTATTCTATTCTAATAAATACGTCGTACAATGTCAGCATTGGAATAAGATTTGCAACTAATGTAATACTTGCAAATCAAGAATAGAAGGAAAAAAACATGGTACCTTTTGATAAATTTTCTGAAAGAGCTCAGGATGTTGCTAACCGTGCAGCTGAGATTATTCAGCGCTACGGTCATAACTTGATCGAGACTGAACATATCATGCTGGCATTAGTAGAGCAGCCAGATGGCATGGTGACGCAAATCTTGGATCTTTTAAATGTTGATGTGACGAAATTGACCGAAAAGGTCGATAAAATTTTACGAACAACCCCCAAAGCGAATATTTGGGGCGGGAATTCCGGCCCGATCTTCATGACCAATCGTGTGCGCACGATGGTGGACGTGGCGAATAACGAAGCTAATCGCATGGGTGATGAGTATATTTCGACTGAGCACATGTTTTTAGCGATTTTAGCTGAACGGAACACGCCTTTGGCGCGCGCGTTAGAAGAGGCAGGCTTGAATCGCCAAAATGTAATTGAAGCCATTCAAGTTATCCGTGGCGTGGGAAGACCACCACGGTCAGAGTCGAAGGCGGAGACCCATTATAAGACGTTGGAAAAATACTCTCGCGACCTAACCAGACTGGCTGAGGAAGGCAAGTTGGATCCGATTTATGGCAGGGAAGTTGAAATCACCCGTTTGATCCAGATTCTCTGCCGCCGAACAAAGAATAACCCTGTTCTCATTGGTGAAGCCGGCGTGGGAAAGACTGCAATCGTAGAAGGTTTAGCGCAGAAAATTACCAACAATGATGTTCCTGAGATCCTGGAGAACCGCAAAGTGGTTTCGCTGGATCTGGGGTCTATGATTGCTGGGACGCGCTTCCGCGGTGAATTTGAAGAGCGCCTGAAGGCTTGCATCGATGAAATTGAGCAATCCAAAGGCGAAATCATTTTGTTCATTGATGAGCTGCATACTGTTGTGGGTGCCGGCGCAGCCCAAGGGGCAATGGATGCTTCCAACATGCTCAAGCCGGCTTTAGCTCGCGGAGACTTGCAATGTATTGGTGCTACCACTTTGGATGAGTACCATAAGTATATTGAAAAAGACGCGGCATTGGAGCGCCGCTTTGCTCCTATTTTTGTGGAAGAACCGAGTATCGACGATACCATCGCGATGCTGCATAGTTTGCGTGAGCGCTATGAGGCACACCACGGCATTTCAATCTCGGATGATGCGCTCAGTGCGGCTGCCAGGCTCTCTGCGCGCTACATGACCGAGCGGAGACTGCCCGATAAAGCTATCGACCTGATGGATGAAGCAGCCGCGAAGCTGCGTGTGGCTTTATATTCTCTGCCTGATGATCTCAAGGAGCAAAAACGTGAAATCGAACGCTTGGCAGCAGAAGAGGAACAAGCTGTTTCACAACGTGACTATGAACGTGCTGTGATGATGAAAGCTGATCGGTTGCGCTTGGAGCAGGAATTCAACGCTAACCGGATGCAATGGGAAGCAGAACATAAGCTGGATGAAACCGTTGATATGAACGATATTGCCGATGTCATTCATCAATGGACGGGTATTCCCCTCAGCCAGCTGATGGAAAGCGAAGCCGATAAGTTAGTCCACATGGAAGAGCGTTTGCACGAACGCATTATCGGACAAGATGAAGCCATCAAGGCGATTTCGGATGCTATCCGCCGGGCACGTTCCGGCTTAAAGGACCCGCGCCGCCCAAGTGGCAGCTTTATCTTCATTGGTCCTTCTGGTGTGGGTAAAACCGAGTTGGCTAAAGCCTTAGCTGAGTTCCTCTTCGATGATGAAGAAGCTCTACTGCGCATCGATATGAGTGAATATCGCGAGCAGCACACGGTTTCGCGGCTATTCGGTGCCCCGCCTGGATATGTTGGCTATGAAGAAGGCGGGCAGCTGACGGAAGCTGTGCGCCGAAGACCATATCGGGTGATCCTCTTCGATGAAATTGAGAAGGCACATCCAGAAGTTTGGAATGCCTTGCTGCAAGTGCTGGATGACGGCAGACTGACCGATGGTCAAGGGCATGTGGTTGACTTTCGCAACACGGTGTTAATCATGACCAGCAACTTAGGGACGGAATTCGTCAATAAAGGTGGCACTTTAGGCTTCCTGAACGAGGATGATAGTGATGATATCAAAGTGGCACATGAGAAAATCGATAAAGCGCTCAAGAGCGCATTTAGACCGGAGTTTCTGAACCGCATCGACGACATCATCATGTTCTCGCCGCTAAGCCATGAAGATGTGCTGGGAATAGTGGACTTGCAGCTGGAAGAGTTAGCAGAACGCATGGCTGAAAATGGCATTGCCATGGAAGTCAGCGCCGAAGCGAAGTCTTGGTTAGCTGATCAGGGCTTTGACCCGCTGCTGGGTGCTCGACCGCTCAAACGAGCCATTCAAAAATACTTGGAAAGCCCGCTGGCAAAAGAAGTGCTGCAAGGCAGTTTCAAGATGGGCGATACAGTACTGGTAGAAAAAAGCCCTGAAGGTGAATTAATCTTTAGCAAGAAGCCAAAAAGCTCCTCCGAGAATGTATCTACGGATGCGCCTGCCGCGGAAGTAGCTTCTGCAGGCTAAACTGAAAGCTAAAAAAGATATGGAACAAAAAGCCGCCCTAAACTCTGGGGCGGCTTTCACTAATTAACCCAACAGAAAAAGATGGGCTGGGGAATTTCCTAAGGATTTGTCAAATGATTTATACTTATTCTATGCAAAAGGACTTAGCTGAAGTCAAGGCGCTGCTTAGCACAGTTCCATTACTTTCTGCTTTAGGCGAGGAAGAGCTGCTTTCGCTGGCTGGTGAGTTTTCTACCCTCGCGTTAAAAGCTGGGCAGAGCCTTTATACGGTAGGTGATCCCACAGACGGACTTTACCTTCTGGCGCGAGGTAAAATGCAATGCTTGCAAGCGGAAGAGCCGCCGAAGGCTGCAATCCTGACCGCGGGAGAGTGGATCGGTGAGGAGAGCCTGCAAGGCGAGCCGCAGCGCCAATGCAGCGCCAGCGCTCTTTCCGACTGCACACTCCTTTTTCTAGATAACCTCCAGGTAAAGGAATTGCTTTTAGAACACCCTGAAGTCCACGAAACCTACAAGGTGTTGCTTAAGAGCCGCAAAATGGCAGAGCGCATTCCACTCACCTGGCTGCAGCCAAATGAGCACATTTTTTTGATGACACGCAAACACCCGGTGTTTCTTTTGCTCAACGTGCTTTGGCCGATCTTGACTTTTGGACTTGTGATGGTGCTGCTGGTCTTATTTGCGCAGCAATGGGCTGGGATCGCCGCCGTAGTGCTCACCGGTGCGTTTACGCTTTGTGGCTTATGGTTAGCTTGGAATATCAACAACTGGGCGAACGATTTTTATATCATCACCAACAAGCGTTTGGTTTGGGTTGAGCATGTGTCTGGCTTGTATGACAGCCGTCAGGAAGCGCCTTTAGGCACCTTGCTTTCTGTAGGCATCCAGACGACAGTGATGGGTGCAATTTTTGGTTATGCGGATATTGTCGTACGCACGTATGTGGGTAATATCCGCTTTAATCGCGTGGGGGATGCTCCCATCATCGGTAAGTTGATCGAGGTTTACTGGAAGAAATCCAAGATTGGAGACCGTGAAGAAGAAGCAGAGACAATGCGCGCTGCCTTGCGCCGAAAGTTAGGCGGAGAAGCGGAAGCCCTCGCTGAAGAAGAACTGATAATCGAGCCAAAGATGGATGTTGAAACAGCACAGCCAGCCGAAAAAAACTTTTTCCAGTGGCTCTTTCAGGACTTTTTACGTATCCATGTCGAAGATGAACATATCATCACCTATCGCAAACACTGGCTCGTGCTTCTGCGCATGTCACTCTTACCGCTGATAGGTTTAATCATCTCATTGAGTTTTCTGATTGGTATGGTGACTTGGAATTTTTCTGATATTCCTTATCAGCTGGGCGTGATGATCGGTTTTTTGTTGACAGTTTTCATGTTATGTTGGTTAGTTTATCGCTATATCGACTGGCGCGATGATGTTTTCCAGCTGACGCCAACCCAAGTAATCGACATCGACCGCAAACCCTTTGGGCGGCTGTCCCGCCGCTCAGCGCCTCTCGAAAATATTTTGAGTATTGAGTATGAACGCAAAGGCATTTTCCAGATGTTGTTCAATTTCGGTACAGTTTACATTACTGTGGGCAATACCCAGCTTACTTTCAACGAGATCTCGCGCCCAGCGGATGTGCAGCAACAGATTTTCGCGCGCATGGGTGCGCATGCCGAGGAATTGCGGCAGCGGGAGATTGACGAAGAGCGCGAGCGCATGACGGAATGGTTTAAGGTTTACCACGAGGAGAGCCAATCGAAAGACACTACAAAACAGTTGAGAACCCCACCACCCTAAAGTAAAATGGCTTAAGATTTTGAAACAGGAAGTGAAGAAACAGTGGCAGTTTTAGAGATTGTAAAATTCCCTGACCCCGGGCTCAGGTTAAAAGCAAAACCAGTCCAAACTTTTGATAAATCTTTGCAAAAGCTCATCGATGATATGTTCGAAACCTTGCGTGCTGCGCCGGGGGTAGGTTTAGCTGCACCGCAAATTGGGCAATCCTTGCGCTTGGTGGTGGTTGAATATGCAGATGAAGAACAGGAAAATGCAAAGCCCAAAACGTACGTGTTGATTAATCCTGAGATAGTTAAGACTTCTCATGAAACCGTCATGGCAACGGAAGCGTGTTTATCCTTGCCCAATTTAGCCGGCGATGTTGAGCGTCATGAATCTATCACCGTCAAAGCCAAGAACCGCTATGGCAAGCCGATGAAAATTACAGTAAGAGGATGGTTAGCGCGGATCTTTCAGCATGAAATTGACCATCTGAACGGTGTACTTTATATTGACCGAGCCACAAATATGTATGACCTTACGGATGAGGAGATGGCTGAAATCAAAGACTGATGCATCTTACCCGATTGGCGCTAACGAATTTTCGCATTTTCTCCCGTTTGGACCTTCAGCTGCCCAAACGGGTGATTTTGCTTTCTGGTGGAAACGCTCAAGGTAAGACGACTATCCTGGAAGCCATTGCCTATCTGGCAAATTTTTCCTCATTCACAGCCAGCTCTGACCGTCAGCTGCTCAACTTCAATCTTTCCCCCCAGCCGCAATTAGTCGGGCGCATTGTGGGAGAGTTTCAGCGCGGGATTAGAACGCACACCCTCGAGGTTCGCTTTATTCAGGAATATAACGGCAACCCAAGCGCCCCACGTTTCCGTAAAGAGGTGCTGCTGGATGGGGTGAAGAAGCCCTTGGGTGAGCTTTATGGGCAGTTTAATGCGGTAACTTTATTACCGCAGATGATCCGCATCGTGGAAGGATCGCCATCCGATCGGCGGCAATATTTAGATGAGGTACTCTCTCAGGTAGAGCCAGGCTATGCTCGGCATTTAGCCAACTATAACAAGGCTTTGTCACAACGTAATGCCTTGCTTAAAAACCTAAGCGAACGAGGGGGAGACGTACGCCAGTTAGAGGCTTGGGATGGAATGCTTTCTGAACATGGTGCGCAGATCATGCACGCACGAATCCAAGCTTTGCAAGAATTGGAAACCTTAGTGCTCCCGATTCACCAGCAACTGACTCGGCAGAGCGAAGTGCTGCGCTTGGCTTATCAACCGGCTTATGAACCCTTACCGGCACCTAAAGGGCAGTTAGCTTTGCCGGTGCAAACTTCGCTAGACCGCTCGGGCATTAATGCAAAAGAGATTGACGAGGGCTTACACAAGGCACTTCACGCGGCTTACCGCCAGGATATCAGCCGGGGGATGACCACCTTAGGTCCGCATCGAGATGAATTTCGCTTCTTGAGCAATCGCATTGATTTAGGGGATTATGGCTCCCGCGGGCAGGCGCGCACTGCCATGCTTTCGCTGAAATTTGCTGAAGTGCAATGGATGCACGCTAAAACAGGTGAATGGCCTGTGCTGCTTTTAGATGAAATTATGGCTGAGCTGGACCCGCAACGCCGTCAAGATTTACTCCAGGTTTTGAATGACGTCGAGCAAGCCTTTCTCACCTCCACCGATCCAGAGTTATTTACGCAGGAATTCCGCAGCCGGCATGAAGTCTGGCAGCTGCAAGATGGGATTGTGTTTTAAAGCCCTAAAAGTTAGAGACGAAATACCTAGAGGAGCCGAGGATGCCAGCAGAAGCAGTTCAGAGAGAAGCACGCAAAGTATGGATTGCCCGGCTGCTCGTGGCAGTTGTCATTTTTATCAATTTGCAAGCTGCGTTGCAATATATACTTAACCCGAACGCCTATTCCGGCGCGTTTGAGCTAGAAGGAATCCCTGGAATGGCTGCAGTGATGGGTGTAGGGATTTTGTATGTGATGTGGCAGGTGCCTTATGTATTTGCTGCCATAAATCCTATTGCGCATAGGTTATCTCTAACCGAAGCTGTGCTAATGCAGGCTATCGGGCTGCTAGGGGAAACCTGGCTGCGCAGCCGCATACCTGTAGAGCACACAGTCTTGCGCAATAGCATCTTACGTTACATCTTTTTTGATGCTGGTGGACTGGTTTTACTTGTGGTTGCCTGGACTTTAGTGAATAAAGTGGTTATAGCTCAAAAGAAAGCTGAGGACCCATGTTAAAGGATTTAGTTGCAAAAAACCGCAGTTACCGCCGCTTCGATGAAAGCATACGCATACCGCACGAAACTTTGGTAGAACTTGTAGAGTTGGCACGGCTTTGCCCCAGTGCCGCCAACTTGCAACCGCTGAGGTTTGCCTTGGTGAGTGAAAAACCGCTAACCGATAAAGTGTTTCCCTTGCTTAAATTTGCGGCTTACCTGCAGGATTGGGCTGGCCCCGCTGAGGGAGAGCGCCCCACAGC
>ERZ1026796.754-NODE-754-length-24122-cov-3.969035_pt1 | contig 24122 bp, 19 predicted proteins | sample MGYA00520874_ERZ1026796 | MGnify/ENA primary metagenome ERZ1026796 (study PRJEB33270, sample SAMEA104284474) | anaerobic digester metagenome | biome: Anaerobic digester microbiome; feature: mesophilic sludge digester; material: Anaerobic digester biomass | place...
GTAAAATAATCAAATACCTTTTCTATGAGTGTCAGATTGTTTTGTGACAATCTGACATTTTTTTTATTCATTTATAGTTGAATTGTCCCCGATTAGGTATAGTGAGCTGTGTAACGATTTTAAACTCTGACAAGTTTTCCGTTGTTGGCCGGAAAGTAACATGAAAAAATATCAATTTTAGCTTTGGCATAAATTGTGATTTAAGCGGCGAAATCATTCTGAAATTTTAAATATTAATTTAAACAAAGTAATTTGTATGTCGAAAGTAAGTATTAAACCATTGGCTGACAGGGTTGTTATCGAACCACTTGCAGCAGAAGAAAAAACCGCAGGAGGAATTATTATTCCTGATACTGCAAAAGAAAAACCACAGCGTGGAACTGTAGTAGCAGTTGGTCCCGGCAAAAAAGATGAACCTATCACAGTGAAGGTAGGCGATGTTGTCCTTTATGGTAAATATGCCGGAACTGAGATTAGCATAGACAACAAGGATTATCTAATCATGCGTGAATCAGATATTGTAGCGATTATTTAATAACCATTTAAAACATATTTTAAACATTATAAAACATGGCAAAAGATATCATTTATAACCTTGAAGCTCGCGAAGGTTTGCGTAAAGGCGTTGACGCCCTGAGTAATGCTGTAAAAGTAACGTTAGGTCCTAAAGGTCGAAACGTGATTATTGACAAGTCATTTGGCTCTCCGGCTATTACTAAGGATGGCGTAACAGTAGCTAAAGAGGTTGAGTTGAAGGATCCCGTAGAGAATATGGGAGCTCAGATGTTGAAAGAAGTGGCTTCTAAAACCAACGATCAGGCTGGAGATGGCACAACTACCGCAACGGTGCTTGCACAAGCTATCTTTACTGCTGGTATAAAAAATGTTACAGCCGGAGCCAACCCAATGGATCTTAAGCGTGGTCTTGATAAAGCTGTTAATGCGGTAATCGAACATTTGAAAAATCAATCAAAGGGAATTGGCGACAGTAATGAGAAAATTGAACAAGTAGCTTCAGTTTCAGCTAATAACGACCAAGAGATAGGTAAACTGATTGCAGAAGCAATGAGTAAAGTGAAGAAAGAAGGCGTGATAACAATTGAACAGGCTAAAGGAACAGAAACTTATGTGGATGTTGTTGAAGGTATGCAGTTCGATCGCGGTTATATATCACCATATTTTGTTACTGATACCGAAAAAATGGAAGCAGTGTACGAAAATCCTTTTATCTTAATTCATGACAAGAAAATCTCAGTGATGAAGGATTTGCTCCCTATCCTTGAAAAAGTTGTTCAAACTGGTAAACCTTTGCTTATTATTTCCGAAGATGTCGAAACCGAAGCGCTAGCAACACTTGTTGTGAATAAGCTTCGTGGGGGATTAAAAGTAGTAGCTGTTAAAGCGCCTGGATTTGGAGATAGGAGAAAAGAGATGCTTGAAGATATAGCAATTTTGACAGGTGGAACAGTTATTTCGGAAGAAAAAGGATATAAACTCGAGGATACAGTATTGGAATATCTCGGTCAGGCAGAAAAGATAACAGTGGATAAAGAGAACACTACCATTGTTAGTGGTAAAGGCTCAAAAGCCAATATTGATGGCCGGGTTAATCAGATAAAAAAACAGATTGAAACTACCACCTCAGATTATGATAAAGAAAAGCTGCAAGAGAGACTTGCGAAGCTTGCCGGTGGCGTAGCAGTAATTTATGTTGGAGCGGCTAGCGAAGTTGAAATGAAAGAGAAGAAAGATCGTTTTGACGATGCTTTAAACGCTACACGTGCTGCTATCGAAGAGGGGATAATTCCCGGTGGCGGTGTCGGCTACTTACGTGCTATAAGTGCACTTGACGGCTTAAAAGTGGATAACGAAGATCAGAATACTGGTATCGCAATCCTTAAAAGAGCCTTGGAAGAGCCATTACGTCAGATAGTTGAAAATGCTGGAATGGAAGGATCGGTGGTAGTTAATAAGGTGAAGGAAGGAAAGGGTGATTTTGGTTTTAATGCTGCTACTGAAGTTTATGAAAACCTTTATGATGCAGGGGTTATTGATCCTACAAAAGTAGCTCGCGTAGCTCTTGAAAATGCATCTTCCATTGCCGGTATGTTGTTGACTACCGAATGTGTTCTTGCCGAACATAAAGATGAAAAAGAACCCGCTGGCATGCCTGGTGGAATGCCCCCAGGTGGCATGGGTGGAATGTATTAAAATAAAAATTGCTCAAATTTTAAGAAAAGCTCTCCACTTGGGGGGCTTTTTTTTTGAAATAAAACCAAAATACCTACACGGATAATTAGAATAAAAAGTCAAAAAAAATTGAGGGTTCTAATACTAAACTTAATGGTATTTTATTTTTAGGCTTTTAGTTTTTTGTATTTAATCCTGTGAGGAGTATCGGAACCAAGTCGTTTTTTGCGATTTTCTTCATATTCCGAATAATTTCCTTCGAAATAGTAAACTTGCGAATCGCCTTCAAAAGCAAGTATATGAGTAGCTACCCGGTCGAGAAACCACCTATCGTGCGAAATAATTACAGCGCAACCTGCAAAATTTTCCAAACCCTCTTCTAAGGCTCTCAGGGTATTTACATCAATATCGTTGGTGGGCTCGTCGAGTAGTAGTACGTTAGCTTCCTGCCTTAGCGTTAATGCCAGATGCAAGCGGTTTCGTTCTCCACCCGATAGCACTCCGGTTTTTTTCTCCTGATCCGCGCCACTAAAATTAAATCGTGCAACGTAGGCACGTGAACTCATTGACCGGTTGCCAAGTTGAATAGTGTCCTGTCCTTCCGAAATGACTTGCCATACGGTTTTTTCAGGGTCAATTTCGGCATGGGATTGATCCACATAACCGATTTTAACTGATTCGCCAATTCGAAACGCTCCGGTGTCAGGTTTTTCGCTTCCTATTATCATTCTGAAAAGTGTTGTTTTACCAGCTCCATTTGGCCCTATAATACCCACTATACCTGCTGGTGGCAAAGAAAAGGTCAACTGCTCAAAAAGTACTTTATCCCCAAAAGCTTTTGAAACATCAATGGCTTCAATCACATTATTTCCCAATCTGGGGCCGTTGGGGATAAATATTTCGAGGCTCTCTTCTTTTTGTTTTACATCTTCATTAAGTAATTTATCGTAGGCTGAGAGCCTTGCTTTCGCTTTAGCATGACGCGCTTTAGGGCTCATTCGTACCCATTCAAGTTCACGTTCTAATGTTTTTCTACGCTTGCTTTCTGCCTTCTCTTCCATTTTTAGGCGGTTTGATTTCTGTTCAAGCCATGATGAGTAATTCCCCCTCCATGGAATGCCTTCGCCACGGTCGAGTTCAAGTATCCAGCCAGCTACGTTATCAAGAAAATATCGGTCGTGCGTAACGGCGATGACGGTACCTTTGTATTCTTTAAGATGCTGTTCAAGCCACTCTACCGACTCAGCGTCAAGGTGGTTGGTTGGCTCATCAAGTAGTAAAATGTCAGGTTCTTTAAGTAAAAGACGACATAGTGCCACTCTGCGGCGCTCGCCACCTGATAGATGCTTAACAGGCGCAGTGCCTATTGGACAACGCAATACATCCATCGCACGTTCGAGTTTCGAATCAAGCTCCCACGCCCCATGCTGGTCAATGAGATCGGTCAGCTTGCCTTGCTTTTCTATTAAGGCGCTCATCTCATCATCACTCATCGGTTCGGCAAACTTAAGATTAAGAGCTTCATATTCTTTTAATAAATCAACTGTTTCCTGAACACCCTCTTCTACAACCTCTCTTACAGTTTTAGTATTGTCGAGATATGGCTCCTGCTCAAGTAAACCGATGGAATAACCAGGAGAAAATGCTATTTTACCCTGATATGATGTGTCATGACCGGCAATAATTTTTAAAAGAGTTGACTTACCAGAGCCATTTAATCCGATAATGCCGATTTTGGCGCCATAAAAAAAGGAGAGGTAAATATCTTTTAAAATTTGTTTGTTGGGAGGGATAAGTTTACCAACCCCAATCATTGAGAAAATAATCTTATTATCGTCTGCCATAACTAATTAAATATAAAGATGATGTGTGTTTGTCAAAAGTAATAAAATTCCCTATTGTAAGCCATATTATCTGAACAAGTAGAGTAGCATAGCATTTTTAGAGGCGACTAAAGTTTCAGCCTAAGCCCATTTTCAAGGGAAATGTCGTAAGGCTTTACATCAGTAAATGGATGATTATTGTATTTGTAAACAAAATTAATTGAGAAAAATACTCTTTTTATAATGTTAAATTCAAGTGTACTTTCAGCTACAATTCTAAAGTTTTTTCTATCATTAAACGCTGGTTGGTAGTATATAACGCCGGTAAAGCTCGTTGATTCATTTTTTGACCAGTCGAAACTTATAAAATTCGTTGATCTTATTAATTTGTTGTCAATATTTGTCGGTTCGTATTTGTAATTCTCATGTTCGTACATTAGTCCTGTACTTGCATTAATAAGGATCATTGAATTAGAGTCATTTTTCGATACCGCTTTCAAAATCCTATATTTTATTGCAGTTCCTAATAAATTTCTGAATCTAAGATCTATAAATTCATCATATTGACGTTGTGCAAAATACTCCCAATTAGCTTTATCTGCAAATTTCCACATTCCGCGAAGGTGAATAAAACCTTCGTTTTCGATGCGTTTTTTGCTGGCTGATTTAGCTTCGAAATTTGCTACAAGAAAATAATCAAATTTTGTAGCCGAATAATCAAAACGGCTTGTAGCTTTTAGAGTATTGTAATGTGTGTTTCCTGCTTTTGTGGTGAAGGTAGTTTGTAGATTAGCCTGAAATCCCTTCTCAACATCATACTTCCTGAATTTTTCAGTATTTACCTGGCTGAAAAGAGGCTGAGTAATTAATAAAATTGCACTGAGAATGAATAAACCTGGAAAAACAAAAAATTGTCGCACAATGATAAATCATTTCTAATTAATAAAATTTATAAACTTTTGATTTTAATAGCTATGTAAATCAAGATGCTGCCAAACACTATTGCAAGTGCTCCGGTAATGTAAACCATGGCGGCAATGGACTCTAAAGGATTGGTAAACAATATAATGCCAAAAATTAGAGTGATAATGCTGTTGAAAATCATTACTTTGCGGTAAACTGATCTTTTAATTATTTGAATCAGGATTACTATTTGCAAGACGGCCGTAAGAATAGCCCAGATACCTACTATGATTGTAAAAAGTTCGAGACTCTTTTTTGTGTAAACCACAATAAAAATACCGATGATCAAACTAAGTACTGAACTTAACAGATTATATGGGATAAGTTGTTTTTGATTTATTTTTTTTACTGAAATTATAATTCCTACCACACTGGCACCAATAAGGATTAAACCGAAATATAGGGCTATAGTTTTGGCAGTTTCTAAAGGTGCAAAAATTGCAAAAAGTCCAAAGAGAAAAGCTATAATCCCGTTAATCACTAACAAGGAGCGAAATTGATTTATGTTTTTCATGGAAGAACCTTTTTATGATTTTTAGATAGCGGTATTTTTCATAATTGTATCCAACTCCATAGTGTTCATCTCCCAACTATAGTTTTTAAGTACAAATTGATACCCTGCTTCTGCTAATTTAGCTGATAGCGTATTGTCATTTAACAAATTGACAATAAGGTTAGAAAACTCTTCAACATTTTCTCCAACAAGAATATCTTCGTTTTTCTTGGCATTCAGTGCACTGAATGCCAAGGGAGATGTTATACATGGTATTTTCATGGCCATTGCTTCCAGCAGCTTATTCTGCAATCCTGTTCCGATACGCATTGGAGCTATGAAGATCTTAGCCTGAGCGTAGCATTGTCTTATATCGTCCACCCATCCCGTTACAACAACTGATTCGTTTTCAAGATTTTTTACACGCTGGGTCGGTGTTGCGCCGGCAAGTAGCAATCGGGCATCGGGATATCGCTTTTTTACTTGCGGTAAAATTTCTTTTGCAAGGTATTCGGCAGCATCAACGTTTGGAGGATATCCCATATTACCGATAAACACTATCTCAAATTGTTTTTCGACATCCATCGGCTTGAAAAACTCAGTATCCACACCATTGGGTATGATATGTATTTTTTTTCTTTCAGGATGCGGTATCAAGTCACGGTCGGGAGCAGAAATGATGGTTTTATTGTTGAAAATATCGAAGATGTTACATTCATATTTTAGTAGTCTTTTATATTCCATTCGTAACAGTGGCCTTAGGTAAAATGGTGAAGTGGCAATACGCCGTTCTACACCTTTTGAAAAAACATCCTGATAATCAATGGTTTTGGGTGTTGAGTTGTTTTTAACGTATTCAGCTACTCTGATTAATTGACAATAAATATGATCAGGTTTAACCTCGTTTATGATTTGTTGTATCTGCTGTTTTGCTTTTCGGTTATAAAAATATCCGACTTGAAAGGGTATCCCTTTAAACAGAGCCTTGAAAAGATTGAGGATGATGCTCCATTTACTGATATTTAATATGTATAACCTTTTGCAATAAGGTTTTAATTCGCTTTTGGCATTTGGATGCAACTTTGTGTCGTTTAGTGCACAAAGCGTAATTTCATTCGTTTTCGACAAAAATCTTATCTGGTTGTAAGCTCGAAGCTTATCTCCCTTTTCGAGAGGGTAGGGGACGCGTGGTAATATTACAAGTAATTTCATTTGACAAAGATAATCGTTAGGGTTTATTGTGGTAGTACAAGTGAATGATAAAATTTAGTAAGCTTTTCTATAATTTGTTTATTTGAATGTTCATTTCTGATCAGTTCACGGGCATTAGTGCCAAGCGACAGCACAAATTGCTCATCGTTTACACAGCGTTTTACAGCATTTGCAAAAGCTATTGGGTCGTCAGCTAAAAGAATATTCTTTTCATGGGTAACGTTTATTCCTTCTGCGCCAATTGTAGTTGAGATAATAGCTTTTGCTACAGCCATTCCTTCGATGATCTTGATCCGTATTCCGCTTCCCGAAAAAAGTGGTACAATTTCAATAGCTTTAGAATACATGAAATCGAATGCATCAGGCACCTCTCCAACTATTTCCACATTGGGTAATTGCTTTTGATATAACCATGAAGGCATTGATCTGCCGGCAATGTAAAACTTTAGGTTAGGAAATTCTGGTTGTATCAAAGGCCATACTTTATCGAGAAACCATTTTATGCCCTCTATATTCGGCATCCAATTCATTGCACCGATATGGAATAATGAAGGAAACTCAGCCTTAATACCAGGGTTTTCTTTTATTTTTTCTAGATCAATCCCAAATGGTATAGAGATTATAGGAACTTCGCAACCTGTATTTTTAAAAAAGCTTGCATCTTTACTTGTGATTGTGGCAATACCATCGTATTTGGAGATTATTTCAAGCTCGTAATTTTTTAACTTTTTTGCAAGATGTTTCAGGTAGAGTTTTTTGAGTGGATTAGAACTGATTTCCGCTACACGTTCCCATATCAGATGCTCGATATTATGAGCTCGTAATACGATTTTAGCCTTGGAATTCTCTCTTATTGTTTCTATAAAGGGGCTAATGTATAGCGTTTCAAGCTGAACTATATCAAAAGTGTCGTTTTGCAGGATAGAGATTAGCTTTTTTTCAAATTCTTTACTAATGAAACGTTGAACATGGTACGAATCTTTACTGAAAAGATTAAGCAGAGCATCTAAAGGTTTTATTGAAAGATCAATATAAACTGTTTCAATACCTGTTTTCTGTCGGTAACTTTCGGGTATGTCATTTTCTTTAATAAAGTATTTGTTTGTATTAATTGCAAGCACTTTAACTTGATGGCCGGCTTCAATTAATCCTTCAATTATTGCGTTCATGGCAATAGGCCCTCCCTCTTTAGGCGGATAGGGAGATTTGTTGCAGAGAATCAGTATTTTCATTGTCAATTAGTTTTGTTATCAGATTTTAACAGCATTAATTTAAATATTCTTTTCCACACATCTGCGTCAAGTAATGGCGAATCTGTAGTGGCTTTGTATGTAAGAAATATTCCAAGCGGTAGCAACACCAATGATGCTAACCACATGGCAATTGCGGGATCCATTACGCCTGCGCGTGCATATTTCTCACCCGAAATAGATATAACATGAAAAATTACAAAAAAGATGATTGAAAACACTACAGGCATGCCAAGCCCCCCTTTGCGAATTATGGCTCCAAGCGGTGCGCCGATAAAAAACAGTATGAGACATGCTATGGAAAGTGTAAATTTTCGATGCCATTCTAACTCGTGACGAATTATTCTTTTCTTACGGCCTTCAATATCTTTTCGATTGTATTCTATCTGATTTTTTATCTGACGTGATGATCTTAATGCAATATCAGTTGCTTTAATCATTGAGGCCGTATCTACTTCATTTAGTGAAAAGCTAACATTTTTGTTATTTTCTTTATTAATTAAGGATTCAACTTGATGGAGATGTGAAAATCGTTCGTTCACTATGTTATTTAGGTTCTCTTTCCGCGTCTCGAGATCATTTTTAAGAGAGTCGGTAGCATGGGTTAACTGATCGAGATTCATCATTTGATAGTTGTTTCGGAAAAGTGTTTCGTCAGTACGGTTCATGCCAAAGTCGAGGCCACTAAATGTACGGGTTTGCTCGGAAAAAGAAATACGTTGGAATGGCCTGGTTATCTGATAATTTTGCCTGTCGGTGATCTCTTCATAATTATGCCCGTCATAAAGATTAAAAACGAGCATGGATTGGTTGGCAGAAAGAGCCATTGTGCCATATTTTGCTGTTGTTAATCTCATGTTACCCATTCGGTCGGAATGATTGTAAATCATCACGTCCCGAAGGAGGTTTTTATCCGGTTCTTTTTCTCTTACATAAATGGTGAAGCCCTCGATTCCATTATAGAAAACACCTTCCTGAATATTGAAAGTGAGTTTTTTTTGCCTTACGTCATAAAGCAAAGCGTGGAATTTAAGGTTGGCGATAGGTAAAACATTGTTGGAAAAGAAAAAGGCAAATCCGCTGATGAAGATTGAAAGTATGATTAACGGCATCATGATACGCCGCAAGGCAATGCCCGTTGACTTCATGGCCACCAATTCGTAATGTTCGCCAAAATTGCCAAATGTCATCAGTGACGAAAGCAGGATAGCCAAAGGAAGCGCTAAAGGAACAAAAGTACTAGATGCATAAAAGAGAAGTTCGAGTAGTATATGTAGTTCAAGCCCTTTACCAACTAATTCATCAACGTACTTCCACAAAAATTGCATAACAAGAATGAAGAGAGCTATGAAAAAGGTAAATAGCAGAGGACCGATATAGGATTTAATAATAAACCAATAGAGCTTTTTCAATCCTTTTATAAATATTGAGTTTTATAATTTGTTTTTCGTGCTGTAATTTTTTAATAAATCAATTATCAGAACGTTTTATAATAGCCTTTCAATGTACACAACAGTTAATTTTTACGAAAAATGAACATCTACGAAGTTACTACAAAAAAAGATGCAAAACTCTTTCATGACGTTGCCCGACTAATTTACAAAGGTGATAAAAATTGGATTTGCTTGATGGATTCTGATATTGAGGCTGTTTTTGATCCGTTGAAGAATGGATATTTTAATGATGGAAAAGCCATTCGTTGGATTTTATTTGACGATAGCCACAGGTTGGCAGGTCGTGTAGCAGCGTTTTTCAACAAAATGAAAGCTAATACCTATAAACAACCAACGGGAGGTTTGGGTTTTTTTGAGTGTATTGATAATTATCAGGCTGCTAAACTGTTATTCGACAAATGTAAAGAGTGGCTTCAGCTTCAAGGGATGGAAGCTATGGACGGCCCAATAAACTTTGGCGAAAATGACCAGTATCAGGGGTTGCTTGTGGAAGGTTTTACACCGCCAAGTTATGGGATGAATTATCATCATCCCTATTATCGAAAGTTTTTTGAAGATTATGGCTTTTCGCCATACTTTAATCAAACTACAAATTATCTTGATTTAACAATTCCTTTCCCGGAACGATTTTGGAAAATTGCAGAATGGATTGCTAAGAAACCTGGATTTACTTTTGAGCATTTCAAAATGGCAAATGCCAAAAAATATATTAATGATCTAAAGACTATTTATGATCAGGCGTGGAGCAATCATGAGCATTTTACTCCGTTAAATTCATTAGATATTTTGAGCGAACTGCAAAAAGCAAAACCTATACTTGATGAGCAGTTGATTTGGTTTGCATACCATGAAGGAAAACCTATCGCTTTTTTAGTCATGTTTCCTGATGTCAACCAGATTTTTAGACATTTCAATGGAAAATTAGGTTTGATTAATAAATGCAGGTTTGCTTACTACCTATGGAAGAAGGAGATTACAAGAACAAAGATTACGGTAATGGGGGTAGTGCCTTCATTTCAAGGGTATGGTATAGAGTCGGCTATTTTTAGAGAATTACGTAAAGTTTTTGATCACCGGCCGCATTATACTGAAATAGAATTGTCGTGGGTTGGCGATTTTAATCCGCGTATGGAAGCGTTGCATAAAGCTGTAGGTGGAAAATTTGGAAAAAAGCACATTACTTACCGCAAACTTTTTGCTGAAAAATCTGAGCCTCAACAGGCGACAATTATTAGGAAAGGATAAAGGGGAAATGAGAGTTTAAAAAAATAGGTAAGAGTAGTAATTTGGTATTTAGAAAGTGAAAAGTTTACTTAGATGATGGTTTAGTTCTTTTTCAATACATCAAATAAAAGCTTTTTATCTAATTTTACAACAATGAAAAGATACCCTGCTGTTAAAATTGTATTGATAGTTAGATGTAGCAACTTACTTTCAGGCTTTAATAATTCGCTGGCAAAATATAATGCGATTGCCAGTAAAGGGTAAAAAATCAAGCGTTTGAGGTTGTATGGTATTTTAAAATGCCGTTGGCCAAGGATATACGATAGCGTCATCATTGTAAAATAGGCAAAAAAGGCTGCCCAGGCTGATCCATAATATCCCATAGAGGGTATTAGCAATATGTTGAGAATAATTGTGATTGTAGCCCCAATGATAGACAGAGCTGCGCCGTAAATAGTTTTATTGGTTAGTTTGTACCAAATGGAGAAATTGTAGAAAACACCAAGAAAAAGATTGCCAAGCAATAGCAGTGGAATTACGGCCTTACCTTCTCTGTATGCTGTACCGATAAATAGAATGACTATATCAATATACATCATTGTCAAAAGGAAAATAGTCGAAACAGCAATCATAAAAAGTGTTAGAACATCAGCATACAACTGGCGCGCTCCTACTTGAGCAGATTCATTGAAAAAAAAGGGATCGGCAGCGTAACGAAAAGTTTGAACAAACAGCGTCATGATAATCGAGACCTTATAACAAGCGCCATAAATTCCAACTTGCCCCATTACATCGGTACCCGAAGGGAGCAACTTGGCCAGCAGGATTTTGTCGAGCGAAAGGTTGATAGAGCCGGCTACGGAAACGACAAGTAACGGCCACGTATAAACCAGCATCTTTTTCCATAAATGAAAATTGAAGGAGTACTTTTTCCAGGGGAAATCAGGTAATTGTAAAATAAGGGTTAAAGTTGTGGATATGAGGTTGGAAACAAAAATATAACTAACGAGATCGTCAGGGTTAAAAAAGCTCTTGACAAACGATGCAAGGTTTGTGTCGGGGTATGTCTTTAGGATAAAAGGGCAGAGTAGTATAAAAAAGAGATTTAGCCCAATGTTAGAACCAATATTTATAAGTTTCAGTATGGCAAATTTCATTGGGCGATTATCCTGTCTAAGTTTTGCAAATGGAATTGCAGAGATGGCATCAAAAGCCAGTATGAACACAAACCAAACAACATAGTTTACATTATTAGGGTACCCAAGCCAAACGGCAATCGGTTGGGCATAAATCAATGAAATAATTAGGAATACCCCTGAAGTAAAAATAAGAGACAAAAGTGAGGTGCTATAAACATCTGTTTTGTCGGTTTCGCTTTGTGAAAAGCGGAAAAAAGTGGTCTCCATCCCATAAGTTAAAATTACCCAAAGGATTGAGACATAGGCGTACATTTCGGTGTAAATGCCATATTCGGAAGTAATGAGAACACGCGTATAAAGAGGCACCAGAAGGTAATTGAGCAACCGTCCGATAATACTACTAAGACCATAAATGGCTGTTTGTCCTGCTAATCTTCTAAGTGGGTTCAATGCAATATGTTTGATGGCAAAGTTACGTGAAAAGCATAAACTATCTTTTTAACTTTAAAAAAAAACTTATAAAGATTTTTATTAGATTGTAATTGAATTAATTGCAGTTTTGATTTTTTTTTAATTCAGGATTTTTTCATCTATTGTTACTCTTTTGATAAAACAAAAAATGCTCCCATTTTATGAGAGCATTTTTAAATCGTATTAAAAATTAATATTACCTGAGTAATATCTTTCTTGTCTTTAAAATGTTTTCTCCAATAATGCGTAAGTAATAAATTCCTGCAGGATTATTAGATAGATCAACACTTTGAGTGGTATTGTTGTTTGTGTGTTTGAAGTTAACTTTTTGTATTAGCTGGCCTGATGTGTTAATAATTTCAAATTTGCCATCAAAAGTTGCATTCGACGTTAAGGTTATATTAATATTTCCTGTAGTTGGATTTGGAAAGACATAAACATGAAAATCTTTGACAAGGCCTGATTGCGATTCAACATTTGTCATTAAACATTCTGCTTTTTTTATCAGAGTTATTCCGTTAGCTGTAAAAAGAGATTCATCAGCGCCATCGGAATATTGAATGTTAAGTGGGTATTCCTGACCTGTAGTGGGTTTAAATATTTTGAACTTTACCGGTTCGGCATATTCAAATCCAGTTTTATCTGAGGCAAAATATCAGTGCCGAAAGCAGTTAGGCTGAATGCTTTATCAATAACCTCCACTTTAGCAATTCCAGCACACAAATCTGATTGTGTAAATATCCCGATTAAATCGCCTTGTTCGAATTGACCTGTTGCTTCCGGTAAAAATCCGAAAATATGGCTGATGGGAGTTTTGTAGATAGGATTCCACGGATGAATTATATCTGGCTCAACGCTTTTAAATTCAAAATTCATTAATGGCCCATCGCAAAGCGGGAATGTAATGTTTATAGGTTGTGATGAAGAGTTGTAAATTTCATAGGCCTTTCCTGGTAATAGTTCAACAAGTGAATTGATGTTATATTCTGGCCAGTAAATTTGTGATCCTGCTATTTCTTTAATCATCAAAATTGATGGGTAATCGCTGAAGAATTCTGAAGTGTTGATGATACAAGGAACATTAACCGGTATAATTGACCAATTTGGTGGAAGAGTTAATTCATCAACCGGATATTGAACCGTTCCTGATATCATTAACTGATCAGTATTAAGCATTTTTATTCTGTATCCTTTTGTTGTTGACCAGTTGCCCAAAGTATTTATATTTTGACTTGGCCAGTAAATACCATCATAGTTTTGAACTATTTCGATATTGTTAATGATTTGAGCAAAAATAGCATTCATTGCTGGGTTATCAGGTACAACATAAGAGGAGATACCACTCCAAAGCTGCGGTAAGTTTATTTCGTGAGCTGAAAGCTGGATTACTTGTACGAAAGACTCATTACTGCTTACTTCGCCACAGTTATGTACGAATAAACAAAGATAGTAACCTGCATCAGTTGCCGATATACTGGGGATTGTAAAAATTGAATTATTACTATTTTCGATCGCTTCATCATTAAAAAACCATGTGTATATGCCGTCATTATGGGCTTCTACTTCGAATACCAAATTCAAAGTACTACCCATGTTGACAGTTTGAGTTGGTTCGAGGTTGTGTATAATGTTAAGATTTTCGATAAATAGTGTCATTTGATCCGACGCTGTAATGCTACATGGAGAAATAGGTTGAACTGTTAGAGTAAGCACGACTGATCCGTTGGTTTTATCGGCGGCGCTTGGAGTATAAACAGGTTTTAATGTTGATGGATTATTAAAAGTTCCTGTTCCTGAGGTGCTCCAGCTTACTGATGAATAGCGTTGTGCTGTTCCATTTAAAGTAATTGTTTCATCTTCACAGATGGCAGCATCATTTCCTGCTGAAACTACAGGCATCCGATAAATATTAATTATTACATAGTCAGTAGCTGCAACAGCGCATGGCGAAATAGGTTGAACAGTAAGAGTGATGATTACAAGACCGGTGTTTTTATCTTGTTCGCTAGGAGTATAAACAGGTTTTAATATTGATGGATTGTTAAAAGTTCCTGTTCCTGAACTGCTCCAGCTCACTGATGAATATCGTTGAGCTGTTCCATTTAAAGTAACTGTTTCATTTTCACAAATTGTTACATTATCTCCTGCGTTGGCAGTGGCAAGCCGTTGAATAGTCAGAGTCATTTGATCCGATGCTGAAACGATACATGGAGAAATAGGTTGAGCCGTTAGAGTGAGCACGACTGATCCGGCAATTTTATCGGCAGCGCTTGGAGTATAAACAGGTTTTAATATTGAAGGATTGTTAAAAGTTCCAGTACCTGAGCTACTCCAGCTTACTGATGAATATCGTTGCGCTGTACTTTTCATAGTATATGTAGCATCTTCACAAATCGTTGCATCACTGCCGGCATTAGCAAATGCAAGCCGTTGAATGGTCAGGATCATTTGATCCGACGCTGAAACGCTACACGGAGAAATAGGTTGAGCTGTTAGAGTAAGCACGACTGATCCGGCGGTTATATCGGCAAGGCTTGGGGTATAAACAGGTTTTAATATTGAAGGATTACTAAAAGTTCCTGTTCCAGAGCTGCTCCAGCTTACTGATGAATATCGTTGAGCTGTTCCATTCAAAGTATATGTAGCATCTTCACAAATCGTTGCATTACTTCCTGCGTTGGCAGTGGCAAGCCGTTGAATAGTCAGAGTCATTTGATCCGACGCTGTAACACTACATGGCGAAATTGGTTGAGCCGTTAGAGTAAGCACTACTGATCCGGAAATTTTATCAGCAGCGCTTGGGGTATAAATAGGTTTTAATATTGATGGATTGTTAAAAGTTCCAGTACCTGAGCTACTCCAGCTTACTGATGAGTATCGTTGAGCTGTTCCATTTAAAGTAACTGTTTCATTTTCACAAATTGTTACATTATCTCCTGCGTTGGCAGTGGCAAGCCTTTGAATAGTCAGAGTCATCTGATCAGACGTTGAAACAGTACATGGCGAAATAGGTTGAGCCGTTAGGGTAAGCACGACTGATCCGGCGGTTATATCGGCAACGCTTGGAGTATAAACAGGTTTTAATATTGATGGGTTATTAAAAGTCCCTGTTCCAGAGCTGTTCCAGCTTACTGATGAATATCGTTGAGCTGTTCCATTCAAAGTATATGTAGCATCTTCACAAATCGTTGCATCACTTCCGGCATTAGCAAATGCAAGCCGTTGAATAGTCAGGATCATTTGATCCGACGCTGAAACGCTACACGGAGAAATAGGTTGAGCTGTTAGAGTAAGCACGACTGATCCGGCGGTTTTATCGGCAGCGCTTGGAGTGTAAACCGGTTTTAATATTGAAGGATTGTTAAAAGTCCCTGTTCCTGATGTGCTCCAGCTTACTGATGAATATCGTTGCGCTGCTCCATTCAAAGTATATGTAGCATCTTCACAAATCGTTGCATTACTTCCTGCGTTGGCAGTGGCAAGCCGTTGAATAGTCAGAGTCATTTGATCCGACGCTGTAACACTACATGGCGAAATTGGTTGAGCCGTTAGAGTAAGCACTACTGATCCGGAAATTTTATCAGCAGCGCTTGGGGTATAAATAGGTTTTAATATTGATGGATTGTTAAAAGTTCCAGTACCTGAGCTACTCCAGCTTACTGATGAGTATCGTTGAGCTGTTCCATTCAAAGTATATGTAGCATCTTCACAAATCGTTGCATCACTGCCAGCATTAGCTACTGCAATCCGTTTAATAGTAAGGATCATTTGATCAGAAGCCGAGTCAGCACATGGAGAAATGGGTTGAGCCGTTAGAGTAAGCGCTACTGATCCGGCCGTTTTATCGGCGTCGCTTGGAGTATAAACCGGATTTAATATTAAAGGGTTATTAAAAGTCCCGCTACCATTTGTTTCCCATTGAACGGTTGAGTATGATTGTGCGATGCCATTGAGGGTATGGGTTTGATTTTCACAAATTGTTGCATTGTTTCCTGCATTAGCAGATGGTGGGCGTTTAAAACTGGCATAAATATATGATTCTGCTGCTGCCAAACATGGAGCGATAGGCGCTGCAACCAATGTTAACTTAATGTTTGCGCCTGTGTCCATATCATTTTCTCCGGCGTAATAAGTGGGATTAAGTACTGTTGAATTGCTGAAATTTCCATCTCCATTTGTAATCCAAAGGAGACTATCGTATGAATTGGCTGTTGCTTGAAGTTGGAGCTCTGCACAAAACAATTGGTTGGAAGGTGTGTTTATTTCAACAGTAGGATTATTTACTATGTAAATTGTTTTGCTTAATGTGGTTCCTGTTAAGCATGGTACTTTAGATGTAGCGGATAATGTAAGAGTGAAAAATCCATTAGTTTTATCATTTGGTCCAGGTGTATATATCGGATTTAAAATGTTGGTTTTATTAAAAGTACCATCACCGGTTCTCGACCAAGATATCGTGTTATATTGTGTTACTTCAGCATTGAGTTGGAGGGGGATTTCATTACAGGCAAAATCTGTATTTTCTCCAAAGGTTAGAATTCTTGGTAGTTGTTGAATTATGATAGAGACCACTTTTGTAGCTGGCATAGTGCAAGGTGGAAGTGCGTAGGCGGTAAGTGTAACTTGTGTTCCCGAGTTTTCGATATCTTGTGGGCCGGGATAATATATCGTTTGAAGTTGTTCTGGATTTGCGAATGTACCATCTCCTTGAGTAGTCCATAATATTCCGGAACTATTTGTTACTGATCCATTTAAGTTAAAAGCAGTTCCTTCACATCTACGAATTGTTGTTGGTGCGGAACAAGTTGGAGGAGGGATAAATGTAATCTTCATATTGTCACTTGTTGTAGTTTGACAAGGTGAAATAGATTGAACGGAAACTGTCAGTGTTACATCATTTGTTATATCATTACTGGAGGGGGTATATTGTGTAATTAGTGAATTGGGATCGCTAAAAGTTCCTGTACCACTTGTAGTCCATTGAACGGAGCTATAATTGGTTGATGTGGCTTCTATTGTTAAAGGAAGTGTTTCACATCCATTCATATCAGGTCCGGCATCAACCGTTGGTAATGATTGTATTGTTAAAGTCAGGTTATCGGAGGCTCCTGTTTGGCAAGGGCTAAAAGGCTCAGCATTAAATGTTAATTCAACAGTTCCATTGACTTTATCAATTGGTCCCGGTGTATAATTGGTTGAAGCTTTTGTAGGATTAGTGAATGAGCCATCGCCATTAGTTTCCCATAGCACACTAAAAGCATTTGTTGAAGTGCCGCTTACGTTAAAAATTTCATTCTCGCAAATAGTTCCATCAGAACCTGCATTGGCAGTCGGAAAATCGTGTACTAATAAAGTAATTTGATGATTAGATGTGTTGTTGGGAGCGGTTACGGTAAGAAAAAAATCTGTAGTAACATTTAAAGTAATTGGTGGAGGATTTTTAATATTATAGTTAAACCCTTCAGGGATTGACGACCATGAATAGGTATAAGGTCCGCCTGTTCCTACAAATTCTTCTGCACTTAGTGTTACTTGATTGCCAATACAAGTTGGATTTTCAGAAGCTTGTATGTAAAAGTCGAAGGCGCATACAGCTTTCATGTCCATAAACATAGAAAGGCTTAAAGGATACCATCTGCCGTTAGTTACATAACCAAGTTGAACATGATAGGATGCTATGGAAACGACATACTCTTTTTGAGTTTGTTGAAGAAAAAAGCGGAATTCTATCAATTCTCCAAAGTCAAATCCATCTTTCTCTGGCGTCATATTGTCATCCCCGAATAGAGTAATCATTACATTTTCGGTTCCTGTCCACATTCTCGAGCCTCCGCACCTGAGAACATTGTTGTCATCTAAATAAAAACCACCCATCCAGTCACCCGGCTGTAGAGGGATATTGTTTACACGTGGATTGGCTGCCAGGTTAACAATATAATTATGTATTGTACCTGTGTTTACTGGATGTTCCCAAATTGGAGGATAATTTCCATTACTTCTTATCCCAGAATCCGTACCTTCTTTGGTTAATTCCCACATTTGATCAGGATCGGTTGGAAGTTTAAAAATTGTTATTCCTTCAGTTGATTGCTCACCTTTGATTGTTTGTGCATGAGTATAGGTGGCAAATAAAAATGACGAGAAAAATAACCATAAAATAACTGGAAAGGTTTGTGTAACTTTCATTATACGATAATAGATTCTTTGTTTCATGGCTAAAATGTATTTAAAATGGGTTAGTTGTTTCCTTTAGAAAAATGAAATGGTTGTATTTGAAAATGGGATTGATTATACCGCAGAAATCTAACATATTGTAATATGTGTAAAATAGTAGTCGTAGTCTAAAAACTTTTCTTGTTGGTTTTTTTTTATTTAAAATTAACCTTTTCTGCAAGTTTACCTTTTGTCTTAAACGATGGCAAAATTACACTATATTTTTTTAATCAATTACTTTTTAATATCTATTATCTATCGCTAACTTTTAACTTTAAATAAAAAGTAAAAATAAATGACAATCCCTTTTATTATTCGATGATCACTCTTTTTTATATTTTAGCAGCCGAATGAAAAACCATAATTTTTTTGAAAAAATACTTCTTTGGAGGATTAAGCATATTTCTGAACGGAATTTTGTTTTAATTCTAAGTGTGCTAATTGGTGTATTTAGCGGTATTGCAGCTGTATTACTCAAAAATTTGGCACACACTACCTATGTATTGGTAATAAAAGGTTTTGTTTTTGAAAAAAAGATATTACTCAATTTCGTCATTCCATTGACTGGGATCTTTTTGACGGTCCTTTTTGTCAGAAAATTAATAAAGGATGATTTAGGTCATGGCGTTAGCAAAGTTTTACACGCTATTTCTAAAAAAAATGGTTATATTAAACCTCACAATACATTTAGCTCAGTTGTAGCTAGTTCACTAACAGTAGGTTTTGGTGGTTCAGTGGGGCTTGAAGCGCCTGTTGTACTAACCGGATCAGCCATTGGGTCGAATCTTGCTCGTTTGTTTCGACTTAATTATAAAACTGTAGTGTTGATGATTGGCTGCGGTAGTGCAGGAGCTATTGCAGGAATTTTTAAAGCTCCCATTGCCGGTGTGGTCTTTACTATCGAAATGCTGATGATTGAATTGACGATCAGCACATTGATTCCGTTATTAATTTCTGCAGTGAGCGGCTCTTTGGTTGCATGGCTTTTAATGGGAAGTAGTGTGCCGTTTTTTTATGTAATAGATACTCCTTTTGTACTCAAAGATGTATTTTTTTATATTTTTCTCGGTATTACCTCTGGCTTAGCCTCCTTCTATTTTTCCCGCACGGTGATGAATATCGAAGAGAAATTTTCTCGTGTAAAAAATCAGTATATCCGAGTAATTGTCGGGAGCTTAATTCTTGGACTGCTCATTTATGTTTTCCCTTCGTTTTATGGCGAGGGTTATGAGTCATTGATGGATATCCTACGCCGGCAAGGTGAAAGTCTTATTAATAAAAGCCTTTTTGGAGATTTGGCTTATAATCAATGGGTGTTTTTAGTATTGTTGCTGTTACTTATTTTTTTAAAAGCCATTGCCACTGCAGTTACTACAGGAGCAGGCGGTGTTGGTGGAACTTTTGCCCCTTCATTGTTTATGGGAGGAGTGATTGGATTTTTTACCGGTAGATTAATTAATACGTTTTTTGACATAGGTATTTCCGAAAGTAACTTCTCTTTAGTTGGCATGGCTGGGGTAATGGCTGGCGTAATGCATGCGCCACTTACTGCTATCTTTTTAATTGCCGAAATAACAGGAGGATATGAACTGTTCCCGCCTTTGATAATAACTGCAACTATTTCCTATTTGACAACAAAATATTTTGAACCCCATTCGCTTTACAACAAAAAACTGGCGGAAAAAGGAGAGCTTATCACCCATAACAAAGATCAGGCTGTTCTGATGTTAATGAAATCGGATAACCTGATAGAAACAAATTTTTTAGCAATAAAACCTACTGCAACACTGGGTGATCTCGTTAAGTTGATTTCAAAGTCGTCCCGTAATATTTTTCCTGTGGTGGATGATGATGGAACTTTTATGGGGATTGTAATTTTAGATCATGTTCGTGAGATAATCTTTAAACCCGAGCTGTATGAAATCACTCCAGTGAATACACTGATGTTTATGCCAGAAACAACAATAGAGATTGGAGAGTCAATGAATGATGTTGCTCAAAAATTTTATAATTCTGATAAATTTAACCTGGTAGTGTTAGATCAAGGTAAATACGTTGGTTTTATTTCGAGAGCCCGGGTTTTTTCGGTGTATAGGAGGTTGCTTAAAGATTTTTCTTATGACTAATCTACAGGTATTTAGCGAATTTAGCGTTTTATGATAAGAGGTCTAACAGTGGTTTTATCCCCAATTGTTATTTTAATTAAATAAATCCCGTCAATAAACTAACTAAGATTGAGCTGGTAGCTAAAGACCTCTTCATTAATTGATTTGGTGTCGTTTTTTTTGCGTTCCGGGTTCACAATCATTTTGTGGCGGCCTTGGGTGGTGTCTTCCTGGTCCGAAATCTTTGTTTTTACCAAATCTATTGATAGACTCTTTTAACCTATTAAATTGATCATCAGCAAGGTAAGGCTTAAGATCCATAACCATCGAATCATGTAATTCTTTCATTCTTATTCGCATGTTTATCATATTCTGATGAAACACCTGTCCATATTTATCCAAAATCGGATTTATATTTTCCTCTTGCTCTTCTGTCGGATTAATTATTTGGTAATATTTCCCTTTGAACCCTTGATGGGTACCTATTTTGATAAATTTCTCAATTTTTGATTTTGTAATAAGTCCATTTGTGAAAAAACCAATTACAAATCCGATAATGATTGAAAGGATGACTATAAGAATTGATTTTGTTTTCATGATCAGGGTATTAATAATTAAACAAAAGGAAGTGAGGAAGGTTTTCTGAATTCAGCGAGCTGATTCCAATTAAGGATTCCATAGACAAATCACCACTTTTTAATATTGAAAAAAGTAAGACTACCGAGGCGGCGGCCAATAATGGAAATGCTATCCTCTGAAATGCTATCACTAACGTCCTGGATGCTTTTAGCCTTCTCTCTTCTCTGATTTTATACATAACTTGATCAAGGAACTCATTACTAAATACAGGAGAGTAATTTTTCATTAGCAGCCGTATTTTGTTGAGTTTTATCTTTTCTGCTTCTAATTCAGGAGAGTTCTTTAATGCGTTGTTCAGGCCGAGCGTCTGGTCTGGAGTTAACTCTGTGTCGAAAGAAGCTTTTAGTATGTTTTTCATATCTGTATTCATAGGTTATTTGATGATCGGTTCTAAAATCTCTTTTAATTTATCTTGTGCACGCGAAAGCCTTGAAAGTACGGTACCTATTGGCAGATTTAAAATTTTGGCAGTCTCTTTTGTAGTGTAGCCCTCCATCATACGTAGTACTATCACACTGCGATATTTAGGCTGCAGACTTTGCAATGCGTTATTAATCAGTTCTTTAATTTCAAAATCATATCCTATATTGGTTTCGTCGGCCATAGTGTAATTCTCTTTTGCTATTTCGGTTGCTTTCGAAAATAGCGTAAAAAAGCGTTTTCTTCTATTCAGTTCATTTAATGATAAATTAATAGCAATTCGTGTAAGATATGTCAGTACTGTTGATTCTCCTCTGAAGTCTTCAAGTGCCCTAAAGAATCTTATGAACACTTGCTGTCCTACATCTTGAGCGTCTTCGCCAGGCCCAAGCATTGAAATCACTATTTTTGCAATTGCCTGCTGATAACGTTTTACCAGCTCTGCAAAGGCATTATCGTCACCACTAATGGCTTTGTCAATCAACTGAAAATCTTCAATACTGGAGTAATCAAACACAAACCTGTCCAATTTTAATTGTTTGACCTTAATTTGATCGGCTTTATTCCCTGCCTGATGATTAATTGATTCTGTTTTATTCTTATTTTTGTTGTTTGTAATTGAATAGAATTATATTATGTCAAAGTTAGTAAAAGTTGTAAAAGACACAAGAAAAACAGAATTTGACAAATCTGAAGAGCTGCAGGATTACAGGATAGTATGCGAAAGTCGGGAGGTAAGTCTTTTAGGACGAAGAGAGGCGTTGACTGGAAAGGCTAAATTTGGCATTTTTCGTAATGGAAGCGAGGTTCCTCCAATTGGCTATAGTTAAAGTTTTTCAGAATGGTTATTGCTTTTCGAACCCAAATACCGAAGATGTTTTTGATGCTATTTATAATCTGATGTGCGATGTAAATCCGTTAAGATACCCTAATATATTTTGATACAATAAGCAGTTAACCCGTAAATTAGCTTTTATTCTAAAAATATGGATATGGCAGGCATATGTTTTAATCTTTTTCTTTCTATGGAAAATGTTGAATGACGATCTTTTTTCTATTACTTCAAAGTATATCAACAATACAAATAGACATGTTTTTCTTACTGGTAGGGCTGGTACAGGTAAGACTACTTTTTTGAAGAAGGTTTTTCATTCAACACATAAAAAATGCGTTATTGCAGCGCCAACAGGTGTTGCCGCTATTAATGCCGGTGGGGTAACGCTACATTCATTGTTACAGTTACCTTTTGGCTGCTTTGTTCCTGCCGAAATACTAAGCGATATTCAGGAAATAGCCATTAAAATTTCTACCCCTGCAACGATTCTGAAAGAGATGCGATTCAGTCGAATAAAACTCTCGCTTTTACGCGAACTGGAACTGTTAATTATTGATGAAGTTAGCATGTTGCGCGCTGATTTGCTCGATGCTATTGATACCATTTTGAGGTTGGTCAGACGCAACCAGGAGCCTTTTGGCGGATTGCAGATATTTTTTGTCGGTGATTTACTACAATTGCCGCCTGTGGTTAAAGATCAGGAGTGGTGGATTATTTCGAAATGGTATAAATCGCCCTACTTTTTTGAAGCTAAGGTATTGAAAGAGAATCCGCCGGTTTATATTGAGTTGAAAAAAATATTCCGACAAAGCGACCAGGCCTTTATTGAAATTTTAAATAATTTTCGTTACAACCGTCCCTCGCAGCGTGATTTGGATATGCTTAACAAAACTTGTCAAAAATTTGACGAGGTAAAAAATTGCAAGGATTATATTTTCATCACAACACACAACCGAATTGTTGATGAGAGGAATAATAGTGAGTTGAAAAAGTTGGAAAGCCCTACTTTTTATTTTGAGGCCGAAGTTGAAGGCGACTTTGTGGTGTTCCTGATTGGAGCACGGTTCAACAAACCCTGGAAGCTCATCAAGAACTTCTGGTTCGTAAAGTCGATGCCAAAGATGTTGAGTGAGCTCGAGAAACACCCGGAGATGGGGCTGCTTGGTTACCGCCAGCACTTCTCGCCGACGGGCGTGATGGTCATCCAGTACTGGCGTTCGTTCGAACAACTGGAGGCCTATTCGCGCAACAAGGACGCGGCGCACTTCCCCAACTGGGTGAAGTTCAACAAGCGGATCGGCTCGAATGGGGACATCGGCATCTGGCACGAGAGCTACCTGGTCCGCGCCGGAGAGTACGAGTGTGTCTACAACAACATGCCCACGTACGGGCTGGCGAAGGCGGGGACAGTCATCCCGGCTTCCGGACGCTTGAAAAGCGCCGGTGAACGGCTCGGCCACGAATCCGCGCCCGGCTATCCACAAGATGCGGCGGTCCGGAGGAAATAGTGATCGATGGCGTTACAGGTCTTCTGGTTCCCGTAAAGGCTCCCCGGGAGCTGGCCAGGGCGATCTTGAAGATACTGGAAGACAGGGATCTGGGGCCGCAAATGGGCCGGGAAGGCAGAAAGCGTGCAGAGAGCTGCTATTCCATGCAGTCATATGCCCGCCAAATTCAGGATATCATCGAGG
>ERZ1026796.759-NODE-759-length-24063-cov-9.005348_pt1 | contig 24063 bp, 22 predicted proteins | sample MGYA00520874_ERZ1026796 | MGnify/ENA primary metagenome ERZ1026796 (study PRJEB33270, sample SAMEA104284474) | anaerobic digester metagenome | biome: Anaerobic digester microbiome; feature: mesophilic sludge digester; material: Anaerobic digester biomass | place...
CTTGCGGCCTGCACCAGGCTTCCGCTGGTACAGGCGACCCTCTTGGCGAACCGCTCGCGCCGGAATCAGCGGCTCCACTCTTTGCCAAAACGCATCCGAAACCTCCCAGGATCGCGCTCGTGCCATGCTCGCCCTCCTGGGCCAATCTAGGTTCGAGCACTCAAGAAGTCAATCTATTTACGGATACGCTCTTACTCGACGTTGACGAAAATCTCGAGCGCGCCGCAACCAGCGCCCACGAACGGCTCCAGCGCCTTGCCGAGCAATGCGCCGGCCAGATGGATCTTGACTCCCTTTTCCTCGATTGGCAACGCTTGCATGGCGTGCCCAGACTCAGCCGATGCAACACCGGGGACGGCTGGTCGGATCTGGCGCCCACCCAGGACGGGAAGATGCCGGTGACCGAGATCGCGCGCCGCCCAGGTGGGGGTTGGTCTTTCGAACCTCCTTCACGGCCCCACGTATAACCTCCACCTATGGAACTCGCAATCGAAACCCATGCCCTCACCCGAGCCTTCGGTACCACCATTGCCGTCAACGCCATCGACCTGGCCGTACCGCGTGGCAGCTTCTACGGTTTTCTCGGTCCCAACGCCGCCGGCAAGTCAACCACCATCAAATGCCTGACTGGCCTGTTGCGCCCGACGAGCGGCAGCATCCGCATCCTCGGCTTGGACCTGGCGACCAGCGAGCTGGAGATCAAGCGCCATCTGGGTGTCATCCCCGAGGAGCAGGCCCTGTTCGAGCGGCTCACCGCCAAGGAAACCCTGGCTTTCGTCGGACAGGTGCACGGAATCGACAAGAAGACCCTGGTCACCCGGATCGACGAGCTGCTCCAGTTGCTCGATCTCACGAACGCTTCGGGCAAGCTGGTGGCCGACTACTCCCACGGCATGCGCAAGAAACTCGCCCTCGCCGTGGCCCTGTTGCCAGCTCCCAAAATACTTTTCCTCGATGAGCCCTTCGAAGGGATCGACGCCGTGGCATCGCGGGAGATCAAGGAACTGCTGCATGGGTTCGTCACCCGCGGCGGAACGGTGTTCTTGACCTCGCACATCATCGAAATCGTCGAGCGGCTCGCCGATCATGTCGGCATCATTCACCAGGGGCGCCTGATCACCCAGGGCTCGCTGAGTGAACTGAAACAACGCTACTGGGCCGGCGCCACTTTGGAGGAAATCTTCATCTCCCAGGTCGGCGGTGTGGACGATACCAACGCGGTCTTGGAATGGCTGGCATGACGTGGCGCATCGTTCGTGCGTTGCAGTACCTGCAGTGGCGGCTGGCGATCAACAACGTGACGCACTCGCGCCAGCGCGGCGAGTTGGAAAACCTGTCCCGCCTCGCCGATTTCATTTTGCCCATTATTCTGGGTATCGTTCTCATTCCTCTCACCTTGGTCCTTACCGCCGGTGGTGGTATGGCCGGGTATTTTCTCGCCGATGCCACGCACGATCCGCGAACGATCGCGATGGTGCTCGGTTTCGGCCTGTGCCTACCCTGTGTTTGGGTCCTGTTCCGTCCTTTCAGGATGTTGGCTTCCCGCAAGGTGGAGCGCAACGATCTCGTCCGTCTGCTGCCCATCCCCCGGTGGCTATTGCACCATCTCGAACTGTTCCGCGCCCTGCATGAACCGGTGTTTCTCGCCTTTGTACCTGGTTTGCTGCTATTGCCTTTGGGAATCTTGGTCGGTGGCAAGGTGCTGTTGGCCTTCGCCGCGCTTGCTGCTGGCCTTCTGATCATCGCTTTTCTCGCCTGCACCGCCACCTTGATTGCCCTTGCCGTCCAGCTTCTGCTGCGCAACCGCAAGCGGGGTGAGGTCGCCGGATTGGCCTTTTTCCTGATCGCGTCGATTGTGGGATTGCTCCCCCAGTTCTTTGCCCATAACCATGAGCCACGGCGTTCTGGCGCGTCTTCCTCCGAGATCGAACGCCCGATGTCCCAAGAGCAGCCCGACAGATCCCTCGGAGATCTCGAACTACCCAGGGCCGTGCGAGCGCTGCCGCCATTTTTGTACGGCGATGTGTTGGGCAGGGGGGCGACCGGTGATTGGCCAGGAGCCGGCCTCGCATTTTGTGGACTTTTCGCACAATGTGCCGTGATTTACTCAGTGTCGATTCCGATCTATCGCCGTCTCACGGTAACTCCGGCGGTCTCGTCATCGACCAGGAAAGACGAGGTCATCACCGATGCCACCGGCGCGATCCCCTTCGTTCCCGGTGCCATCGCAGCCGTGGCCTTGACCAGTTTTCGCGTCTTGATCCGGACTGTTCGCGGCAAAGTCGCCGTGGCCATGCCCATCATGATTGCCGTGGTCATTTCCTCCGCGGCGCGGCAGGTTGGCGCCGACGGCATCGGATTCGTGGCCAACCCCCTGGTAGTTGGCGCCTTCACCGTATTGGTGAGTATGGCCCATCTCGGCGCCTTCACCACCAATCAATTCGCCGTCATGGGTCAGGGTTTGATTCTGGAGTTTCTCCAACCCATCGCGCCGCGCACGCTGCTGCGTGGCCGTTTTCTCGCGGCAACGGCCATGTTCGTCGTTGGCGTGACCCCGGGATTGCTCGCTCTGTTCGTTCTCCTACCGCACAGCACCCTTTCGCTGTTACCCACCTTGTTCTTCGCCGCCTTGTCGGTCAACTTCCTGGCCTTTCCCGTGGCCGCCCTGCTCGCCATGGTTTTCCCCAAACTCGCCGACCTCTCGTCGGTGGGCCGGGGGTCTCAACCCCACGCGGCTGCCGGCATGCTGCAACTCCTCGGAGTCATGCCCGCCGCGCTTCCTTCCGCCGCGCTGATTGCCCTGGCCCTGCTCGTCTTTCACAGCCAATTGCTCGCCGCGATATTGACCGCAGGTTGGACTTTGGCGGCTTTTTGTATCGCTCTCGGGGCCATGCGCCTCCTCGAACCCGTCTTGCTCAAACGGCGCGAGAATCTCGCCCTGGTCGCCGTCGGGAAATAGGAAGGCATTCTTTCGAGGCGATCTGTTCTCAACCCCTGTCTGCCACACCGAAAGCCACGCGAAAGCCCCCTCCCCCACCCCTGGTTTCCTTGACCACCCGACCAGGGACTGTCGAGCGGCCCTCCGGCGTCCCGGGAGCCTGATTCGGCAGGCTCTCCACCTCGACCAGCAGGAGGCCGGCGACGGCTTCCCGATCCTCGAGAAGCGCGAGCTCTGGTGGATCCCCGACCTGGGAAGGCCGAGGCGGTCTGGGGCTCCCACGTCCGGCTCTCGGACCGCTTCTTCCGGGAGGCGACCGAGGCGCCCGTCCCGCTCGACCTCCGAGTCCTCCGCGCCCTACGCTCGCCGTTCGAGATCGACATCTACATCTGGCTAACCTGGCGGTTCTTCCGGCTCCGGCAGCCGGTGACGATCCCGTAGGCCTCGCTTGCACTGCAGTTCGGGTCCGGGTACGTGAGCCCGCAGTACTCCAAGAGCCGGTTCCTGAGCTATCTGCAGAGCGTGGTCCACTCCTACCCGGAGATGAGGCTCGAGAGCACCGCCGCGGGCTTCGTACTCAAACCGTAACCGACCCATGTGACGAGGCGGGCGGGAGCGAAAGCCTCAGACTCCAGCGGCGGTTGGAGGCCCGGGGGGACCGGTCTGCGCCTGTACTTGAGCCAAGGTTGACTGCCGAGCGAATGTTCCGTTTTATCGGCTACAATACCTATTAGGCGACATATTGGAACATGGCATCACATCCTGAATCCGCCCTGCAGCTAGCCCGAGAGAAGGGGATTATCCGCCCGAGAGACTTGGCGGCGCGAGGCATCCCGCGGGTGACCCTGACGCGGCTAGTGCACAGCGGTCGACTCGAGAGGATCGGACGCGGTCTCTACGCCCTGCCGAACCGGGATGTGACCGAGCACCAGGGCCTGGTCGAGACGGCGAAGCGGATTCCGCACGGTGTCATCTGCCTCCTCTCGGCGCTCCGCTTTCATGGCCTGACCACCCAGGACCCTTTCGAGGTCTGGATGGCGATCGACCGCAAGTCGCGGCGACCCCGGCAGGATTACCCACCACTTCGTGTCGTTCGGTTCTCTGCTAGAGCCCTCGTCGAGGGAGTCGTGGAGCACCGGATCGAGGGCGTCAGGGTGCGGATCACCTCTCCGGCACGAACGGTCGTCGATTGTTTTCGCTACCGTTCGAAGGTCGGCTTGGACGTTGCGATCGAGGCGCTGCGCGACTACCGCCGTGGCGCGGCTGGTACCGTGGACGAGCTCTGGAAGGCGGCGGAAGTCGCGCGCGTCCGGAGCGTGATCCGGCCCTACCTGGAGGCCCTCGCGTGACCGCTTCTCCCAACGTCGCCGCGTCGGTCAAGCAGCGACTTCTCAATCTGGCGAAAAAGCGAGGCGTCGAGTTCAATCGACTGCTCACCAGGTACGGCATCGAGCGGCTGCTCTACCGACTCTCGAGAACATGCCACGAGCGGCAGTTCGTGCTCAAGGGAGCGATTCTCTTCCAGATCTGGCGCCCCGAACCGCATCGCCCGACGAAGGACGTGGACCTGCTCGGGAGCGGCACGCCGGACGAGACTTCGCTCGCGAAGATCTTCGCCGAGATCTGCGCCGTGGACGTCGAAGACGATGGCGTGGACTTCGCCGCCGACAGCGTGCGGACCGAACCCATTCGCGAAGGAAACTCCTACCTGGGAGTCCGGATCAAGCTCATGGGACGGATCGGCGTGGCCCGGATTCCCATCCAGGTCGACGTCGGTTTCGGCGATTCGGTGGTGCCCGCGCCCCAGACCGCCGAGCTCCCGGCTCTTCTCGGCCACGCGCCGCCGCGGCTTCGTGCCTACTGCCGCGAGACTGTCGTCGCCGAGAAGCTTCATGCCATCGTCGATCTCGGCTTCACGAACACTCGGATGAAAGACTACTTCGATCTCTGGTTCCTGTCGGTCAACTTCGCATTTGACAGCGTCACGCTCGCCGAAGCGATCGCGGCGACTTTCGATCGGCGCTCGACGACCATTCCCGACGCCTTGCCGACCGGGCTGACCGATGAGTTCGCCAACGACTCGACGAAGCGGGCCCAGTGGCTTGGCTTTCTCCACCGTGCGGGACTGCAGACTGAGGAGATCGACCTCGAAAAGGCGGTGAGCGTGATTGGTGCCTTTCTCGTTCCGCCACTGGCGATGGCGCGGACTCGGGACCTCCGGAAGCTGTCATGGCCGCCGGGTGGGCCATGGCAGACCGTTCCGGAGCCCGCGCAGTAAGGCGGTCACTTCCCTTGGTGGAAGCGGGGAAACGACCCGTACAAGTGGCGTGGGAGCCTCTCGATCGCGAGGAGAAGCAGCTCGAACAGCTCGCAGCCCAGGCGAATGAAGTGCGGGCCCGAATCCGGATGTTGCGCGATGAGATCTCCACGCAGGCAGCCATACTTGAAGAGAGCCGGCCGGCGGGCGCCGGCTTCCGGGTCGCCGAGAAGCGGGAGCTATGGTGGAATCCCCGGCCCGGGAAGGGCGAGGTGGTCTGGGGCTCCCACGTCCGGCTCTCGAACCGCTTTTTCCGGGAAGCGACCGAGGCGCCCGTTCCGTTCGACCTTCGGGTCCTGCGTGCCTTGCGTTCGCCGTTCGAAATCGACATCTACGTCTGGCCGACCTAGCGGTTCTTCCGGCTCCGGCGGTCTTGCTCGACCTGGGAGCTCGCTACCCAGGCAACGTGCTGGCGCCACTCCGCGATGTGGTCCGCCGGGATCACAGGTCGGGCTCCACGTCCGCGTTGACGCGGAGCTTCCGGCGCTCGTCCCGGGGAGCTTCGCTCAACTCGGCTTCGGGGATCAGGGAAGCGGTCTCGCTCGCACGGCGCGCGACGAACGCGGCGAGCGGCTCGGTCCGCGATCTCTGGCCGACGCGCTCGAGCAGATAGCCTAGGCGCTGCGCCCAGGGGATCGGCGAGAGCGGGCCCAGCTCGGCGAGCCCGGTCGCATCTGACCAGCCGCAGCGAAGGCGGGTCGAGGATTCGCGACATACCGGCCCTGGATAGTCGACAAGAGAGAGAGCTACCATCATGATGAGGCGAAAGGACTGCATTCGGATGCCGGCGTTCGTGGTGTTGTCGCTTTGCATGTCGCTGTCGACGGCGGGGTGGGCTGGCCACCCCCCCGCCTTCGTTTTCACCCGCGAGGCGGTGGCGAAGAAGGCCCTCGGGAGCACGCAAGGCATCGCCATGGACGAGCAACGCTGGCTGGCCCGAAAAGCCGCCGCCGCGTGGGTGCTGGAACCGGATCTCCGGCGCGTCTCGCTCGTGGTGCTCGGCGCCGGCTCCGAGACCGTGTCGCAGGCGCCCACGGCCTTCTGGCCGCTCCCGCCAGGCGTCAAGCTCGAGCCGCCGCGCACCGGCTTTCTCGGTCTCGCGCCGTGGGGCGAAACCGGGACGTGGCTGGTGGACGGCGAAAACCAAACGCTCTGGCGGCTCGCCAGCGGCGCCTGGGAGGGTCCGTGGCCACTGCCCGATCCGGTCGCCGACGCGGTGGCGCTCGGGGCCGAGGAGGTGGTGCTGCAAACGCCAACCCATCCGAGCTGGGCGCTGGCGCGGGTCGGTCGCGGAGGCGTGGTCGCACAGCGCTTCGGAGGACGCCTGCTGGCCCCGCTGCCGCTGCTCGACCGCTTCGAGAACACGTGGCGGCTCGCGATCTCGGAGGACGGCAAGAAGCTGTTCTTGGCCCACACGTTCCGGCCGCTGCTGCGGGCCTACACGCTGCCGCGCTGCGAGCTGCTCGTGGAGACCGAGCTGACGAGCCCCGAGGCGAGCCGGCTGGCTGGCCTACGAGAGCAGACGATCGAGTCGATCAAGGTCAACCCCGAGACCGGGTGCGTCTCCTGCCGGCTGGTGCGCTTCGCTTCGGCTCTGGAGGTCAGCGCCGAAAGGGAGCTCCTGGTCCACCTCGGCCGCGCTCCCGGGATCGAGCGGCTGGACGGAGCGGGGCGCTGGCTCGATACGGTGCCGGTGGTGCTCCCCCGTGGCCAGACGGAGTGGGTTGCAGCCGGGATGGCGGTACGGGGCGGGTTCCTTCTGGCCCGTGAAGCGGAAGGAGTCGTCGGCTACCGCCTGCGGGAAACCGCTAAACCCCTCGTCATCCGGGTCGTGGATGAGGACGGAAAGCCCATCGAGCGGGCGACGGTGGCGATCGAGCTGGCTGGCGGCTTGCGCCATGACTTGGAAACCGACGCCGCTGGGACGGTGTCAATCACGCAGCCCCCGCCGGAGATCGAGGTCACCGTACGGGTTCGTGCTCCCGGCTTCCGGCGCTTCGAGCGGTTCGGGCTGGCGCGCGAGGTGCTTGGAGAGGCACTGACGTTGGTACGAGCCGACACGCTGTGCGTGGCGGTGACGGCGCGGTCGTCGCGGCAACCGGTCGCACGTTTCGAGCTCAGCATCGCCCTGCGTACCGAAGGGCCCGACACCGTGGGACTCGAGCGCGGCGGCGAGATTGCAATCGAGGATCCGGAAGGGACGGGTTGCCTCGAAGCCCCGTGGGACTACCCGGTGGTCCTCACGGTGCGGGCCGAGGGCTTCGCCAGCCAGGACGTGAAAATCCTCGAATACCCCGACGAGCCGGTGCCCGTCGAGCTCGAGCCCGCCGCGGTGCTGCGCGTCACGGTGTCGGACGCACAGGGCCGGCCGGTGCGGGACGCTGTCGTCGCGCTGCGCTCGGGAGCTGCGACTACGAGCCCGGGCTGGGTGGTGGGAACGGACAGCACCGCTTCGACCGACGAGACGGGCATGGCGTTGCTGGCCCGGCTGGCACCCGGGAGATATCGGGCGTTGGTGCGGCGCGAGGGGTTTTTGGAGTGGGTAAGCGACTGGACCCTCGAGGCGGGAGCATGCACCAAGAAGGTCGTGCTCGACCGGGGCGCGAGGGTCGTGGCGCGCGTGACCGACCGCCACAGCGGTGCTGGCGTCGCCGAGGCGCGCATCGAGCTCGGGGGTCACAGTCAGATCAGCCGCCGCCTGGGCTGCTCGACCTCCCACGACGGCAGGTGCGAGATCAGCGGCGTGCCGGCGGGCACCTTGCTCGCGACCGCAACCGCCTCCGGTCGCGCACGCACGACCCAGCAGGTCGTCGTCCCCCCCGACCGGCGCGAGGTGAACGTCGAGATCCGCATGGTCTCCGGCATCCGCGTGCACGGCCGGGTGGCCGGCACCGAAATGTACGAAATCCCGCTGGGGGTACGCATCGGCACCCCGGGGTTCGAGGTGCGGGAGGGACCCGTGGGCCCAGACGGGAGGTACGCCATCGATGACGTGCCCGCGGGCCGGTGCAGTGTCTGGGTGCGCGAGACGCCGGCCGGCGGGGCGCTGCTTCACCTCATCACCACCCTCACCGAAGACCGTGACGCTCAGGAGCTGGACCTCGACCTTCCAGTCCCCCGGGCGTTGGTGGGTTGGGTGCGGGAGGGAGGGGCCCCGTGCTTTCCTTGCCGTGCCGTCGTGGAGCTGCAGGGGGTCGATCTCAACCGCCCCCGGTCCGAAAGGCGCACCGACCCGAGCGGCCGGTTCGAGGTTCGAATGCCTGTATCCGGGCAGTATCGGGTGCAGATCTGGAACCGGGACGGCTCGCTCGGACTCGACGAGACCGTGGGGCTCACCATGAGCACCGAGCGCACGTTCGAGCTGGGAGGGGGCGGGGTCGAAGGGCGGGTGGTGGACGACGATGGGACGCCGGTAGCCTCCGCCAGCGTCAGCGTCTCCCGCGCCACGGACGGGAGCGTGCTGCGCCAGCTCACCAGTGGTTTGGGCGGCGCGTTTCGCTTCGATCGGCTACCCGCGGGCTTGGTGCGCGTCTCGGCAGTCGAGGAGGGTACGTGGGCGCACGCCGACGTTGCGGTGGAAACCGGCGAAACGGCGCGCGTGGAGCTGGTGCTCGAGCGCCGGCAGGGACTGCGGCTTCGCCTGCGCGATGGCGCGACAGCGGTTCCCCTCCGCGCCGCCGCGATCGGCGTGCAGGCTCGTTCAGGCGCGTTTTCCGTGCATCATCAGGCGGGAAACCCGGATGGGGTTTTCCGTTTGCCGGTCGAGCCCGGCGACGTCGCAGCCGTTGTGATCGGAGCCCCGGGGTACGCTGTTGCGACGGTGCGGGGACCGCTCGGCACACCCTTGATCGAGGTGGCGCTATCGCGAAGCCATCGCTCGTTCAACCTCGACGTGCGACCCGAGGCGGGGACCCCCTGCACCGTGACGTTGCTGGATGCCTCGGGCATGCCCGTTGCGCTGTCGGTCGAGATGCCTCCCGGCCCGGCCCCGCTGCACTCCCGGACGGTGCTGTTCAACTTCCTTCCGATTGGCAGCTACGAGCTGGTCGTGGGGATGTGCGAAGGCAAGGTATTCCGCCGAACGCTGGCGCTGGTGCCCGGCTCGATACCCCTCATCGTGCTGCCATAGGCGCGCCCGGGTAGACTCCCGTTCCGCAGCCAGCCCGGCGCGGGCTGTGATCATGCCCCCGAGCTAGCGTTCCAAGCTCTTCCCTCCACCCTCGGCTGGCCTCGGAGCGTGTTCCTCGTGCTCGGACGATGGCGTGGCAACCGGAGTTTTGGGCTTCGTAGTCTCTGGCGGTTGCTGGCCACCCTTCACGAGCGCCGCATACGCCGCACACGGGTCGTCGAGAGGCACGGCGTGCTCGGGAAGCGCCCACCGCGAAAAGCGGCGGTCCTCGCTGAGCAACCAGGCATGCTCCTCGCCCAGGCTCACCAGGTACATCCCCTTCGGGATCTGCGCCACGGCGACCACGCTCTCCAAGGTCATGTCCCAGAGGTCCAATCGGTCTCCCTCGGGGAGCTTCGGGTCCCGCACCGTGACGGCCAGCAGGCGCCGATTGGTCGCCACGCTGGTCGACGCGAAGTTGAACCCTTCGCGCCGAGTGCTGGCCCTCGACTGCGCCCGAACCTCTTCGGGCACATCCTTGAGGACCTCCTCGAAGAACTTCCGGAGCTCCTCGCCCGTCGCTCGCCGTCCCTTCACAGCCAGGCAGTCTGGGGGCACGACCTCTCGGAGCGGCAGGCCACGCTGCGGGGGTCGCCACAGCTCGTACATCGAGTGGGGGAGAAACCACACCTCCTTGCCGCTGGCGAAGAGCCGGCCGCTGAAGGCACCATACAGATCGGTCAGGTCGGGGTTGTCGACCCGCTGCCGGAGGTGCCGTAGCAGGTCGAACCTCCTCACCACCCTTCCGTCGTCATCCATCTCGATGAATGCAAAGCCATCCTTGGCAGGGAGATGCTCGTTGACCACCAGCAGCCAGCCGTCCGCCGACGGCGCGACGGTCATCAGCACGCCGGGTATGCCGAACTCCTTGAGCACCTTGCACCGTCCGAGCTCGAGCACGGCCCCGCGCTCGTCGCCCGTGGTGCTCGCTGCCGGAGGGTCGAAGAAACGCAGGAAGGCCCGATCGCCCCGTACCGTGACCTGAGATGGCGAGACTCCAAGGCGGGGATCGCTCGCCACACACTCCGTGAGCAGCGCACCGTCTTCTTTCCAGACACTGATACGACCGGTGTCCCAGTCCCACGCGGCAACCCTGCCCTGGGCGTCGGCGCCGACGGCACGGAGGTTTACCACCTGAACGGACTCGAGGTTCGTCTCGGCAGCCCCTTCTGGTGCGGCACCGAGAGTGACGGGATTCAGCAAGGCCAGGAGGAGTAGACCGCGAAGAACCGGTTCTCCCATCTCAGTACCTCCACGTTCCGACCGCGCTAGGCGGCGTCTCGGGTGGTGGGACCTTTCGGGCCCACCACCCAGCGACCTCTTTTGACCGTCAGACACAGATCTCCTCGGTGCGAACGTTGCCAAGGCAGTCCCAGGTTCGAATGAAGCAGTTACTTCCCTCGATTTGGTAGTACGCGCTATCGCAGTATACGCACCCACAACAAGCTGGCCTGCACGCTTCACTGCGCCCGACAGTACCTACCAGAGAGACCACGACCACCACCACCACAACCAACAGGAATACTAGCCTCTTTGCCATCATCTCCTCCCTCACCTATCCGAATGCCTCGCAGTGGACTTCAGGGATCATTCCTTCAGTCGGCGGAATTACACGAAGTCGATTTGCGGCGGAGGCAGCCTCGGTGCCAACGCCCTCCTTCTCGAGAAGTCCAGTCTGGACCTTGATCTCATGCCAGCGTGGTGAGCCCCGTGGCCTGAGAGTCTCATAAGGCCCTTCCAGCGATCGGGAGCCAGGCCACTCGTCCCCGTGAGAAGCTCCAAATGCCGCCGACCCCAGCCGCGACCTGGGTGGGACATGGCCCCGGGATTGGAAACGACTGCACCAGTCGCGGAGGGGTGAACTCCCAGGCATCCACCCGACAACCCCGGTCCTCAGCGGCTAGATTTTCCACGACCAAGACAAAGACGTGGTTTCTGACTGCCGTCACTCGCCTTACAGCCGAAATGCTGAACGTGCCACTTCTCGGACCCGACCCTGGAGAACGGAGCTCGTCCACCCAGGACGCCCGTGCGGAGAGGTCGACCTGGCATTGCGACCCGAACAAGTCCGCCGGGACCGCCACGGCATCCCCACCCTCCACACCGATGCGCCAGAAGCTGTAGTGACCTGCCGGGATTGCCCAGAGCTCATCACCCACCCCGAAGGCGCGAGGAAACCACAGGTACTGCAGTGGCCCCGCGGCAACGGCCGCCTCACGCCATTTCGATGGCAAGCGAACCGAGCCCTGGTACCTCCCCTGTTCGTCGAGCCCCATGACAACCGGCTCGTCGGACGCGTGACCCAACGTCTGCACCAGAAACCCCGTCGTGCCCGGGTACAGCCAACAGGGCCATGGGTCGAGCCCGAAGGTCCCACGGATCGAACCAGTCTCGACGTCCAGGACCGCGCAGCGCTGAGGTGGTCCGGTTCTGGTTCCCATGCACGCCAGGAAGGTTGAACCGCGCCCCACAAGCGCCGACGGCAGGTCACCCTCGCGAGTGCCCGGCAAGCTCACACAACGCTGGAACACACCCTCCTGCGTCCACCAGCAGACTCGCCGACCCTCCGCCAGGAGCATCGCCACGGCCCGCTCGTTGCTGTCGATCAGGGTTCCCCGCGGGGTTGCCGTGTCAACCAGCCGCTGCCCATCCACAGAAGGCGCTGCTCCGACCAGCCTGGCAATGAGCAGTGCACACAAAACACCAATCCGGACTTTTGCTAGCCTCATGAGTCCTATCTTATGGGAGGGCGGTGGCGTGTCAATACTCGCGCCGTGCCCGGTGCACACAACCGGGCGACTTCGTCATCCAGATCACGATTCCGACTTGAAATAGCGCATCTGGGTGATGCCAAGCAAACGATCGTGTGCCAGCAGGCCTGCGTCAGGCACACCGATGATCTCCCCGGTATACCCGTCCAGCTGGCTCGCCGGCTCCTCCTTCGACCGTCCCTCGAGCACCCCGTAGGTGCTCGTCTTCGGGCTTGCCAGACACCAGACGCGCCAGCGCGGTGTGCCACCGTCGAGCAGCGGCCACCGCGATTCGTCACCGCCGATCACCGGGGCCACCAGGACCCTGGAGGCGATCGTCTCATGACAGGCGTGAGCCCCTTGGCCAGGGCCTCGAGCCGGTCCCACAGCCCCGCGGTGGTCACCTCGAACCCGACGCGCGCCATCATCCGACGAGGGCAACGATTCCGTGGCACTGCTGCCTGCCCCGCTGAGACACGATGCTGGCGCCGCCTTATCCGGCAGGCCTGCCGGCCTGGGCTCCGTCAGGCGTTCGTGGTGGTTCTCCTCATCGCACGGGCCACCGACCGCCCCGACACACCCCACCTGCGACCCGATCGGCTCGGCAGCTTCCCTCGATCACGCTCCACCCAGGGTACAATCGACCTCAGGTGCGAGAGGATATTTCTATCCATTCATCATCGGCCTCGTGCTCGCCTCGGCCTTCCCGGCGATCGTGGTCTACGCGCAGGACACGCTCGTCCACCGGCCCGGAAGGCCGAGGCGAGCGCCCCCGGCCGCGGTTTCCCGCCGCTGCTGGTGCGGGGTACACTGCGCTTCCAATCGCTTTTCGAAAGAGGTGTCCCATGATCCGAACCACGGCTCTGTTCGCCGTCGTCTTCGCTCTCCTGGCCGCGCCCGGTCCGCTCGCCGGCCAGATGCCCCCTCCCACCCTCACCGTCGGCGGCCAAACGGCGACGTTCGCTGAGCCGCTCGGGCTTTTCGACGCCAAGACCGCGCGGATGTCGGTCCTCTTCCCGCGGGTGCCGCTCGCCCCGGAGGCCGAAGCCGCGGCCCGCGCCAGCGGCTCCTGGGAACAGGTGGCGGGCACGGTCACCCCGGCCGTGATCGCCGATTTCGACTACACCCCCGGCTCGACCTCGGGCCTCGTCGGCGATCTGAAGGGCTGCCGGCTCAAGGCGGTCGGCTTCGCCTCGGCCTGGAGCCTCGAGGGCGACGCGGCGCACTGCCACGTGGTGTCGATCGGCGGGCTGCTGCGCCCGAACGGCGGGATCGCCGGCCTGCTCGAAGGGAAAGGCTCCGGCTACTCGCTCCGCCTGCCGTTCGCGATCGCGCTGCTCACGGCGCCCGCTGAAGCGGCCGCGAGCCCGGGCGCGCCGGCGGCACCCGACACGCCGCTCGGCACGGTGCGCGCCACCGCCACCTACAAGGGGCAGACCGTGCGCGCCACCCACGGGCTCGCCTGGTGGGACACGGAGGAGGGCCGGCCGGTGCTCGACATCACCCTCTTCGACCACGCGCCGGCGGCGGAGAGCGTGGCCGCCGCAGCTGCGGGCCGCAGCGGCGACGAACAGTCGGCGATGGTCCTTTCCCTGGTGTTCCGCGGCACCGGGCGGGATCTCGACAGTCTGGAGCAGTGCTCCTGGACCGTGGATTTCCCCGAGACCGGCTTCAACCAGATCTTCGCCACCGAGCAGCCGCGGGAGAGCTGTGGCTTCGTCAGCCTCGCCTTCCCCTCCACGCCGAAGCCCCATGGAGCCGTGCACCTCCGGCTACGGGGAGACGACGGCGACGACGAGGCACCGTTCGCCTGGGATCTGGAGCTCCACCTCCCGCTCGCGAACTGAGCACCGCGCTCAGAGGAAGGCGATCACCCGGTCGTCGAGCCGCGGCTCCCTCAGGCCGCGGCGGATGAGGCTCCCCCGCGCGACGTCGGCGACGCGGTCGCGCGCGACGCTTCCCCGCACGCAGCCGGGAAGAGTGGCCGGCACCCCGCGGCGGGTCGGCAGCTCGACCCAGAGGCTCCCGTCCTCTCCGGCCGCATCCGCCAGCTCGGCGTTGATTCCCTCTTTCCGCTGCCGGGTGAGACCGTCACCGATCGTGTCGAGGAGGACTCTGACGCTCCTTCGACAGCCTCGGAAGAAACGAACCCTCGAACCACCGCGGTACTTCGAGGGTTCTCTCGGTCAGCCTGTCGCTGTCGGGCGCGAGGCCCTCGATGGTGTTCCCGTACTCGTCAACCAACGTGCGGCCGCGGCGCCTGAGATAGACCCAAACCAGCTCGGTGCACCCCTCGGAGGCATACCCGCTGGCTGGCAGCCGCACGCCGTGCAGGTTTTTCCCGAGCTTGATCAGAGTGTCCCGCAAGGCAGGGGGCAGCTTGGTCCTACTCCTTGTGCCCCACGGGGAGTACCGCAAGCCGTGCCAGGCGAGCGTGCCGGACCAGGCTCCCTCAGGCGTTCTTGGTGGTTCTCCTCATCGCAAGGGCCACCGACCGCCCCGACACGCCGCAACTGCGACTCGATTGGCTCGGCAACTGGCCTCGATCCCGCCCCTCCCAGGGTACACTCGACCTCAGGTGCGAAAGCAAATCCCTATCCATTCTCTGCGTATACTCATCCGGGCCAGCCTCCCCGCGCGGGGATGCCGGCCCTTTCCTCGTTTCCTGGGAGGAGCACCATGACCGCGACCGTTCCGCTCACCACCCTCGTCGGCCATCTCGACCGGTACCTCGATGCCGGCGCCGCGCGCGACTACGCCCCCAACGGCTTGCAGGTCGAGGGGCGGAGCGAGGTCGGCCACCTCGTGACCGGCGTCTCGGCGAGCGAAGAGCTCCTCGAGCAGGCCGTCGCCCGCGGGGCCGACGCGGTGCTCGTCCACCACGGCCTCTTCTGGGAAGGGATGCCCCGGGTGCTCACCGGGCCGATGCGCCGTAAGGTGGCGCTGCTGCTGCGCCACGAGATCTCGCTCCTCGGCTACCACCTCCCGCTCGACCGCCATCCGGAGGTGGGTAACAACGCCGTGGCGGCGCGGGCGCTCGGGCTCGTCGACCTCACCCCGTTCGCCCTCCACGAAGGGCTGCCGACCGGCTTTTTCGGCCGCTTCCCGGCGCCGGTCGCCGCGACCGAGCTGGTGGCTCGCTGCCGAGGGCTCTTCCGGCAGGAGCCGCTCGCCTTCCTCGCCGGGCCCGATCCGCTCACCACGGTGGGGATCGTCTCCGGCGGCGCCCAGCGCGAGGTCCATCAGGCGATCGCGGCCGGGCTCGACGCTTACATCACCGGCGAGGCCACCGAGTGGGTGATGGCGACGGCGCGGGAAAACCGGATCCACTACCTCGCCGTCGGCCACCACGCCGGCGAGCGGCTCGGCGTGCTCACGCTCGGCGAGCACCTCACCCGCGAGCTTGGGCTCGAGGTCACCTTCGTCGACATACCGAACCCGGTCTGAGACCACGCTCAGGCGCGCACTTTCGCAAAGAAGCGGAAGAAGCTCTCGCGGCTCAGGCGGGCGATCTCGCCGGGCTCGCAGCCGAGCTCCACGGCGACGCGGGCCGCGACCTCGACGACGTACGCATGCTCGTTGCGCTGGCCGCGGTACGCCACCGGCGCGAGGTAGCGGCTGTCGGTCTCGACGAGGAGCTGGTCGGCGCCGAAGAACGGCAGCGCCTCGCGGACGTTCTCGGCCTTCTTGAAGGTCACCGTTCCCGAGACGCCGAAGACGAACAGCCGGTCGCAGCGAACAGCATCCCCTGCGACTCATGACCCATCAGTTTGCTGGGTTCGAGGTTGGCGACCACCACCACCTCGGTGCCAACGAGCTCCTCGGGCCGGTTATCGAGGCGCTGGATACACCCACATTCCTGAGTCGAATTGGAGCAAGGCGAACCAATTCGGAATCACTGCGAGGGAGCGCCATGCGCTCATAGTGGTTCTCCTCATCGCAAGGACCACGGATCGCCCCGACACGCCCCAGCTGCAACCCGATCGGCTCGGCAACTGGTCTCGATCACGCCCCTACCAGGGTACACTCGACCTCAGGTGAGGAAGGACGTTCCTACCCATTGCGTCATTGAAAGAGGTTGAACATGGATTCCCCGACTGAACAAAACAGTCCCGAAAAGCCAGTAGGGCAGCCATCCGTTGGCCATCTAGCCCGCCTGCATCAGGCTCTCGGTGCTGATCAAGGTCTGAGAATATCGCTTGGCATTTTTGCCTTTTTCTTTCTCTTCGCCCTCTTGACACGGATCCTGCTCAGGCCAGCCACCATCTTCCCCTACCTGCTCATGGACTTCGGCCTTTTGTCCCTCATCTATTTTATTTTCAGCCTGACCAAACAACGCCCGACACCGGAGCCAACGCTGAACAATCCCCTTCTGCAGCTGGCACTTGCCTTCATGATAGCCCAGCTGCTGAGAATCATTCCCGAGATCCCGCTACCCCACTGGAGAATGGGGTTCATCATACGCAAGAACCTAATCATGGCCTTGCCGGTCTTGATAGTAATCCTGGCCTTTTGGCGCGGCCAGCCCAGGCCCAGGCCAGCCTGGCGCACAGTCAAGGCCGATATGGGCCTTGGGCTAATCGTGGTCGCATTCATGGCCTTGCCAGGCATGTTCTACTCGGGCTCCATACGCGTGCTGACAGCGGGGCAACTGAGCCTTTGGCAACTGTTTCTGACCCTCTTGGTCGGTTTTTCCCTCAATCTCTTCAGCGCGGCCATCCCCGAGGAACTGTATTACCGAGCCCAAATTCAGCGCCGTTTGAGCGAGGGTCTGCGCTCGCCTTGGAGTGCCCTGCTGATCTCAACCCTCTTTTTTGGCCTGACCCATGCGACTGACAACACCTCATGGGGCTTTGGCAGTTCCCTGCTCGACGGCCTGGCCGAGGCGGTCTTCGTGCAGACTTTTATTGGCTTGGTTCTGGGGACGCTCTACATGCGCACGCGCAATATCTTCCTCTGCATCGGGGTCCATGCCGCTCTGAACACCATCACCAATATTGCCTTCTATGCCAACCGTTTGGGCTTTATTTCTTGAAAGATATCAGGGCAGGGATGCCTTATGACTCCTAGGGCCTGGGCGCCAGGCCTTTTTCGTCTGCATGGCCTGTTGTAAACGGCAAATCTTGGCGTGCAGGCCATTTTTGGCCATCAGTTCCCCATCACTACCCTCTTCATGCAAACGCCCCTGATGAAAAAGGTAGATGCGGTCGACCGCCAACGTCGCCGCCTCCGGCACATGCGGTTGTGCCTCGACAGACTTGCGCCGGGCATGCGCCCAGCGGTGGGCCAGCTGCCACGGTGCGCCGCGCGCCAGCGCGGCATACACCGAGGAACTGTCCGCTATGACCTCCCCGGCATACCCATCCAGCAGGCCCGCCGGATCAGGCTGCGCTAGGCGTTCATGCTGGTTCTCCTCATCGCAAGGACCACCGACCGCCCCGACACGCCCCACTGCGACCCGATTGGCTCGGCAATTGGCCTCGATCACGCCCCTCCCAGGGTGCACTCGGCCTCAGGTGCGAAAGGAGATTCCTATCCATCGTTGGTGGCCCTCAAGCATCGCCCTCGCCGGGGGGCTCTTCTTTGCGCTTGCCGCGCTGAGAAGCCTGGAGGCCGGACCGGGACGCGAGGCCGGGCCGCTCCCCTCCTCTCGGGCGGCTTCGTCGTGGCGCTCCTGTCCCGGATGACGTTCGGCCTGCACTGACGCGGGGCCGCCTCAGCGCCCCTCGGGCGCCGGGGCGGGGAGGAGCTCGACCTCGCGGACGTGAACGTGCCGGTCGCCCTCGTGGTTCGAGATCTCGAGCCGCAGCTTCTCGAGCGGGACGGCGGACGGCAGGCGGACGGTCAGGACCGGGTCTGGGTCGACGGCGCGGACCTCGCGCCGGACCGTGAGCGGCGCACCCCCGCCGGCCGGGAGGGCCGTGACCGTGACGTCGTAGCACGTCCACCAGAGGCGCACGACGACGCCCGCGCACCTCCGGGGTGCCAGGAACGCGAGCTCCACGAGGAATGGGTCGGCGTCGGCGGTCCTCACGAGCGTTTCGGGCTCGCCGTCGAAGAGCTCCTGGATCGCCCCCATGTCGAGGCGCGAGTACCGGACGGCGACCTCCTCGCCGCCGATCTGGACGGTTCCGTCGACCGGAAGCGCGCGCTCGGCCTCGGTCTTCACCATCGCGGCCTTCCCGACCTCCGTCAGCCGCATCCGGAGGAATGCGAAGCCCGGCCGGCCGTCCGGGTAGGGGAGGACGAGCGACGGCGGGTCGAGCTGGAACCGCGGGTCGCGGGCGAGCTCTTCGCGCTCGACCTGCATCAGGACGACGAGCGCGTCCTCCGGCGGCGCGGCGTGGGATGCCCGCATCCCCTCGAGGTCGAGGAAGGAGACGCGCCCGGCGAGGTCGGGCTCGAGGAAGAAGGCCTTGAACGCGTCCCCGTTGTTCGTCCAGTTCGGGCTGAGGCCGACACGCACGTCCGGGTCGGCGAGGAGCTCCTTGCGGATGGCGCCGAACACCTGCCGCTGTCCGTACTGGAGGCTGTAGAGGCCATAGGCGTTCGGGAACCACGAGGGGCCGTTCCCGAGCGCGTCGCCGAGGAGCCAGGTGCACCAGCCGGCGAGCCCAGCGATCGCCACCGCCGCCGTGGCGCGCGTCGTCCCGCGCCAGGGGAGGAGCCGCCGGGCGAGCCCGGCGAGGAGGTCCATGCCGAGGACCGATAGGAGCGCGATCGGGACGACCATGGCTAGGACGCGCGTGATCTCGATCCCGGCGATCGCCGGCGAGAAGACGACGGCCGGGACGGCGAGGAGGAGCGTGCGCGACCCGGGCGACCGGATCCGCCGGAGGGACGCGACGAGGGCGGCGGCCGCGAAGGGCAGGAGCCAGGCCGGCGCGTGGCCGTGACCTTTCATCCGGTGGCGCTCGAGGTCGACCTCGTTCGGCAGGAACCAGTAGGTGGGCGACAGCCCCTGTACGAGGTTCCCAAGGTAGGTCCGGACCCGCTCCGAAGCCGGGCGGCGCGAGTGCGTGACGGCGCTCTCGAGGGTCTTCAAGTGGACCTCCACGGCGTTGGGGTGGAGGACCCGGAAGCGCACATACGGCGCGGCGAGGAGGAGGGCGAGGAGGGCCGCCGAGGCCGCCAGGCCCGGGCGCGCCCGGAGGGTGCGGGCGTGGTACGGCGCGTCGGCGAGGAGGAGCGCGACGGCCAGGAACACCGCGATCCCCTGACCGTTGGCGTAGGCGTAGAAGGTCGCGGCCCCCGCGGCGAGTGCGAGGAGGAGGAAGCGCGGCGCGCCGAGCCGGTAGTGCAGGTAGGCCCAGAGGAAGACGGCGAGGAACGCCGTGCTCATCACGGTCTCGAAGGCGGTCCGGCCGTGCAGGAGGAACGCCGGCATCGCCGCGAGGACGAGTGGCGCCGTCCACCAGAGGCACGACCGGAACCCGGCGCGGAGCGCCAGGCCGGCCGCGGCTGCCCCGAGGAGGGCAATGAGGGCGGAGGTGACCCGCGCGACGACGACCGACCGACCGAACAGGGCGACCGGCAGGACGTGGACGTAGACGTTCAAACTGAGGCTGTACTTGTCGACGTTCTGGAAGTACGGGGGGAAGAGGACCCCGTCCGAGGCGCGGAATCCGTTCTCTATCAGGTCGGCGGCGAGGTTGACGGGGGTCGCCTCGTCGCAGAAGAAGTAAATCGGGAAGTCCGCCACCCGGTAGGTCAGGAGTGCGAGCGTCAGCGCCAGGGCGAGGGCGAACAGGGCGTTCTCCGCCCGCGGGGAGATCTGCCCCTGCTCGCCCTCCTCCGCGGCCGGCGGCACCGTCCCCTCGTCCCGCATCCGTCGCCCGATTCTGAGTCCCCTTCCCCCTCCCGGCGAGCACACCGTCTCGGGTTCCGGAATCACTGACTCATAGACTTCATCCAGGAATCGCTTGCCGTTCGCGCTCTCGCGGTAGACGCGGTTGAGCCCCCCTTCTCCAGCTCCACGTCCCAGTACTCGCGCGCGGCGGGGGCCTCGGTCCACCAGCCTTCCTCGAGCGCCCATGGGCCCGAGGCGACGTGGACCTTCCCCTGCAACTCGATGGATAGGAAGTTCCTTTTTCACCGGAGCCAGGGTAGGGCTCAGTAAAGATGGGTTCAAGGGGGCGGTGATGCTCCGATAGTGGGGATCAGAGGCCGGACCGTTGCGGTGAGGAGGGATTTGAGCAGGTGCTGGTTCTGCTGGCCAGGCACGGGCGGCCGGGGCGTGGCGGTCACGCGCCGGTGACCGTCCGTTGAGGTGAGGAGGGATCGGCGCCGGCTGGGCTGCGCGCATCCACCCCCGGTGCGGCCAGGTGTCTGAGGATCCTCCCGATCACCCGCGGCTCGCAGATGTACGCGATGATGCGCATTCCCACCGCGCGGACACACCAGGGGATCGACCTCGGAGAGGCGGCGATGAGCGACCCGATACGGTGCCAGCCGAGTTGCTGCGGAGTGCCTGATCGGACGTCGACTTGACGCGATTCGATCAGGTACTGACAGGTACTGTTCCGATCCAATCACGTGCCCGGCGACTTGCGGAGGCCCGCTCGCCAGGCCGCAGCTCGTCCGGCACCTGTGTCAGACCGCGCCGCCACCGACGCGCTGGCGGCGAACGAGGGAGCGGCAGCTAGGAAAGATTCATAGGCAGGCCTGACCCAGCATGTCGCCGTGCGTGCTGTCCAGCTGCCAGCTAGCTAAAGCTGCTGGGGCAGCGGCCCTGTGGCTTGCGACAGGGATCCGATCCCGGTCAGTCGGCACAACCTCGTCCAGACCGCGGTCGAGATCTGCTCATGACCACCAGATCGACCGCACCCGTCACAGCCAGACCTCGAGCTCCCTTTCGCGACCTCTCTCCGTTCTCCTACCTCCTGCAGATCTCCGGACAGCGGGAAGGGGTGCTGCCGAACCCGGAGTAGCAGGGGCCTCCGGGACCCGAGTAGCAGGGCCCGCCCGGACCGTCGTACGCCCGCCCGCCGGGCTGACGATCGAGCTCTATGCCGGTAAATAGCGAGCGCGGCCATGGCGGCTCTGCCCTTCGCCGCGGGCGACGACCTTCGGAGAAGGGGCTTTCGAAACCGTCTCCAAAAAGGCCACCGAAACCGCTGTCGCGATCTCGCGAACGACCGTTTCCCAGGCAGACCGCGGGGCAGCCGGTCAGGTCTCCCCCGGGGCCGGCGTAGCACGGCCCTCCCGGACCCGCGTAGCACGGTCCGCCAGGGCCAGCGTAGGCGGGACCACCAGGGCCGGAGTAGGCAGGGCCTCCGGGACCCGCGTACCGAGGACCTCCGGGACCCGCGTAGGCTGGCCCACCGGGGCCGGCGTACCGCGGACCGCCAGGCCCCCGGTAGCAGGGCCCGCCGGGGCCCGCGTATGCCGGGCCGCCCGGGCCGTCGTAGGCGGGTCCGCCCGGGCCTGCGTAGCACGGCCCACCCGGAAGGGTGCTTCCCTTGCAGTTGCAGACATCGACCGCGCCGGCCGCCCCACACCAGGCGAGACCGACCACGAGAGCGATCCAGCCTCTCTTCATCACGGCTCCTCCTCGAATGCAGGCTACACGCACCGGCGGCGAACTCGAAATCCGCATGGCACCTCTCCTACCCCTCCCCAAGCCCGGCGCCGCTCGCCTACCCCACCCAACCCCCGCACGAGATGCAGTTCGACCGGGAGGAGCTGGCGCAGTGGTCACAGAGGCGGGCCATCACGCCTCCAGAATAGACCGAGTTGCCGCACTGAATAAACCGCTCCTGGGAGGAGCGCCAACAGGCTTCGCAGTACCGCGCCATCACCCCTCCGACGTAGACGGGACCCCCGCACATGATGCAGGTCTCCCTCCCGGAACGCCCACAGTCGTCGCAGAACCGAACCATCCCATCCGACATCGCCCCGCCTCCTCTCCCGCCAGGCCCTCGGCTTGTCGGGGGTGCGGCTGGTCATCGCCGACGCCCATCCGGGCCTCACGGCCGCCATTGCCGCGGTCTTCACCGGCTCGCTCTGGCAGCGCTGTCGCACGCACCTGACGACCAACGTGCTGACCAAGGTCCCCAAGGCCGCGCCGCCCGGCGTCGCGGTGCTCGTGCGCATGATCTTCCTGCAGCCGGATGCCGGCGCGGTGCACCAGCAGGCCGAGCACGTCCTCACGGCACTCGAGCCGCGCCGGCCCGAGGCGGCGAAGGTCGTGGCCGATGCCTTCGAGGACGTCCTGGCCTTCACCGCCTTCCCGCACGAGCGCTGGCGCCAGATCTGGTCGAACAACCCGTTGCAGCGGCTCACCAAGGAGATCCGACGCCGCACTGACGTCGTCGACATCTTCCCCAACCGCGTCGCCATCATCCGTCTCGTCGGTGCTCTACGCACCGAGCAGCACGACGAGTGGGCCATCGGACAGCGCTACTTCTCTCGCGAGCCCGTCGCCCAACTCAACCCCGAGCTGAAACCGGCCCCCGAGGGTCGACTCAGCTCCTACCCGCGACCTGAAACCCGCCTTGTGCGCCAGCCCTCGCCCTCGTGCTCGTACACCACTTGACAGGACGTGGCCTTCAGGCAATAACATAGATCGAGCCCCAAGAGATGCAAGCTATACAGTCAACGGGCCACGGTTGGAGGGGGTACGGATGTCGCAAGTGACGATCCGTGAGATGAAGGTGGAGGATCGTGTCCTCTTGGAGGAGTTCCTCTACCTGGCTGTCCATCAGCGAGATCCGGCGGTGCCGGTGCCTCGTTCCGTGACGAGCGAACCCGGAGTACGGATCTACATAGAGGGGTTCGGCGCTGCCGCTGATGACCACGGTCTGGTCGCGGAGGTCGACGGGCGGGTCGTGGGTATGGCGTGGGCAAGGGTGCTGGGAGGCGATCCTCCGGGATACGGGCATGTCGATGACGAGACTCCCGAGCTGGCCGTGTCGGTGCGGCCAGAGTTCAGGGGACGCGGTATCGGGACGCTCCTGATGGGGCAGATACTGCGAGTGCTCGCGGGATGCGGCTACAGAAGAACCTCCCTCAGCGTGGACAAGACCAATGAGGCCGTCCGGCTGTATGCGAGGCTCGGTTTCGAGGTCATCGTCGAGAACGACGTGGATTACCTCATGATCCGCACGCTCTCGGTTGAAGACGGGTAGCGAGATAGATCCCACGGCGCCGCGACGGACGGCCCGCCCGCGCCGACCCGCAGCGCGCCTGTCTCACTCCACGCCGCGCCTCGAGCGGCGGTTGGGCTGCCGGGTCGCCGACCTGACGCTCGGCCAGGCGAGGTGCCATGCGATTTCCGCGCTGGACGCCTCAGGTGTGAAAGTCAAGACCCGAGCTGACAGGCGGTGGGTTTGGTCCCTGGTGTCCGGGGTCATTGTAGGGTGTCCTCGTCGTCAGGCAGGCAGCATCTTTTCCCTGGCGAGCGGGACGGTGTCGAGAAAGGTCTGCATTGGGGTCTTGCCGTAGCACCACCTTCCTTGGTGCGGTCGCACCTCGTTGTACTGCCGCATCCAGATGTCGAGGTCAGCCTGCAGCTCGTCGAGCGAGGAGTAGATCTTCTTGCGGAACGCCACCCGGTAGAACTCATCGAGGATCGTCTTATGGAAACGCTCACAGATGCCGTTGGTTTGGGGGCTTTTGACCTTGGTTCGTGTGTGGTCGATATCCTCGACGGCCAGGTACAGCTCGTACTCATGGCGTTCGGGGTTACCGCAAAACTCGGTGCCGCGGTCGGTCAAGATGCGGCTCAGGGGAACACCATGCTCGTCGAAGAACGGCACCACGCGATCGTTCAAGAGGTCGGCGGCGGTCAGCGGCGTCTTGCGGTCGTACACCTTGGCAAACCCCACCTTCGCGTAGGTGTCGATGAAGGTCTGCTGGTAGATGCGCCCGACCCCCTTCAAAGTCCCAA
>ERZ1026796.760-NODE-760-length-24062-cov-3.029956_pt1 | contig 24062 bp, 21 predicted proteins | sample MGYA00520874_ERZ1026796 | MGnify/ENA primary metagenome ERZ1026796 (study PRJEB33270, sample SAMEA104284474) | anaerobic digester metagenome | biome: Anaerobic digester microbiome; feature: mesophilic sludge digester; material: Anaerobic digester biomass | place...
TCCTTGGCCTGGTCTATGCCTGGAAGAAGGGAGGCCTGGAGTGGGAATAGAGACCGCTCTGCCCGAGGGTGCGGTCGTCACGACTACCCTGGAAAAGCTGGTAGACTGGGGCCGGGGCCGCTCGCCCTTTCCCCTGCTCTTTGGCCTGGCATGCTGCGCCATCGAGATGATGGCCGCCGGCGGGCCGCGGCACGACATCGCCCGTTTCGGCGCGGAGGTGTTTCGGGGCACGCCACGCCAGGCCGACGTCATGATTGTCTCCGGGCGCGTCTCGCAAAAGATGGCGCCCGTGGTCAAGCGCCTCTACGAGCAGATGCCCGAGCCCCGCTGGGTCATTGCCATGGGCGCCTGCGCGTCCAGTGGGGGGCCCTTTGAAAACTATGCCATGGTCCAGGGGGTCGACAAGCTGATCCCCGTGGACGTCTACGTGCCCGGCTGCCCGCCCAGGCCCGAGGCCCTGCTCTACGGCCTCATGCAGCTCTACGAGAAGATCCAGGGCGAGGAATTCGCCGACTACCGATGACGGTTTCACGAGACTGGCAGCCGGCGCCGCCCGCTGCCCCTGGTCTGGAATCCGAGACAGGCATGCACGCGAACGAACTGAGCCAGTTGAGGGAACGCTTTCCACAGGCGATGCTGGCGGACGACAGCGCCCTGCTCGACCGCGGGGACAAAGGCTACGGCGACGCCGTGCTCGTCGTAGAGGCGGCGCAGATCCTGGAGGTCTGCCGCCACCTGCGCGACGAGCCGGGCCTGGCCTACGACCTTTGCCTGTTCGTGAGTGCCATCGACCGGTTGAGTCTGGGGCTCGCGCCGCGTTTCGTGGTGATTTACGAGCTCTACTCGCTGCGCCACGACCGGCGGCTGCGCCTCAAGGCACCCCTCGCCGGCGATCCGCCCGCCGTCGACAGCGTGAGCTCGGTGTGGCCCGCGGCCGACTGGCACGAGCGCGAAACCTACGATCTGTTCGGCATCCACTTTCGCGGCCATCCCGAGCTGCGCCGCATCATGCTGCCCGTCGATTGGGTGGGCCATCCCCTGCGCAAGGATTATCCCCTGGGGGGCGAGCCGGTGCAATTCACCGTCAACCAGGACCATCCGGCCCTGGCGCACCTGGGGGAGCAGGTGCTGCCCGCGCCCCCGGCCGAGTCGTACGTGCCGCCCTGGTTCAGCGGCCGCGACGACACCATGATCATCAACATGGGCCCCCAGCACCCGGCGACCCACGGCGTGCTGCGGGTGGTGGTCGAGCTGGACGGGGAGCGCATCGTCAATGCCGCCCCCGACATAGGCCACCTCCATTCGGGCTTTGAGAAGATGGCCGAGAACCGCACCTACCAGCAGTTCGCCACCTACCCTTCGCGCATGGACTATGTGGCGGGCATGTCCAACGACCTGTCGTACATCCTGGCCGTGGAAAAGCTGGTCGGCGCCCAGGTTCCGCCCCGGGCCGAGGCGGTGCGCGTCATCCTCCTGGAACTGCAACGCCTGGCGGCCCACCTCATCTGGATCGGCACGCAGACCCTGGACCTGTCGGGCACCATCCACGCCCTGCTGCAGTACGCCTTCCGTGACCGGGAAAAGATCCTGGATATCTTTGAGATGGTGTGCGGGGCGCGCATCACGCCCAGCTACTTTACCACGGGCGGGCTGCGCCGCGACGTGCCGCCGGCCTTTGCCCCGTCCGTCCGCGAGTTCGTGGACCTGTTCGACAGGCGCCTGGACGAGTACGAGGTGATGCTCACCAACAACCCCATCTACCGCTCTCGCCTGGAGGGGGTGGCGGTCATCGACGCGGGGCAGGCCATCGGCCTGGGCTGCACCGGGCCGCTGCTGCGCGGCTGCGGCGTGGCCTATGACGTGCGCAAGGCCCGTCCCTATTGCGGCTACGAGCAATACGACTTTCAGGTGCCCACGCAGCCCGGGGGCGACGCCTATGCACGCTACAAGGTGCGCGTGGCCGAGATGCGGCAGAGCACGCACATCATCCGCCAGGGCCTGGAGCGGCTGGCGCGCATTGGGCCGGGACCGGTGAAGGATCCGAATCGCAAGCTCACCCTTCCGCCCCGCGACGAGCTGGACCACAGCATGGAGGCGGTGATCCACCACTTCAAGCTGGTCACCGAGGGTTTCTCGCCGCCTCCGGGCGAGGCCTATTGCAGCGTGGAGAACCCCAAAGGAGAGCTGGGCTTTTACCTTGTGTCGGACGGCGGGCCGCGGCCCTATCGCTGCAAGATCCGTGGCCCGTCCTTTTCCAATATCTCGGCCCTGCGGGCCATGGCTCCCGGCAGCTTCTTGTCGGACATTGTGGCCATGATCGGCAGCATCGACATCACCCTGGGCGAGGTGGACAGGTAGCCGGTGGGGCGCGTGCGATCTGCCATGGGAAGTGTGAGTGGGAGGAATCGTTGCTGTCTGAAAAGGTAAAGGCTGCGATCCTGGCGGCGGCGCAGGAATACCCCGACCACCGGTCGGCGGTGATCCCGGCCCTGCACCTGGCCCAGGAGGACCAGGGCGGCTGGCTGCCCGCCGAGGCCATCGACGAGGTGGCGGCCCTGTTGGGCCTGCCCGCGACCGCCGTGGGATCGGTGGCCAGCTTTTACACGCTGTTCAACCGGCGGCCCGTGGGCCGGCATCAGATCCACGTCTGCACCAACATCTCATGCTCGCTCCTGGGCGCGGAACACATCCTGGAGTACCTGGCGTCCAGGCTGGGCATTCGCCCCGGCGAGACGACGCCTGATGGACTCTTCAGCCTGTTTGAGGCCGAATGCCTGGGCTCGTGCGGAACGGCGCCCATGATGCAGGTCGACGACCGCTACTACGAGAACCTGACCGAGGCCGCGGTCGACGACATCCTGGACGCGCTGCGGCGTGACGGCCAGTAGGGGTTCGAGAGATAACCCAGAAAGGACGGTGAGCCATGACCCAACTAGGATTGGAAGAAGCGCTGGACATTGCCATGGAGGCCGAGCTCAAGGCCAAGGCTTTTTACTCCCAGGCGGCCGTGTACGTGCAGGATGAGCGGGGCCGCGACCTATTAGGGCGGCTGGCTGCCTTTGAGCAGCATCATTACGAGAAGCTTGCCGAGCTGGCCGACTCGCTGCGGAAGGACGGCCAGTTCATTGCCTACGAGATGCAAACCATGGCCGCCTTTGCGCCCGTGGTCGTCGTGGGCGAGACGGCCGGGGCCCTGCCGGACGAGCTGAAGGACGAGGTCGCCGTTTTGACCAGGGCCATCGAAAACGAGAAGTCGGCCGAGGAGCAGTACGTGGTGCTGGCCGAGAGGACGTCCGATCCGGCAGGCCAGGCCATGTTCCAGAGCCTGGCCGGCGAGGAGCGCCTGCACCAGCGCATCCTCGAAGACGAGTTCTTTAGCCTGAGCAACAAGGGGACGTGGGCCTGGTCGGGGCTCTATGGAGAGTAGGTCCGGGGACCGGGAGCAGTGATGCAGAGCAACGTGCTATTGCGCAACGTCGGCGTGCCGGGCGCCCACGAGATCGGCGTCTATCTCCAGGGCGGCGGCTACCAGGCGCTGGAGGTCACCCTGGGCCAGTACCAGCCCGCCGAGGTTGTGGAGGTGGTGCTCCAGTCGGGACTGCGGGGGCGCGGCGGCGCGGGCTTTCCCACGGGGCGCAAGTGGATGTTTCTGCCGCGGGGCGTCTACCCCCGCTACCTGGTGTGCAACGCCGACGAGGGCGAGCCTGGCACCTTCAAGGACCGGGTGCTCATGGAGCACGACCCCCATGGGCTGCTGGAGGGCATCGCCATCTCCAGCTTTGCCTGCGAGGTGGAGCACGCCTTTATCTATATCCGGGGCGAGTATAGCCTGAGCTACCGCCGCCTGCAACAGGCCGTGGCCGAGGCCTACGAGCGGGGCTTCCTGGGAAAGAATATCCTGGGCAGCGGCTATAACCTGGACATCTCGATCCTGGCCGGCGCGGGCGCCTACATCTGCGGGGAAGAGACCGCCCTGCTGTCGTCGCTGGAGGGCAAGCGAGGGCATCCCAAGCTCAAGCCGCCCTTCCCCGCGACCCAGGGTCTCTACCGCGAGCCGACGGTGGTCAACAACGTGGAGACCCTCTTTAACGTGCCGTTCATCGTGGCCCAGGGCGCCGATTGGTACCGCCAGTGGGGGACCGAGCGGAGCCCCGGCCTGAAGCTCTTTTCCGTGTCGGGTCACGTCCAGCGGCCGGGCGTCTACGAGCTGCCCCTGGCGACGCCCATGAGCGAGCTGATCGACGGCTTGTGCGGCGGGCCGAGGAATGGCGCGGCCCTGAAGGCCATCATCCCGGGCGGGTCGTCGACGGCCATGCTGCCCGCCCAGCTGGCCCTGGAGACGAACCTGGACTACGAGGCCCTGCTGGCAGCCGGGTCGAACCTGGGTTCGGGCGGAGTGATTGTCATCGACGAGAAGACGTGCATCGTACGCCTGACCGAGCGCCTGGCCAGGTTCTACAAGCACGAATCGTGCGGCAAGTGCATCCCCTGCCGCGAGGGCACCGACTGGATGTTCAAAATCCTGCGGCGCATCAAGGCAGGCGCCGGGCGCATGGAAGACCTGGACTTGCTCCTGGACATCGCGGACAATATCGCGGGCAAGAGCTTTTGCCCCCTGGGCGATGCCTCCCTGGGCCCCGTGGTGAGCAGCATCGCCCACTTTCGCGACGAGTACGAGTTCCACATTCGCGAGAAGCGGTGCATGGTTGGCTGACATGGCAGAGCAAACGATCAACTTGACCATCGACGGCGCGGCCGTCACCTGCCCCGCCGGGAGCACGGTCTACGAGGCCGCCACGGCGGCGGGCGTGCACATCCCCACCTTCTGCCATCACGAGAAGCTGGTGCCCGTCGGCGCCTGCCGCATGTGCCTGGTCGAGATCGAGGGCGCGGTGGCCCTCCAGACCTCGTGCACGACGCCCGCGCGAGAGGGCATGGTCGTCCGCGTGTGGACCTCGGAAGCGGCGGTCAAGGCGCGCAAGGCCAACATCGAGTTCCTGCTGACCAACCACCCCCTGGACTGCCCGGTGTGCGACAAGGGCGGCGAGTGCCCGCTGCAGGACCAGGCCCTCCTGGACGGGCCCGGGCGGAGCCGCTACGTCGAGGAAAAGCGCCACAAGCTCAAGCGCCATCCCTTGAGCGAGTTTATCGTCGTCGACCAGGAGCGCTGCGTCCTCTGCTGGCGGTGCATCCGCTTCCTGGACGAGTGGGCCGGCGACCACGAGCTGGACCTCTTTGGACGGGGCGCCGACACGCGCCTGTCCACCTACGAGGACCGGCCTCACCTGCCCGGGCGGGCGGCGCCAGGGATGACCAGCAAGTGGCAGGGCAACACCATCGACGTCTGCCCCGTCGGCGCTCTGACCAGCCGCGTCTTTCGCTTCGAGGCGCGGCCCTGGGAGCTGGAGAACCAGGCCAGCGTCTGCCCGCTGTGCGCCGTGGGCTGCAACGTCGTGCTGGGCGTCAAGAACAATGAGCTGCGGCGCATCACGCCGCGGGAGAACATGCAGGTCAACGATGCCTGGCTCTGCGACCGCGGCCGGTTTGGCCACGGCTTCGTGGACCATCCCGACCGGCTCCAAACGCCCCTCATCCGCGAGGACGGGCAGTTGCGCCCGGCTGCGTGGGACGAGGCCCTGGCGCTCATCGCCCGGCGCATGCAAGAGGCCCTGGCCCAGGACGGGCCACAGGCCATCGGCGGCATCGCCTCTACCCGGGCCACCAACGAGGCCAACTATCTCCTCCAGCGCCTCTTTCGGGCGGCGCTGGGCAGCAACAACGTCGACCACCTGGGGCGGGTGCCGGCGGGCGCGGCGCTGCTGTCGGCCCTGCCTGCCCTGGAGCAGAAGGACGTCGTGCTCCTGGCCGGTTTTGATCCCAGCACCGAGGCGCCCCTGGTGGAGCTGTGGCTGAAAAAGGGCCTGCTGCGCCACGGGGCCCGGATATTGGCCCTCAACCCGTGGCAGATCGAGCTGGTCGAGTTTGGCGCCCAATGGATCGGCTACCGGCCGGGCAGTGGCCTGGTCGCGGTCCAGGGCCTGACGCGTGCCCTCGTCGAGGCTGGCGTGGGGAGCCGGCTCCAGCGCTCCTTGAACCTGGAGGAGCTGCGGGCCGGGCTGGAGCGCTACCGGCCCGAGGCCGTGGAAGGGGCCGCCGGCACGCCGGCCGCGTCGCTCCTGGAAGCCGCCCGCCTGCTGGCAGGTGCCAGGCAGCCCATCGTGCTCTATGGCCCCAACTGGCCCCTGACCGCCAGCGAGGAGGGCCGCGAGCGGGAGGCGGAAGCCATCGCCGTCGTGGAGAACCTGGCGCTTCTCCTGGGCGGCGTCGAGGCGGCCTTTGTGCCGCGGGACAACAACGCCGTGGGCGCCATGCAGATGGGCGCCGTGCCCGACCTCTTTCCCGGGCAGCAGCCCCTGGCCGACCAGAAGGTGCGCAGCCGGCTGGCCAGCTTCTGGGGAGGCAAGCTCTCGCCCGCCGCGGGCCTCGGCTTTGAGGAGATGATGGCTGCCGGGCAGCAGGGCAGCCTGAAGGCCCTGTGGATCATGGGCGCCGATCCGGTCCGCGACTGCCCCGGCGCTGCCGGCTCGCTGGAGCGGATCCCCTTCCTGGTGGTCCAGGACCTGTTCCTGACGGACACGGCGCGGCTCGCCGACATCGTCCTGCCGGCGGCCAGTTTCGCCGAGGTGGACGGCACTTTCACGAACATGACCGGCCGCGTGCAGGCCATCCGGGCGGCCCGCTATGCGCCCGGCGAGGCGCGGCCCGACTGGTGGATCCTGGCCGAGGCCGCCAGGAGGCTGGTGCGGCCCAAGAGCCAGCGGGCCTGGGCCTTTTCCTCGGCGGGCGACGTCCTGGCCGAGATGGCCCGCGTCCTGCCGGCGTTGGGGGCCCTGGACGGGCTGGCCATCGACCCCGGAGGGTGGCAGCCGGCCGCCCCGCCCCGGGCCGGACGGCGGGCCTTTGTGCCCGTGGACGCGGGGCTGCCCGCCCGCGACGTCGACAGGCAGTTGGTCCTCGTTCCCGAGCGGCTCCTGTATGACCGGGGCGTGCTCCTCAGCCGCGCGGAGCGGATTCAGCGGGTGGTACCTGCGCCCTGCGTGCGGGTGCACCCCGACGATGCCCGGCGACTGGGCCTGGAAGCCGGCGACCAGGTGTCGGTTTCCTCGGCGGCCGGGCGGTGGGCCGGCAGGCTGGAGGTGAGCGAGGAGATCGTGCCCGGCACGGCCGCCATCGCCGCGGACGCCGGCGACGTGCCGGCCAGCGCGCTGTTCGAGGCCTGCGGCGTTCTGCCGCGGGTAAGCATCGCAAGAGAGGGAGGCCGATGAGAGGCTTCGAGATACCCCGCAGCCAGGCCGGGCCGATGCCTTGTACGGGCGGCCCTCGCGGCTGCCCAATGCAGGGAGGGGACCGTGGACTGGGTCGGTAGCTTCTGGATCCCCCTCGTCAAGGCGGTCCTGGTGGTCGTGGCCCTGCTCGCCGCGGGGGCCTACATGACCTGGGGCGAGCGCAAGATCTGCGCCCGGTTTCACGTGCGCTACGGACCCAACCGCGCCGGGCCCTTTGGCATCTTGCAGCCCCTGGCCGACGCCGTAAAGGCCATCTTCAAAGAAGAGATCGTGCCCGCCCATGCGGACCGTTGGATCTATATCATGGCGCCGGGCATCTCGTTCGCGGCGGTGCTCATCACCTTTGCCGTCATTCCCTTCGGGCCGGAGGTGGACCTCTTTGGCCGGCAGGTGGGGCTCTGGATCGGGGACATCGAGGTGGGGCTCATCTTCTTGCTCGCCGTGGCCGGGCTGGGCAGCTATGGCATTGTCCTTGGGGGCTGGTCGTCGAACAACAAGTACTCGCTCCTGGGCGCCCTGCGGGCGGCGGCGCAGATGATCAGCTACGAGCTGCCCCTGGGGGTCGCGCTGCTGGCGGTGGTGCTCATCGCCGGGAGCCTGAACCTGCGCGAGATCGTGGCCCAACAGGGCACGTGGCCTCTCATTGTCCTGCAGCCCGTGGGCTTTCTCATCTTTTTCATCGCCATCCTGGCCGAGAGCAATCGCTCGCCCTTTGACCTGCCCGAGGCCGAGAACGAGCTGATCTCGGGCTTTATGACCGAGTACGGCGGCATCAAGTTTGCCCTCTACTTTATCGCCGAGTACACGGCCATGGTGGTCAACAGCGCCATCGTCGCCACTGTCTTCCTGGGGGGCTGGAAGTGGCCGGCGGTCATCTCGGACCTGCACCCCCTGGCAGGCGTTGCCCTGTTCGTGGCCAAAGTGTTGCTGGTACTGTTTCTCTACGTCTGGGTGCGGGCCAGCACGCCCCGGGTGCGCTTTGACAAGTTCATGCGCTTTGCCTGGAAGTTCATGCTGCCCCTGGCCCTGGCCAACCTGCTGGCCACGGCGGTGGTAGTGGCCCTGCTGTAGCGGCCCCGGTGTGAGGAAGGAAGGATGCTGAGAGATTCTATTCTGGGCTTGTGGCAGGTCCTGCGGTCCATGGGCCTGACCCTGCGATACTTTTTCTCGCGGCCTGTCACGGTGCAGTATCCCGACGAGCCGGTGCAGCTCTACCCGCGCTTCCGGGGGAGGCACCAATTGCTGCGCTACGAGGATGGGCCGTACGAGGGGTTGGAGCGCTGCATCGGCTGCGCGCTGTGCGCAGCCTATTGCCCCACGCAGTGCATCTATGTCCAGGCGGGCGAAAACAAGGACGGGGTGCGGCGCTCGCCCGGCGAGCGCTACGCCGAGATCTATGAGATCAACCTGCTGCGCTGCATGTTCTGCGGCTATTGCGAAGAGGCCTGCCCCACGGGGGCCATCGTCATGCGCCGGGAATTTGCCCTGGCGGACTATCAGCGCGAGAAGCTGATCTATACCCAGGACAGGCTGCTGGAGCTCCCGACGCCGGACCATCGGGACGGTGCGGCCGAGCCGCGGGCAGTGCTGCGGGACGACCAGCAGGTGCCGGCGACGGGATCGCGGGAGTGAACCGGGCATGGAGATGGTGATCTTCTGGGTGCTGGCCGTGGTGGCCGTGGGGGCGGGCCTGGGCGTGGTGGGCCAGAGGAGCGCGGTGCGCAGCGCGTTGTTCCTGCTGGTGCACTTTTGCTGCCTCGCGGGCCTGTACATCCTGCTCAACGCCCAGTTCGTGGCGCTGGTGCAGGTGCTCATCTATGCCGGGGCGGTGGTGGTCCTGTTCCTGTTCGTGGTCATGCTCCTGGGCGTGGAGCGGGCCGAGGAGCTGCCCGACCTGCGCCGTGTGCAGCGGGTCGTGGGCGGGTTGCTGGCCGTGCTCTTGCTGGCCGGCATCGCCTGGGCCTTCCTGGAGACCGGGCAGGGGCCGGCCGCGGCGCCGGGGATGGCCGGCTCGGTGCGGGCCATCGGCAGTGCGCTCCTGACCGCCTACGTGGTCCCCTTTGAGATGGCCGCCGTGCTGCTGCTGGTGGCCATCGTGGGGGCCATCGTCCTGGCCAAGTCGCGGTTGGAGAGGTAGAGCAATGATGGTCCCGCCGTCCTACTACCTGATCTTGAGCGCCATCCTGTTTGCCGTGGGCGTTGCCGGCGTGCTGATCCGGCGCAACGCCCTGGTCCTATTCATGAGCGTCGAGATGATGCTCAACGCCGCCAACCTGGCCCTCATCACCTACTCCCGGGTGCTGGAGGACGTGGAGGGGCAGGTCTTCGTGCTGCTGGTCATGGCCGTGGCCGCCGCCGAGGTGGCCGTGGGGCTGGCCATCGTCGTCGCCCTTTATCGCCACAAGGCAACCGCCGACGTCGACGAGCACGATGGGCTCAAGGGCTGATTGGGGAAGGGATTGGCAGACATGATCGGATACGCCTGGCTGATTCTCCTCTTCCCGCTGGCCGGGGTGCTGGCCAACGCCCTCCTGGGCCGGTGGCTGGGCCGCCGGGTCGTGGCGGCCGTGGCCACCGGCGCCGTGGCGGCTTCTTTCGTCGTCGCCGTGCTCGTCCTGCTCGAGATGCTCGGCCTGCCGGCCGAGAGCCCCACGGGGGGCAACGGGCGGGAGCGCGTCGTGCCCCTCTTTTCCTGGATCGCCGCCGGTGATTTTCGGGTGGAGGCGCGCCTGCTCGTCGACCAGCTTTCCATCCTCATGACCCTCGTGGTCACGGGCGTCAGCACCCTCATCCACGCCTACTCGGCGGCCTACATGCAGGGCGACGTGGACTACAAGCGGTATTTCACCTGGCTCAACCTCTTTGTCCTGTCCATGCTGGTCCTGGTGCTGGGCGACAGCTTCCTGACGTTGTACGCCGGCTGGGAGGGCGTGGGGCTGTGCTCCTATCTCCTCATCGGCTATTGGTTCGAGCGCGAGGCGCCCGCCGCGGCGGCGAAAAAGGCGTTCCTGGTCAACCGCGTCGGCGACGTGGGCCTGGCCCTGGGCATCATGCTCATCTTTGCCACCTTTGGCAGCCTCGCCTTTGGCCAGGTGCTGCCCGCCGCGGGCGAGGTGCTCGCTGCCCTGCCGGGCACGGCCACGGCCATCGCCCTGCTCCTCTTTCTCGGCGCCGTGGCCAAATCGGCACAGGTGCCCCTCCACGTCTGGCTGCCCGACGCCATGGAGGGTCCCACCCCCGTGAGCGCCCTCATCCACGCCGCCACCATGGTCACGGCCGGCGTGTACCTGGTGGCCCGCTGCCACACCCTGTTCGAGGCGTCGGCCTCGGCCCTGGCCTGGGTCGCCTGGGTCGGGACCATCACCGGGCTGTTCGCCGCCACGGTGGCTGCCGTGCAGAAGGACCTGAAGCGCGTGCTGGCCTTCTCGACCATCAGCCAGTTGGGCACCATGTTCCTGGGCGTCGGGATGGGGGCCTATGCCGCCGGCCTCTTTCACCTGACCACCCACGCCTTTTTCAAGGCCCTCCTCTTCCTGGGGGCGGGCAGCGTCATGCATGCCCTCGGCGGCGAGCTGGACATATTCAAGATGGGCGGCCTGCGACGAAAGCTGCCCTGGACCTTTGGCACCTTCCTGGTGGGCGTCCTGGCCCTGGCCGCCCTGCCGCCCTTTTCCGGCTTCTGGAGCAAGGACGAGATCCTGGTGGCCGCCTTTCAGGGCGGGAACGTGGCCCTCTGGCTCCTGGCGACGGTCACCGGCGGCCTGACGGCCTTTTACGCCTTCCGGCTGCTGTTCGTGGCCTTTGGCGGCGCGACGCGCCTGGACAGGAAGGCGGAAAAGGGGCTCCACGAGGCGGGGCCGACCATGATCGTGCCCATGGTCCTGCTGGCCATCCTGGCGGCCGTGGGCGGCTTCCTGGGCCTGCCGGAAGGGCTCCTGGGCCTGGGCAACGCCGTCGACTCGTTCTTGCACCCCGTCTTTGCCGGGGCCGAAGGCCCGGCGCCGGCGCCGGGCGCCTTCGACTGGCTGCCCATGGCCATCTCCCTCGTGGCGGCCCTCGCGGGGCTGGCGCTGGCCTATTGGCTGTACGTGCGCCGCCCGGGCCTTGCCGCCCGCTGGTCGAAGAGCAGCCCGTGGCTCTACGACCTGGTCCTGGCCGGCTATCGGGTGGATGACCTCTACCAGGCGGCGGTCGTCGGCCCGCTGCGCGCTCTGGGCGACGTCCTGGCCAGGGTCGTGGAGGCCAGGGCCATCGACGGCGCCGTTAACGGCCTGGCCCGGCTGGCCGGGCTGGCCGGAGAGGGGCTGCGGCGCCTGCAGAGCGGACTGGTGCGCCACTATGCCCTGGCCATGCTGGCCGGCGTCGTCCTGGTGCTCCTCTATTTCCTGTTGGCGAGCGTGCTATGATCAACCAGGTTGGCTTTCCCTTGTTGTCCGTCACCATCCTGCTGCCCCTGGCCGGCGGGTTGGTCGCCCTCCTCGTGCGCCGGCGGCGCCCGGTGCAAGCCTGGGCCCTGGCCGTCACCGTGGCCGACCTGGCCCTGGCCCTCGCCCTGTGGGGTTTTTTCGACTATGGCCGTGGAGAGATGCAGCTCGTCGACCACCTGGCCTGGATCGATACCCTGGGCATCGCCTACCACGTGGGCCTGGACGGCATCAGCCTGTGGCTGCTGCTGCTGACCGCCGCCCTGGGGCCGGTGGCCGTCCTCGTGTCGTGGCGGTTCCTGGCCGGCCGGCCCGAGGGGGAAGTTGCTCCCTATTTCTTTTTCCTGCTGGCCCTGCAAACCGGTGTCCTGGGCGTGTTTGCCGCCGTGGACCTCATCCTCTTTTACATCTTCTGGGAGGCGACGCTGGTGCCGGCCTACTTTCTCATCGGCCGGTGGGGCGGAGAGCGCCGGACCTATGCCACCTACAAGTTTGTGCTGTACACCATGGCCGGCAGCGCGCTGATGCTGGTCGCCATCCTGGCCCTGGCGATGCTCCACTACCAGGCAACGGGCACGCTGACCTTTGACCTGGCGGCGCTCCGCGGCACGCCCCTCACCTGGGCCGCGCAGATGTGGCTCTTCCTGGCCTTTGCCCTGGCCTTTGCCGTCAAGGCGCCCGTCTGGCCGCTGCACACCTGGCTGCCCGACACCTACGCCGAGGCGCCCCTGCCCGTGACCTTGCTCCTGGCCGGCGTCCTGTCCAAGATGGGCGTCTATGGCCTCATCCGCTTCTGCCTGCCCCTCTTCCCCGATGCCCTGGCATTCTTGCGGCCCTGGTTCTGGGCCCTGGCCATCGCCGGCATCCTCTATGGCTCGTTGCTGGCCCTCGTACAGCGCGACATGGTGCGCCTGGTGGCCTATTCCAGCCTGGCCCACGTGGGGCTCATCGTCGCCGGGGTGCTGGCGGGCAATCAGCAGGGGGTGCAGGGCGCCCTGCTGCTCTCCGTGTCCCACGGGCTGACCGTCACGGCGCTGTTCGTGGCCGTCTATTTCCTGGAGCAAAGGCGCGGCACGCGGCTCGCAGCCGAGTTCGGCGGCATGTGGCGGACCACGCCGCTGCTGGGCAGCCTCTTTCTCATCGTCACCATGGCCTCCATCGGCCTGCCGGGCCTGAGCGGCTTTCCCGGCGAGTTTACCATCCTGGTGGGCACCTTTCGCGTGAGCCCCGCGGCGGCTGCCTTTGCCGCCCTGGGCATCGTCCTGGCGGCCTGGTTCATGCTCAACCTCTTCCGCCAGGTCTTTGCCGGGCCGGTGCACCCCGAGACCCGGCTGCTGCCCGATTTGCGGCGCGGCGAGGCAGCGCTCCTGCTGCCCCTGGTCATCCTGATGTTCGTCGTGGGCCTGGTGCCCAACCTCATCCTGCAGCCCAGCGATGCGGCCGTGGAGGCGACCCTGGTCCACGCCGACGAGAACCGCATCGTCCTGGTCGACCGGGGGAGCGATTAAGATCATGGACATCCAGATCCCGTCCCTGGACCTGCTCATCGTCGCGCCCGAGATCGTGGTGCTGGTGACGGCGCTGCTGGTGATGATGGCCGACCTCGTCCTGGCCGGCGAGCAAAAGGCACGACTCGCGTGGCTTGCCCTGGTGGGGGTGGTGGCCGCGGCCGGCGTGTCCTTCTACCTGTGGGATGGCAGCAACCCGTCGCTGCAGGGCATGCTTGCCGCCGACGGCTATGCCCTCTTTCTGAACCTGGTGCTCCTGGCTGCCGCGGCGCTGGCCATCCTCCTTTCCCTGGACACGCACCTGCCCCGGGGCGAGTACTATGCCCTGCTCCTGCTGTCGACGGCGGGCATGATGCTGATGGCTGCCGCGGTCAGCCTCATCACCATCTTTATGGCGCTCGAGATCCTGTCGCTGGCCCTCTACGTGCTGGTGGGCCTGGACCGCGACGACGGGCGGTCGGCCGAGGCGGCCCTCAAGTACTTTGTGCTGGGGGCCTTTGCCAGCGGCTTCTTGCTCTATGGCATGGCGCTGACCTATGGCCAGGCGGGGACGACCTCCCTGGCCGGCGTGCGAGACCACGTGCTCGCCCTGGGCGGGTCATTCCCGGCGCTCCTGGCCGTGGGCCTGGGCCTCATGGTGGCCGGCTTTGGCTTCAAGGTGGCGCTGGTGCCCTTTCAGATGTGGACACCGGACGTCTACCAGGGCGCGCCGACGTCCATCACGGCCTTTATGAGCGTGGGGGCCAAGACGGCGGGCTTTGCCGCCCTGGGCCGCGTGGTCCTGGTTGCCTTTGGCGATCAGCCCGGCTCGTGGAGCTGGCTGCTGGCCGCACTGGCGGCCCTGACCATGACCGTGGGCAACCTGGCGGCCCTGCGCCAGGCCAGCCTCAAGCGCCTGCTGGCCTATTCGAGCATCGCCCACGCCGGGTACATCCTGGTGGGGCTGGCGGCCGGCAACGAGGCGGGGATGGGCGGGGTGCTCTTCTATCTGTTCGTGTACGCCTTCATGAACGTGGGGGCCTTTGGCCTGGTCCTGGCCTCCGAGCGCCTCGCGGGCGCCGGCGGCCGGGGGGAGACGGTGGCCGACCTGGCGGGCCTGGCTGCCGCCGGCCGGCGCTGGCCCACCGTGGCCATGGCCCTGTTCATGCTCTCGCTGGCGGGCCTGCCGCCCCTGGCCGGCTTCCTGGCCAAGCTCTACGTCTTTGGCGCCGCCGTGGAGGGCGGGCTGGCCTGGCTGGCGGCGGTGGGCGTGGTCAACAGCGTCATCTCGGCCTACTACTACCTGCGGGTGGTGGCGGCCATGGCCTGGCCCGCGCACGTGCCCGCCACGCCGGCCGGGATCGCCCTGCCGCGAGGCTTGCAGGCCGCCGTGGCCCTGGCGGCGGTGGCCGTGGTGGTCCTTGGGCTGTGGCCGGGGCCGGTGGTGGACCTGGCGCGGTTGGCGGCGGCGGCGATCTGGGGAGGGTAGTCAGCTCTTCCGGTTCCCGGCCGCCCGCAGCCGTTCCGGAAGCGGCTGCCCGCGCACCTGGTAAAAGAGCCGCTCGTACTGATCGGTGACGGTCTCCCAGCTATAGTGTTCCTGCACGCGCCGGCTGGCACGCGACCGGTAGCCGGCCACCTTGTCCGGGTCGCGCAGCAGATCGGCCAGTACCCGGCGCAGGCTCTCGGCCCCCGCCTGCCCGTCGTAGCTCAGCCCGGCATCGCCGATGGTCTCCATGTTCTCGGGCGTGCCGTGGACCACCACGCAGTTGCCAAAGGCCATTGCCTCCAGCAGGGCGGGGTGCGTTCCCCCCACACCGGAGGTCTCCACAAACAGGTAGGCGTTGGAGCCCAGCTCGTGATACCCGGCGCCAAAGACGTATCCCGTGAAGACGATGCGCGGGTCGCCCTCGGCGCCGGCCTTGAGCCCGGCGATATAGTCTCCGGCGTAGGACGCATCGCCGACGATGGCGCACTTCAGGTCGGTCTCCAGCTCGCGAAACGCGCGCACCAGGTGGTGCACCGAGTTCTCGGGCACCAGGCGCCCGACAAAGAGGACGTACCGGCGCGGCTCCAGGCCAAAGCGGGCCAGGGTGTCGCCGGGCGGCACGGTGGGGACTTCGGAGCCGTAGGGAATATAGACCGGCTCGGCGCCCCACTGCTGGCGGTAGTAGGCCTGCACCTCCCGCGAGTCGGCCAGGCACACCGTGGGCAGGCGCGTGGCCATGCGGGCGGCCCATTGGATGTACCTCTTGGCCAGGGGCGGCCACTTTTCCCGCCTCCAGTCCAGCCCGTCGACGTTGAGGATCGTCGGTGTGCCCACCAGGTGCGGGATCCAGGTGACCGGGCTGTTGCCGGCGATGAAATAGACGGCCACGTCGTAGTGCCGGCGCAAGGCGTGCAGGCTGGAGAGAAAGGTGTGTGCCAGCGTGTCCAGGTACTTGTTGGGGATGGTCGGCAGCTTGACCAGGCGCATGCCCAGGTACTCGTCGCCCGGGTAGTGGATGTAGTGAGAGCGGCAGTAGACGGTCACCTCGTGGCCGCGCTCCACCAGGCGCTGCCCCAGTTGCTCCACGCAGGTCTCAAAGCCGCTATAGCTTGCGGGGATGCCCCGCGTGCCCAGGAGAGCGATCTTCATCGGCGGCTCAACCCGGCGGCCCTGAGGCCGAGGATGCCCGGCGCAGCGTCCAGTTCTCGCGGAGGAGGAGTACCAGGCCCAGCACGACGAGCGGCAGGTAGGCGACCGCCTGCAGGACGAGACCGTAGACCAGGCCGGTCTCGGCGGGCACGCCAAAGAGCGACAGGGTCAGTTGGCAGAGGTAAGGAAAGACGCCCAGGTTCCCGGGCAGAGGGGGCACCGCGACGCCGCTCATGAGGACGACCACCAGCAGCAGGGCCGCGCTCCACCCCAGGTCGATCTCGAAGGCCCGAAAGACGAGCACGTTGGTCGCCACCGAAAAGATCCAGGCGAGGAGTGACCAGAGCCATACCCTCAGGCTGGTAGGAGGATGGCGCAGCGCTTCGAAGCCTACCATAGCCCGCTCGACGGCGGCCTCGACGCGCTCCCGCCAGGCCGGCGGCAGAGGAGCCAGCACCCGGCGCACGCGCTGCCATGCGGGGCGCCCAAAGTACGCCAGGACCAGGAGGCCGCCCAGGGCCAGGCCGGCCAGGGGCAGCACGACCGTGCCCGCGGCGTGCAGCCAATCGGGAAGCACGATGGATGTCGTTGCCAGCCACGCGGCGACCAGGAGATAGGCCAGGGCCAGCATGATGAGGTCCACCATCTTTTCGACGACGATGGTCGACAAAGCCTGGGAGCGGCTGGTGCCTTCGACCTCACCGACGTAGTAGAGCCGGCCAACCTCACCCGCGCGGGCCGGCAGCAAGGTGTTGAGCATCTGGCCGATGCAAAAAATGGACCACAGCCGGGCCAGGGGCACGCGCTGCGGGAAAAAGAGCACCTGCCAGCGCAAGGTCTTGAAGGCTGTCCCGGCCAGGACCAGGACGATGGCCGGCCCGATCCACTGCCATTGAGCTGTGGCCAGCGCCTGCCATAGCGCCTGGGGCGACGTGCCCCGCACGGCAAGCCCAAGGCACACGACGCTCAGGGCCAGCCCCGCCAGCAGCCGCCACTCTCGCCGGCTCCAGCGCGCCAGCCGCTCCAGCCCCGATCCCTTTGGCACCTGGCTCACCGTGGCCGGACCTCCCGGCCGCGGAACAGGGCCCAGCCAAAGCACAGCGCCAGCACCCCGGCCAGCAGCAGCCACGCAACGCGCTGCCATCCCGGCGCCACTCCCAGCCCGGCCCCCAGGCAGACCAGCGCCAGCCCCAGGGCAATGCCCGGGCTCCGGAGCGCCCCTGCGAGCGTGCCGTGGATGCCTGTGCCCCGGGCGGCGCTCCGCCAGTCCAGCCAGCTCCAGCTCGCCACGACGATGGCCGCCCCCACGATCCACAGGGAGTGGGTGAACAGGTTCCAGAAGTCGATCATTGGCCTGACCGCCCTTCCGTCGTCGCCGCCGCTCCCTCCGCACGGCATCCGCCGGGGAAGCGACCCCAGGATGCGGCCGTGGTCGTGAGTAGGGCCAGCACGGCCCACCACAAAAAGCCCTGCTTGGCGCCCAGGGCGACAATGTCGGTCAGGCCCCACAGGCCATGGATCGCCAGCCCGGCCGCGGCACCCAGGCCCACCAGGCGGGCCAGGCGCTCCGGCGACCGCCGGTAGCTCTGCCACCCCAGGGCCACGCCGGTTCCCATCAGCGCCAGGTAGCAGATCAGCCCCGGCAGGCCCAGGTCCAGGGCCGCCTGGAGGTAAAGGTTGTGGGCGTGGCCCACGTCGTAGCCGGGCGGGAACTCGAAGAGGGGATACAGGTCCCACACCGAGCGGCGAAACATGTTCATCCCCATGCCCGTCAGGGGGTAATCGGCAATGCCCCACAGCCCCCGCGACCAGAGCTCGACGCGCCCTGCCCAACTGGTCTCCCCCGACTCGACCATGAGACCCTGTTCCACCAGCCACCGGCCCAGGTTGGCCGGGTCCCACAGGAGCAGGGCGACCAGCCCGGCGGCGAGCAAGAGGATCAACACGGGACGCAGCGGCCGGATGGCGATGGCCCCCAGGACGAGGAGGCCCAGGGCCAGGGCGGCCCAGGCGGCCCGCGACTGGGCGAGCAAGATGACCGCCGCGGTCACGACCAGGCCCACGCCCAGGGCCGCCAGGAGTGCCAGCCGCTGCCCGCGGCTCAACGCCGGCAGCGACCGGCGCGACAGCCCGGCGAGGAGCGTGAGCTGCAGGGGCAGGAACATGATGAGCGCCCCCGAGACCTGGTTGGGGTTAAAGCCGGCCTCGTTGCCCGCCAGGGGCAGGCCCTGGATCACCTCTGGCAGGGCGGATATCAGCGGCTGCAGCGGTGTCCACTTGGAGGCCCAGGCCGTCCCCACGAGGCTGAGGAGCGCCGCGGCGGCCCCCAGGCCGGCGACGACCAGGGCGGGCACCAGGACGCCCGCCGGGCGCTCGCCCAGGTCGGCCACGGCGTAGAACAGGGCCGCGCCATAGAGCACGCCCACGATCTTGCCCAGGCTGAAGGGCAGATCGGGCGTCACCAGGATGCTGACCAGCACCATGATCAGCAGGCCGAGGATGGGCCAATCCAGGGCCGTGCGTGGCACAATGTGCCCGCGCGCACGGAGCCGCGCCAGCCACAGGAGGGGCAGCAGCACCAGGGCAGGGGTGAGGGAGGGCCTGGCGAACAAAAAAAGCGGGCTGGCGAGGAGCAGGATGGGCAACTGCCACCTGGTGATGGTGCGGGCTGCGCGGCCAATCACGCCGTCGTCGTGCATCGGGCCAGGCCTGTCCCGGTTGAAGGTTGGATCCTGGTCGCGCCCTGCGGGCACGCACGGCGGGCAGGGCGTTTTCGGCTCTATGACGCCACCGCCGGGCGCCGGCGTTGCTCGGGGCTCGGTCGCACCTCGCGGATGCCGGGCGGTGGGGTGGAGAGTGCCACGCTGCACTCGGGCACGATGGCCTTTACGGCTGCCCACAGGTCCGCCTCCGGCGCGCCACGCTGGGCAAGGCTGATGAGCTGGTCCACGGCACGCAGCAACTCGCCGCCCAACAGGGCAGACCTGGCCTTGAAGACAAAGATCTTCTCGTGGCGCGTTGTCTCATAGTCTTCGCCTTCCAAAAAGAGCCGCTCCCGCATCTTCTCGCCGCGCCGCACGCCGGTGAACTCGATGGCGATGTCCCTGTCGGGCTGCAAGCCCGACAGGGTGATCAGGTCCCGGGCCAGATCTACGATCTTGACGGGCTCGCCCATGTCCAGGACAAACAGCTCGCCGCTCTGGCCAAAGGCGGCTGCCTGCAACACCAGGTAGACGGCCTCGGGGATGGTCATGAAGTAGCGTTCCATCTCCGGGTGGGTGACGGTCACCGGCCCCCCGGCAGCGATCTGCTGCTTGAAGAGCGGCACGACGCTGCCGCGGCTGCCGAGGACGTTGCCAAACCGCACGGCCACGTAATTGTTTCCCGTTCGCTGGGCCGCGTCCTGCACCAGCAGCTCGGCGATGCGCTTGGTCGCCCCCATGACGTTGATGGGGTTCACCGCCTTGTCCGAAGAGATGAGCACGAACTGCTTGACCCCCTCTTCCTGGGCCACCTCCAGCAGGTTGCGCGTCCCCCCCACGTTGTTGGTAATGGCCTCTTCGGCGTTCTGCTCCATGAGGGGCACGTGCTTGTGGGCCGCGGCGTGAAATACGACCTGGGGGTGGTGGGCCCGAAAGATGCGCGACAGGCGCGCCCGGTCGCGGACGTCGGCGATGGCCGGCGTGAGCTGGAGGTGGGGAAACCGGGCCGACAGCTCCTGAAAGATGAGATAGATGCTGTTCTCGCCGTGCCCGACGAGGATCATCTGTGCCGGCTGGCGGCGGGCCACCTGGCGGCACAGCTCCGAACCGATGGAGCCGCCGGCGCCGGTGATCACCACCCGCTGGCCCCGAAGGTGCAGCCCGTTGTCGCTGCGGATGGGAACCGGATCGCGGCGCAGCAGGTCCTCGATCTGCACCTCGCGGATCTGGTTGACGCTCACCGTACCGTTCAGCAGCTCGTACATGGCCGGCACGGTCTTGAACGGGACGGGGATCCGTTCGCACAGCTCCTTGATCTCACGAATGGCCTGGCCGGGCGCGGTGGGCATGGCGATGAGCACCTCGTCCACGGCGAGGCCGCGGACCAGGTCCGGAATGTCTTGACGCTTGCCCAGGACGGGCAGGTCGTGGATGCGCATGCCGACCTTGGCCGGGTTGTCGTCCACGTAGCCCGCCGGCTCCACGCCGACCCCCGGGTTGTTCTTCATCTCGCGGACGATCATGGCGCCGGCGTCGCCCGCGCCAACCACCAGCACGCGCCTGGGCTTGCCCTTGGGCCCGCCACGCCCGTTGATCGAGTTCACCTCGTTGAGGTAGCGGACCGAGAAGCGAATGCCGCCGATGAAGAACAGGCTCAGCAGCCAGTCGATGACCAGGGCCGAGCGGGGGAACATGGAGAACCAATGATGCGGAAGGAGCAGCCCCAGAACCAATACCGACAGGAGTGCCGAGGCTGCAGTCACCGCGCTGACGATGGCCGCCATCTCCGGGACGCTGGCGTAACGCCAATAGCGGCGGTAGAGGCCAAAGAAATAATAGATGGGGGGTTTGATGGCCAGCGCCAGCACCACAAAGCGCAGGCAAACCGGAATGCGGGACCAGAAGTCCGGCATCTCCAGGCGGATGGCAAAGCCTAGCGCTGCAGCCAGGGCCGTCAACAACAGGTCGCTGAGCACAAAGTAGCGATTTCGTATGACGGCGGGGCGCCTTCGAAGAACCATCTCTCTTCTCCTCTCGTCTACGTACCCTGGGACTGGACGGTGCGGCACGAACCGAGCTTTTGGTCTGAGGAGCCAACTCTGCCCCAGCCTCCATGGGAGCCGAGATGATTATACCTCAGTCACCGCAACAGGTCAAGCTGAAGGGCCAAATTCGAATCGTGGCGTCAAGGGCGATGGGACCTCGGACACAGCTCGGCGCGGCAGTCAGGCGCACGCCTCTCGCAGGGCCTTGCAGACCAGGGCCACCGTCTCCTCGTCAAGCTCGCCGTGGAAAGGCAGGGCCAGCGTGCTCTGCGACACGGCCTCGGTGACGGGAAAGGATCCAGGCCGGTACCCGAAGCGCTCGACGTAAAAGGGCTGAAGGTGGATGGGCGTGAAGTAGGGCCGGCAGGCGATGCCCTGCTCGTGGAGCCGGGCCATGATCGCCTGGCGGTCGACGTCGGGTGCCAGGCGGACTACGTACACGAACCAACTCTGGCGGGTGGTGGTGGGGGCCACCACGGGCGCGGTGACACGCTCCACCCGGCGCAGATGCTCGCCATACATGCGCGCCACACGCTCTCGCTTTTGCAGGAGCTCGTCGATGCGCGCCAACTGCGACAGTCCCAGGGCGGCGCTCATCTCGTCCAGTCGATAGTTGTAGCCCAGGCGGACGTGGTTGAGCCACGTGCCGCTCTCGTCGCGGCCCTGGTTTCGCAGGCTGCGAAACAGGGTATCCCACTCTTTGCTATCCGTGACGACGACGCCCCCCTCGCCGGTGGTCATCTGCTTGTTGGGGTAAAAGGCAAAGACGGCGACGTCGCCCAGGGTCCCTGCACGGCGGCCCTTGTACTCGGCCCCGATGGCCTCGCAGGCGTCCTCGACGAGGACCAGGCCATGCTCCCTGGCCGTCCGCCGCAGCGAGTCATAGTCGGCCGGCTGGCCAAACACGTCCACGGCCAGGATGGCTTTGAGGTCCCCCGGACTGTCAGCCCGGTGCTGCAGTGCGGGGGGCAGCCAGCGCCTCGCCGCCTTGCCGCCCCGCGCCAGGTCCCTGGCCGCCTCGGCCACCAGCGAGGCGTCGACGTTCAGCGTCTCGGGGTCAATGTCCACAAAGAGGGGGGTAGCGCGCTCGTACAGGAGGCAATTGGCTGAGGAGATAAAGGAGAAAGGTGTGGTGATGGCGAGATCCCCGTTACCAATCCCGGTCGTGATGACTGCCAGATGCAGGCCACTGGTACCCGAACTCACGCCTGCAGCATGAGAGACTCCAATATATCGGGCAAAACGTTGCTCAAAGTCAAGGATGCGTGGGCCCATGCTGAGATATGGCGTGGCTAACACGGCATGGACTGACTGGATGTCCTCTGCGCTGATATCCGGAGATGACATAGGGAATTTCATAGCGATCCTGCCTCCGATTTGATGATTCGGGACGGAGTCCTAAGCACGGGCATGCCTGCCGTCCTGCTCCCCTGCGCTCTTGCACCCCACAGACGCGTCCTCGGTAGCATTGGCGTTCACCTCCACCCCCAATCGTCGGCATGCCCAAATAGCTACATCGGTCAGACCTGCTTAGCAAGACGCCGCAATGTTTAACGCTTAGCTTCCACAGGAACGTGCGCCAGACCTGGGTGAAGTGGTCCACATCGGCGCTCGACTCCTATTACCTTCCCTGTAGTTCGAAGCCCATTATACACAGGGCAACTGGAGGGGTCAAGTCATCCCCTGTTGAAGCAACCGTCGGATCACGTTCTACTGATTGTAGAGCGGTATGCAGGAAAGTATCTATTGCGATCTAGCTCACGGCGATAGTACTTTACCCAAGCTTTGCACAATCTCTCGTAGTCCTCCAGCAAGTGGATGTGCTTGTAAACATAGAATTTTGCAGTAAGGGGTGAAAAGCTGGACTTGAAGCGAAAGATTCCATCATTGGGCTGATAACCACCACCTAGAATGAGTCGTTTTTTCCCTTGACGCTTTGCCCAAAGAATGGTGTCATAGATTACGGCGTTTGTGGGACGTACTTGTTGATAACAGTGATCGGCTCCGCCCAGGTAAGAGTAGACTGAATCATCGTCGTGTAGATACAAGGTGGCTGCAACTACTCGGTCTTTGCATTTCGCCAAGACAAAGCGCGCGTTGGCTGGCATCCTCTCCAAAAAAGCCAGGAAAAAGTCCAAGGAGAAATAGTAGCTATCTAACGCTTGATTGCGCTCCATGGTTAGAACGTATATCCGATGGAACTCTCGAATATCATCTGCCGTTTGGGCCTCGCAAACTTCTACATGCTCCCGTTGCGCTCTCTTGATATTCTTTCGGCAGGCATAGGTAAACGATTCCCTCCATAACTGTTCTTCAGAGAGGCTCAAATCCACGTACACAATTTCCCGATCGAGTTGCAGGTGCGCGTCTTCAAGGAGTTCTGTGCACGCGATCCAGGGATGCAAATGTGCAAACTCGGCAACGATGCCTTGGGTCTGGCAACTGCGCGAGAACCTCTCCGCAAATCCCGTCAATTTGCCCGATGCATCCTGGCCCTGTACAATAGGGCCCGTAAAATCAGGGGTGCGAATGTCCCAACGCACTGCTGTATGCGCCGAGAATGGCAAGGAGTCGATCGGCCGCATGAAGAACGGATAGGCAATAGACGACTGGTTTGACTCCTCCACGAACAAACAAGCCCGATTACCCGACAACTCCTGCCAGATCTCTGCATATTCCAAACTGCCAAATACACTCACAGAAGAGGGCAAAAAGGTACGCCATGCGTCTGCGTCCTCTGCTGTAAAGAGGTGCTGTTTATACATAGACTACTCCATTGTCCCAACAAGACACATGGGGAACGAAACGCTGTTCGGAAGCATGCTTACAGGGATGAGCTCCATTCAGTTATACAATCCAGTATATAGTTCATCTCTCTCACACCGTAACGCTGATCTATTGGCAGTGTTAGAATGTGGTGTGACATCTCGATCAGGTGGACGAACTGGTACAACGCTGCATCCTCCGGAAGCAACCAGTGAATCGGTGGATAGATTTTCTTCTGAATCAAGAAGGCTCTGAGCCCGTCGCGATCCTCGGTTATCACGGGAAAACCGAGAGGCGTGACACCCGTTTCAAGATGATCGTACAACGGCTTCACGGGCAAGCCTCTCTCGGCGATTCCCCGCCTCACGATCTCGAAATTGATACGTCGCTGCCTGGCGGCAGTACTCCAGTCGAGATTTGACATGACACATTTCGATATCCACGAGGCGGAATGGATTGAAACATTTGTGTCGAGGCGGCGTTCAGCACGGTGAAGAAGAGAGAAGGCGAGGCGATTGGCCCGACGGGGTCCGACTTCGGAAAACACCCAGCGCAAGAAGAGACCAAGTGTCCTGTCCATCGTGTAGCGCCAATCCGGCGATGCGGCAGGTTCACCCGAGAACGTATCATTCGCGGCAAGCACCAGTGCTCCAT